>Ga0209374_1004009_pt1 | contig 11004 bp, 9 predicted proteins | sample SaaInlLV_DNA_10m_FD_184683 | JGI IMG/M metagenome (GOLD analysis project Ga0209374, IMG submission 184683) | Marine microbial communities from expanding oxygen minimum zones in the Saanich Inlet - SI075_LV_DNA_10m (SPAdes) (version 2) | ecosystem: Environmental > Aquatic > Marine > Unclassified ...
GCAATCATCACGTTTGACCCAAAGGCGCGGACCCCCAAGGATTTCGCTAAGCCGGTCCATCGGCTCCAGAGGCGTGGGAAGGTGGCCCAAGCGCTGTCTTGGAAATTTCGCCAGCGTAGTTGCAAGGTCGTTGCACAAGCTGATGGTCATTTCCGGCGCCATTCGTTTCGCAGATTGCATGTTCTGGCCAATTCCTATCACGCGATTATATCCTTTAGTTTGGTCTTGCCAAAGCATGCATCATAATAAATAGGGAAAATAATGCTTTTTAATTGGTCTGCCCATACTATTAGTATGGGTAAAGGATATCATCTGCACAGGAGGTTCCCATGGACATGCAGTGGCTTGACGACGTATTGGTGCTCTTGGAAGAGGGAAATATGACGCGTGCGGCAGCGCGCCGAAACATTACGCAGCCAGCGTTTTCAAGACGTATTCGTGGCTTTGAAGACTGGCTCGGAGTGACCGTCTTACAAAGAGGGACCAACCGGGTCGATATCAGCGCGGCGCTTGTATCCAATGAGGTCGAGATCCGGGCACTGGTCGCGCGCCTCAAAGATTTACGCGCCAAGATTGCGCATTTTGACCCGGCAAGTTCCACCGTTTCGATTGCCGCACAACACGCACCTATTTTTTCTACGTTTCCCGACATGGCTCTGCGGGCGAAACATCATTTCCCATCGCTCAAGTTTCGATTGCGAGCCGGAAATTTGCACGATTGCGTCACAATGTTTTTGCGCGGCGATACCAGCATTTTACTTTGTTACGAGTCTGACAACGCCGGCTCTCTACCCTTTGGGCCCTCGATCAGACGCGAAGTTTGGAGTAGCGACTATCTAATACCGGTGGTCGGAGGTCCCTTGCGGTTTACGGTCAAAGCAAACGGAGAAATAACCGATAAAACGCCAGCGCTTGTCTATCCTGACAACAGTTATTTTGGCGAAGTTCTCACTTTTGGGGAACGCGCATTTGGAACACAGGCCCACAGCCGTAACCCGGTCTGCGAAACGGCCTTTTCAAGTGGTATAAAAGAACTCGCACTGAAAGGCATCGGAATCGGATGGCTGCCCTTTAGCATGGCCCATCGCGAGATCGAAAACGGTGATCTGATTTCTCTCGCCAACCAGTTGGGAAGAGAAAAACTAGAAGTTGCCGTTTATGCAGATATTAGAGACGATATCACAGGTGCTTTGCTAGATGTCTGGAGCGCCGAACAACCCTGAGTGCGACGGGCAGGCCCGGCTCTGCACTCTGAACCTGACCCCACAAACGGCATTCCAGTTTTTGCATCGGTTATGCCTTTCACCGACCAAGATAGGCCTGCGCAAGGTGGCGCGTGGTGGTGATAAACGAAGCATTGCGTCTGTCTGCACCCGGCTCCTCCATCCGCTCGATAATCCAGCCGACGTACGTGGCTGAACGTAAAAGAACAAACAGCTCAAGCGCCTCTATGTCAATGGCGCGCACCTCGCGGTACCCCGAGATCAGCGCGTCGCGCAATGCAGGATAATCCCGTTCCCCAAGGTTTTTGATTAGTGCTGTTGCCAGATCAAACAGTCGAAATCCAAAACCCCCGTCATCAAAATCGATAAACTGCAACCGGTCCCCATCAATTATGATATTTTCGCGCACCAAATCGGCATGTATCAACCCATAATCCAACGCGGTCTCTCGACCAGCGAGCGCGTAGTTTGCAGTTTCGCGAACGCGCGTAAACAACGCGCGGTCCTCAACGCCAAGCGTTGGGTTTTCCCAAAACCGGCCCCAGAGCGGCGCCTCTCCAAGCAACCCGCCCCGATCCCATACGCAGCGGTTGAAGCCCTCTGGCCGAACCCAGGCATCCGAGATCCTATGCAACCGTGCCATTTGGCAGCCGATACGCCGAAACAACCCCGTCCGATCTGCGGCCTTTAAAGCTTCGAATGTGGATCCGAGGGGCGCGCCAGGCAGCCAGTTCAGTACATCAACATGCACACCATCAACCACATGCAAAAACTGCCCACTGGCCGATGCAACCGGTGCTGGCACGTCGATCCCACCGTGGCTTATCGCTTGCATCCACTGCAACTCAGACCAAAGTTCCGCGTCACTGCGATAGCCCCGCCGGTGTACCCGCAACGCATAGCTAAGACCGTCGTGATCCACGCGATACACGCTATTTTCCCGGGCGGCGATCAGATGGAAATCAGCATCAGACATCCCCCACCGACACAGAGCGTTTTTGACGATGCTGTTCATCGGCAAAACGGCGTTACAGCCAGAACTTCATCGAGGGTATCGAACAAAAAATCGGTATTTGCGACCGAAAAGGGCATTGGCGGTCGAATTTTCAAACTGTTTTTTCGGCGTCCAAGCTTTGACAAAAGCACACCGCGTTGGCGCATCGCATTGATAATCTGGTCTGTAAAGTCGCTGGCAGGTTCCTTGCTTTGGCGGTCGCAAACCATTTCAGCGCCAAAAATCAGGCCTGATCCGCGTATATCGCCAATAACTTCGTATTTTTGCATGAGGGTTGCTAGGCGCAGGCGAGCGTAGTCTCCAACCTTGTTTGCCTGAGACATGAGCGAATTTTCCCTCATTTCCTCAAGCACAGCCATTGCCGCAGCGCAAGACACCGGATTGCCTCCAAAGGTGTTGAAATACCGAAAACCGGATCGAAACGCCCGCATCGTTTCGATGTCGGTGACAACTCCGCCTACCGGATGCCCGTTGGCCATGGGTTTGCCCAGTGTCAGCACGTCCGGCACCACGCCCATTTTTTCATGCGCCCAGAAATGACTGCCAATACGGCCAAAACCCGATTGTATTTCGTCGCAGATCAGCAGGCCACCAGCCTTGCGCACCAATTTGGCAACCGGTTTTAACCAGCCATTGCCGGTGTCCGGAAAGCCTTCGTTCAGAAAATACGGACACACCACCAAGGCGGCGAACCCAATGCCTGAGGCATCAAGTTCCTTTATTTTTTTCGCGACAGAGTCGGCAAACCCGGTGCCATCAGGATCAGGATTGCGATAGCTGTCAGGGGCCGGAACAAACCGAAAAAACTGCTCTAGGCCAAATCCACCCGACGGCACGTTTGACCGGCTGAGCTGGCTCACAAGGGCGGTGTTGCCGTGATAGGTGGCATCGGTTGCAATGATGCCGTGTTTGCCGGTCACCGCCTCGGCCATGCGCAGCGCTATATCGTTCGCCTCAGATCCTGTGCAAGTCAGGATCGCCGTACTCAGGCTCGCATCCATCGTTGCGGTCAGGGTCTCAATATAATCGAGCAATCCCTCATGCAAATAGCGGGTGTGCGTATTCAGCGTGCTAACCTGACGACAAATCGCCTCTGTGACCCTTGGATTGCAATGGCCCACATGTGGCACGTTGTTATAACAATCAAGATATTTGCGCCCCTCTGCATCCCAAAGCCAAACGCCTTCGCCTCGAACAATATGCACCGGCTCTTGATAAAAGGTCGAGACATTAGGACCCAGAAGTTTGGCACGCCGCAACAAAAGGTCGGTAGATTCAACAGACAAAGTCATACAACATCCTCAGGTCAAAGTTGAATCCAGGCAGTTTTCAGATCAAAATATTTGTCCAGAGCATGCAGTGACTTATCCTGACCATTGCCGGATTGTTTAACGCCACCGAGCGGCACTGTCATGTCCGCACCGCCATAGGTGTTGACATGCACGACACCAGCGCGCAAACCGGCTACCATTCTGTGCGCCCGCGACAGGTTTGACGTCCAGACGCCTGCGGCCAATCCGTAAACCGTGGCGTTTGCCAATTTCAGGGCCTCTTCTTCGTCTTTGAACGTGGTCACAGCCAAAACTGGGCCAAAGACCTCGTTGTTGAACAGGGCGTGCGATGGCTTGACCCCCGTCATAATCGTTGGCTGCATGTAATAGCCCCCGGTGTCGGCCAAGATGCGCGCGCCACCGGTGCGGCGTGCCGCGCCTTCGTCCTCGGCCTGGGCGACAAAATCAAGATTAGCCTCAAGCTCTGACAACGAATGCACAGCGCCGATATGGCTGGTAAGATCAAGGGGGTCTCCGATTTGAAATGCCTGTGCATTTGCGGTCATTTCAACCAGAAATTCTTCGGCAATATTTTCTTGCACCAACAGGCGCGAACCCGCGATACAGACTTGTCCTGAATTGCGGAAAATCCCCCCGGCCGAAACCTTGGCCGCCTGCGCCAAATCGGCTGTATCCTCGAAAATTATATTGGGAGATTTGCCCCCCAACTCAAGATAGCAGCGTTTCATATTCGAACGCGCCGCATTTTCTAACAGGCGCCGACCAACCGGGCCCGATCCGGTAAAGGCCATCACATCCACCTCCATTGAGGTTGCCAAGGCTTCACCGACCACCGAGCCCCGCCCGGTAACCACATTCAAAACACCGGGCGGAAGTCCGGCCTCATGCGCCAGTTGACAGATGCGTAACATACTAAGCGACGCGCTTTCGGGAGGTTTGATCACCACCGAGTTTCCGGCAGCCAGAGCGGGGCCCAGTTTCCACATCCCGATCATCAAGGGAAAGTTCCACGGAATGATCGCCGCCACCACACCCACAGGGGCTTTGTGAATCAACCCAAGCGTCGTATCTCCGGTCGGTGCTATTTCGCCATAAATTTTATCAAGCGCCTCAGCGTAATAGCGCAGGGTTCCAATCGCCGAACCGACCTCAGCCTTGATCGCCATCGCGATTTCGGTGCCATTATCGCGCACACCCAAGACCGCCAGTTCAAGACTTTCCGCAGCAATCAAATCAGCCCATTTGAATAAGATACGCTTGCGCTCGGCAGGCGGCATCCCCGCCCACCTGCGATCTTCGAATGCGGCTCTTGCCGCCTGTATCGCGCGCGCTGCATCGCCTGACGTTCCGGCCGCAACCGTTGTGATACACTGGCCATTTATCGGTGAGATCACATCGGTCACACCGCCATCCTCACTGGGCAGATTACGCCCATCGATAAGGTGGTTTTGTGGCACGATCAGCTTGGAGCGCAGAGCGTCTATCTCGGCTTGGGTCATGGTCTCTTTACCTCAGATAAAATGCGGTTGGTTTGGCAGTTCGGGCAGTGAATTTTAGCCCGCTGCTCTGGTTTTCAAATTTCTTTACAAGTTATGGCGCCCAAAGACCGGGCGTGACACTCCCCTTTTCTGAAATACCATTTTCTTCTATGACGACGCATGATATTTCCACGTTTAAATTAAATAAAAGGCAAGTAAAAATTACGCACCTCATCAACGCTTTTGCCTTCTAGCCGGGCAAACTCATCGCGCTTGATAAACAAAAGACCATCACACAGCAGCGCACCTACAGCCTGTCTGAGAGGTTCATCTTGGTCGAGCGCCGCAAGCGCCTTATCCAAACCTGAGGGCACATGGCGAGTTTCCCGTACGTTTTCGATTCCGTCGAGATCTTCGGCCGGTTGCAGCGCCATTTGGCCCGCAACACCCAGCTTGGCCGCCTGAAGCACCGCCGTCACGGCAAGATAGGGGTTGGTTGCACAATCCGCCATACGATGTTCAAGACGGGCTGATTTTGGCGATTTGGTCGCGCAGCGCGTGGTCACCAAACGGTGGTCGTCCGCCCAATTGGCCCAATAGCCAGCCATACTAGCCGGGCCAAGTCGATCATAGCTGTTCACCGTAGTGGCCAGCAAGCCCGCCAAAGCTGGGTGGTGGTGGATCAGGCCCGCAATACAGTTTCGGGCCAAGGCAGATAAATCCCCAGTGGGGGCGACCACGTTTTCACCGTTTTGATCCATGAAACTAAAATTGACATGCAGACCCGAGCCGCCCCGGTCCGGAATAGGTTTGGGCAAGAAAGTCAGTAAAAGCCCCTTTTTTAAAGCCACCTCCCGGGCCATTGTTTTCAGCAGAAATGCGTCATCACAGGCCTTGAGTGCATCTGTAAACCGAAGCGTTAATTCAAACTGGCCGTTATCATATTCACCGTTCATGCTCTCGATCGGAATGTCGCAAGCCTGCGCCGTTTCCCAGATATCATCCATAACCCCCAAGGGATCATTGGCAGGCCCCGTGCCATACACAAATGCGCCGGGGGTATCATAGGGACGCCAGACACCGTCTTCATCGCGTTGGAAAAGATAGGCTTCGGTTTCCAGCCCGATCATTGGCCTGTACCCAAGGCTTTGCCATTCATTCAATGTTCGTTGCAACTGTGAGCGCGCACATAAGCCAAAAGGCTGGTCGTCAACTTGCAGATTGCCAAGGGCAATTTCTGTATTGGGTTGCCAGCTTTTGCGCCGGTCTTTGTCCAGCACCAATTCCATATCCGGCAGCCCATCATAAAAGCCACAGCCCGGAACGGTCAGAAGGTCGCGATCAAAAGAAACCGCAAATGCCCCCCGCGCAAAGCCAATGGCACCCGATGCCGCCACATCAACGGGCACATATTTACCACGCGGTAAATTCAACATGTCGCAGAACAAAGCCCGAGTCCGGTTTATATTATCTTCTCTCATGACTCATAAAACCTTTACACGCAGATTTAGTTTTTTCACGCCGCAGATAAAATTCGACCGTGTCCAGTTTGGCGCCTCTATCGCCTCAACAGTATCAATACGCTTGATAAATTGCTCCAGCGCGATGCGGACTTCAAGTCTGGCAAGATGCATTCCTAAGCAGACATGGACCCCACCTTGACCAAAGGCAAGGTGTCTATTTGCACCACGGTCAAGACGTGCGGTATGCGGATCCTTGAACACAGTCTCATCCCTGCTCCCCGATATGAACCACAGCAGAACCTTATCGCCTTTGAGAATTTTTTTGCCATGCAGTTCGCAATCTTGGATCGCAGTCCGCCTAAAATGCATGGTGGGCGACGCCAGCCGGATAACTTCATCGGCAACCGCGTCCCAATACCGGCCTGTTTTAAGTTGTGTCACCAATGCCGGGTTTTGGGTCAGCAAATGAAAGGCCATCGCAATAGAATAGCGTGTGGTATCATTGCCGGCGGCAACCAGTAAACAGAAGAAATTTTTAAACGCCAATGGATCCAGCATATCTTGGGTTTGCATCATGCGAGCCAGAATGCCGTCTTGCCCAACCCGTTTGTGCCCGGATAATATCTCGGCGGCATACGCATAAAGGTCGGCCCCCGCCGGGTTGCGAAATGGCATCAAGCGATAAGCCTCGGTGTCCATCTGGTCGACCACATGCGTTGTAAAGTCCGGGTCAGAATTACCAATCAAGGCGTCACCCTTATCCACCAACCAAGGCAAATCTTCGTCCGGCACACCCAGAATACGCCCCAGCATCAGCATAGGGAGCTGCTTTGCAATCTCTTCAACAACGTCAAACTCATTTTTTTTCAATGCCGCATCGACAATGTCAGCGGCAAGTTGCGTAATCAGCTCTTCGAAGTTGGCAACCACTTGTTTGGCAAACAGCGGATTGACCGCACGACGTGTGGCTGAATGCTCTGGCGGGTCGGTCTCTTGAAAGGTCCGGCGCGCCATATATTCCTCATGGCTCTGATCTTCGATGCGAATGCCCTGACCGGAGCTGAAGCTTTTATAATCTTTATTGGCCTGCAGGATATCAGCGTGGCGCGTCAGGTTCCAAAACCCCTTGGCCGTGCCATTGCCCTCGGTCCAAGACACCGGATCTTCCCGCCGCAAGCGGTCAAAGGTTTTATGCGGCACACCATCGGCAAAACTGTCGTGGTTGGAAAGATCTGAATATCCGTCATCAAGCATTACTAGCATCTCCTTTGAAAAAATTTGCTGCCCAGACACCAAAGACCTGACCCAATTGTTCTTGTTCTAAGCTATCCCAGATACCCGAAAGGTTTTCTGGCGGTAGGTGGGGCTGGGTAAACTTTAAAACACAACGCATAAAACGATCCGAAAACTCGGGATGCGCCTGCGTTGTAAAAATATGGTCCCCTTTTGCAAAACTTGCGATCTGACATTTATCGCTAGAGCCCAGCAGGTCGCAACCGGGGGGCAATTGCGTGACCTGATCTTCGTGAAAGACATACATCGGCAGGCGGTCATGCTGCGGACACATCCATGGGCGCCTAACCGCAAATCGTGTTTCTTCAATACCCACGTTATATCCACCACATATTTTTTTGACCTTGCCCCCAAGCGCAACGGCAATTGCCTGATGGCCAAAACAGGCCCCCAGCAAAGGTTTTTTAGCCGCGTCGCACCTACGGATAAACGCCAGCAAATCATCGGTGAAAATATGGTGATCCAAGACGCTTAGAGGACTGCCTGTGATTAAAAATGCATCTTGTTCGTCCAAGCTAGCGGGGACTTCCCCGCCAATGGTCATGTAAACGCGATATTGAAACCGCTGGTCTTGCTGATCAAACAGGTCACGAAACCGATGGGCATCATCGGGAAACGCATCACCAACTTCTGTGCTTTTATCATGATTGGTCTGCAAGATGCCCAGCTTAATACGTTTCATAGTATCTACCTTTATGAGGGGGGCCCTGCCGCCCCCCAATTCCAATTGTTACTGTGCAATAATCGCATCCAGTTCATCGCTTTTATCGCGATCCACCGCGATGCGTGCCTGAGCCTCAGCCATCCCCTGCCAATAGACCCTTGCACCGGTTTCCCGCATCAGTGTCTGAGCTTCGTCGCTGGCCATTGTGGCCTCTGCAATCTGTGCCAAAACATCGACCACCTCTTGTGGCGTGCCTTTTTTAACAAACAAACCGTTCCAAAGTTCGAGGTCATTTATCCCCGATTGCGCCGACAAAGTCTGAACACCGTCAAGTTTGGCAATCGGATCCGAGCCTATATTGGCCAACACGTTAATTTCCCCCAGACAGGGCTCGATCAGGGCCAGTGTTGTGTTGATGACGTCCGCATCCCCCGAAGACAGCGTGTTACAATCCAGCATGTCAAAGGCGGCATCATCGGCAAATTCGAAGTCAAGTTTCTTGGCTGCTGCAAAAGAGGCTTTGGTCGGGGTCAGGCCCCCACCGAAATGACCCAGTACAACGTCATTGCCCTGTGCGTATGTCGCCAACTCAGCCATGTTCGTATAAGGGGCATCCCCCGAGGCGGCCAACACGAACGGATAGGTCAGAAAAATACCAACCGGAACAAAACTGTCCTCATCTATCCCAATATCAATTTTTGGCCCAACAACCGGAACGCCGATCACAAAAGACCCAACAACCGAACCGTCTGTCGGCCCTGCCAGCACCTCAAGAGCGCCGGGAAACGGACCATCGCCGCCACCCGGCTTGTTGACCACAGACGCTGCGACGCCAGTTTCTTCCTGCATGTCGGCCGCGATCATCCGTGTCAAAATATCCTCGAAATCACCCGGAGGCCAAGGCACGATAAATTGAACAGGCGCGTCCGGATATTCGGCCAAAGCCGGGGCAAGGCCGCCCAGAGATGTTGTCGCAGCAAGAGCTGCAATTGTAAGAAGCTTTTTCATTTTCTTTCCTTCCGTTGAGTGAGCATAGATTCGTTTCTTCTTATCATTGCGGGTTAATTCCCCGGTTTTTGATCGCCGACCAAATGATATAGCCGATAACAAGCACGATGATGGCGCTCAGGGTGCCTGAAACTGGGCGATTGACCAAATCAATCATAAACTTAATTTTACCAGCACCGGCAGATAGTCGTTCGACAATGATAGAGCCCAGAACCAATCCAAGCACCACTGGAACAAGCGGCCAGTCCAGCCGTCGCAGGATAAACCCAAAAAAGCCGAACACCACAGCAAAGACGCAATCCACCAAACTGTTGCGGATCGAGTATACACCGACAAACGACAAAATCATAATAAACGCGCCTAAAAAGCGGTTGGGAATATAGATCATTTTGGCAATATAGCGGGTTGAGACAAGCAATGTTAACAAAACAAGCCCGTTAATAATCAAAAGTGCCATGAACAGTGAAAACAAGAAATCCGGATTGTTTTCGAAGACATCTGGCCCCGGTTTGATACCCGCATCAAAGAACACGACCATCATCATCGCTGTCAAAGCTTCCCCCGGAACGCCCAAAGCCAAAAGCGGAATCATCGCCGCAGCGGGCACCGCATTATTGGCGGTCTCGGATGCGATCAATCCCTCGGGTGATCCATGACCAAAGCGGGCGGGTTGCTTGGACAGCGCGCGCGCCGTCGAATAGCTGAAAAACTGGGCGACAAACTCACCTACCCCAGGGATAATGCCCATAATCGTGCCGTAACAGGCAGACATAAAACAAACCAGTTTGTTGCCAAGCAGTTCTGTGAAACCGCGCAGCACCCCACCGGACACCCGGGCTTCGGGCGGATCATCATCCTTGCCTGTCATCAGATTAAGCGCCTGACTTAGGGCGAAAATGCCAACGATCACCACGATCAAATTAAAGCCGGAAAACAGATATTCTATATCAAATGTATACCGATCGATCTTGCGAGTTGACTGGCGACCGATCAGGGCAATCAAAAATCCGAACCCGTACAGCATTGCCGCGATGCCCATATTCTGACGGTGCGCAGCGATTAGAAGAACGCTCCCTAAAACAGCGGCCATCAAAATATCACGCTGACCGAACAACGCACCAAGATCACGCAGATAAGGGCCAAAGGCAAACAGCGCCAGCAACGCCGCAATAATTGAAAAGCATCCCCCAAAGAACGACGCGGCATAGGCCAGAGACAGCGCCCGCCCCGCCTCTCCACGGCGGGTTAAAGCAAAGCCATCATAGGTGGTCAGCGCATTCACCGGCGTTCCCGGCGTATTGATCAAAATTGCAGGGATCGCTCCGCCATACATCGACGCCCCATACACCCCCAAAAGGAGAACAAGACTGACAAGATCTTCCAAAAACACCGTTGCGGGCAATAAGATTGCAATCGCAATGGCCGGACCAATTCCCGGGACTGCCCCGATCATCAAACCCCCGATTGAGCCAAGCGCAATCGCGATCAGAACATGGGGGTCCATCAGATTATTCAGACCGGCCAGGAAGGCCTCCATCTCCATCTCCCTTTAAAAATATGTCAACATA
>Ga0209374_1004014_pt1 | contig 10994 bp, 10 predicted proteins | sample SaaInlLV_DNA_10m_FD_184683 | JGI IMG/M metagenome (GOLD analysis project Ga0209374, IMG submission 184683) | Marine microbial communities from expanding oxygen minimum zones in the Saanich Inlet - SI075_LV_DNA_10m (SPAdes) (version 2) | ecosystem: Environmental > Aquatic > Marine > Unclassified ...
CCGATAGCACCAGCAAGGACCAATGATAAAGATACAATAAGAACCTTGTCGGCGTTTTTTCGGATGAGCTTTAAAAGAAAAGAAGCCATAAATACAACGAAAACAATTCGAAATAAGCTGAGCCCAAGCTTGCCCCAATCGCCACCGAATTCCATGCCAAAGGCCATGCCGTTGTTTTCTGTAAAATGAATGTAAAACCAATCAAAAATCTGATACTCCTGACCCAAATACATGTGGGTTTTAACCCATATCTTTAAAGCCTGGTCTAGTACTAAAGTGGTTAGTACAATCCAAATCGATCTTTTCAAAAGACTTATTTATTGTTTTTCTGCATTTTCGCCTCAATGCTCAAAGTGGCATGAGGAACTAATTTTAAACGCTCCTTATTGATAAGTTTTCCGGTAACTCTACAAATGCCATAGGTTTTATTTTCAATACGAATTAAGGCATTGTTTAGGTCGCGGATAAATTTTTCTTGTCGTTGTGCTAAAATAGAGTTTGACTCTTTAGAAAGGGTTTCCGATCCTTCTTCAAAGGCTTTAAAAGCAGAATACGTATCGTTAGTACCATTTCCTGCTCCCTGAGTAATAGAATCTCTTAAACGCTTTAAGTCTTTTTTAGCAGAGGTGATTTTATCGTTAATTAAAGTTTTGAACTCTGCCAAATCTCTATCTGAATATCTTTTACTGGTTTCTATCATAACTATTATAATTTATGCGGGGGGCTTATAATCTATTTTGTAAATGCAATATAAGTTTTTATCTCATCAAATTCAACGGCTACAGCATTTTTAGGCTCTGCATCACAAATAAGAATATCATCAGCAAGTGTTTCACCGCAAATATAAGTCTTGTTTGATGCAATAGCTGACTCTATTTTATCGTTATGAGCAATGCTTAAAGTAATACGATCGGTAACTTCCAATCCAGCATCTTTTCGGATGTTTTGAATGCGGTTAATCAACTCTCTAGCAATACCTTCTTCTAGTAATTCCTCATTTATACTCACATCAAGCGCCACAGTCATGCCTTTATTGTTTGCCACCAATAAGCCAGGAATATCTTGTGAGCTAATAAACACATCATCTGTAGAAATTTCTATTTCGGTGCCATCAGCATCTATACTATAGCTGTTTTCTTTTTCAAGCTTCATGATGTCTTCCTGATCAAAGGCAGAAATGGCGGCGGCAATGGCTTTCATTTGCTTGCCATATTTAGGGCCTAAAGCCTTGAAATTGGCCTTAATTTCTTTCACTAAAATGTCCGAATCTTCCGACATAAATTCTAATTCTTTCACATTTACTTCCGAAAGAACCAAATCTTTAATGGCATTAATCTGTGCTTTCATTTTTGCATCAGAAGCAGGAATCATTATTTTTTGAAGGGGCTGACGCACTCTTAATTTCTCTTTCTTTCTTAAAGAAAGAACCATAGAAGTAATGTTTTGTGCCATCTGCATACGCATCTCCAAATCCTTATCAATACATCGCTCATCTGATACAGAAAATTCAGATAAATGAACAGATTCTTCCATAGGAAGCTCAGTAGCACCCAATAGATCTTTATACAATTTATCGGTAAAGAACGGTGCTATTGGAGAAGATATCTTCGCTATGTTAACCAAACAGGTAAATAGTGTTTGGTATGCAGAGATCTTATCTTGGGCATAGTCGCCCTTCCAAAATCTACGACGGCATAAACGAACATACCAGTTACTTAGGTTTTCAGTTACAAAGTCTTGCAACAAACGTCCTGCGCGTGTTGGCTCATAATCACTATAAGCTTTATCTACAGCTTTCATCAAAGTGTTTAATTCCGATAAAATCCAACGGTCAATTTCCGGTCGTTCTTCAATGGCAATATCTGCTTCAGCATAAGTAAAACCATCTATATTGGCATAAAGACTAAAGAAAGAATAAGTATTGTAAAGTGTACCGAAAAATTTTCTTTGTACTTCGGTAATGCCGTCCAAGTCAAATTTTAAGTTGTCCCAAGGTTGCGCGTTGGTAATCATATACCAGCGTGTTGCATCGGGTCCATATGTATTCAAGGTTTCAAATGGGTCTACTGCGTTGCCCAATCGTTTCGACATTTTTTGACCGTTTCTATCGAGAACCAAGCCGTTAGAAATAACATTTTTATAGGCTACAGAATCGAAGCACATGGTCGCAATGGCATGAAGTGTGAAAAACCATCCACGGGTTTGGTCTACACCTTCTGCAATAAAGTCTGCAGGGTAAGATGTTTGCCCATCAATCAGATCTTTGTTCTCGAAAGGATAGTGCCATTGTGCGTAAGGCATAGAGCCTGAATCAAACCAAACATCTATCAGGTCAGATTCTCTGTGCATTGGTTTACCACTTTCAGATACCAATACAATTTTGTCTACGTAGTTTTTATGTAAATCTATTTTGTCGTAATTCTCATTCGACATGTTACCCGGCTCAAAATCTGCAATAGGATTCTGCGCCATCATACCTGCAGCAACAGATTTCTCACATGCCTTGTATAGTTCTTCTGCAGAGCCAATACAAATGCGCTCATCGCCTTCTTCAGTCGACCATATAGGAATAGGTATTCCCCAGTAACGAGATCGAGACAAATTCCAATCATTTAAATTCTCTAACCAGTTCCCAAATCTTCCTGTACCAGTAGATGCAGGCTTCCAATTGATGGTTTTATTAAGTGCAATCATTCGGTCTTTCATCGCCGTAGACTTAATAAACCAAGAGTCTAATGGGTAGTATAAAACCGGTTTATCGGTTCGCCAACAATGCGGGTAAGAGTGTTCGTATTTTTCAACCTTAAAGGCTTTGTCTTGCTCTTTTAATTTAATCGCAATTTCTACATCAGCAGATCTTTCTGGTGCTTCGCCTTCGGCATAATATTCATTTTTTACATACATGCCCGCAAATTCTCCCATTTCAGGCACAAACCTTCCTTGGAGGTCTACAAGAGGACGCGGGTTGCCATTTTCATCAAGCACCAACATCCCCGGAACACCGAAATTTTTGGCTACCAAAGCATCATCTGCACCAAAAGTGGGTGCACAATGAACAATACCAGTACCGTCTTCTGTCGTTACAAAATCTCCCGAAATAACCTGAAAGGCTTGGTCTGCATCCTGATAAGGTTGGGCATATGGCAGGAGCTGCTCATATCGTGTTCCCACCATGTCAGCACCCTTAACTTCATCTATAATAGTATAAGGGATTTTCTTAGCGCCAAATTCATAAGCCTTAAATTCATCTTCATTTTCTGCTTCAACATATTTGCCTGAAAGTTGTTTGGCTACTAAAGCTTTGGCCAAAACAATATTCATAGGGTTTCCAGAATATTGGTTGAAGGTCTTTAACAAAACGTAATCGATTTTTGGTCCAACACAAAGCGCCGTATTCGAAGGAAGTGTCCATGGAGTGGTCGTCCAAGCAATAAAGTGAACATCACCATCAACAGCTTTTAAAACTTCAGAGGTCAAGGTTTCTTTTCTTGCCTTAAAAAGAGCCGTTGCGGAGGTGTCTTTTACATCTTTATAGCAACCCGGCTGATTGAGTTCGTGAGAACTTAAACCAGTTCCTGCAGCCGGAGAATAAGGCTGAATGGTATAGCCCTTATAGATTAAATCCTTCTTGTAAAGTTCGGCAAGCAAGTACCATACCGACTCCATATATTTGCTTTCGTAGGTCACATAAGGATTGTCCATATCAACCCAATAACCCATCTGTTCTGTTAATTTATTCCATACATCGGTATAGCGCATTACCGTTTCTCTACAGGCTTTGTTGTAGTCGTCAACAGAAATTTTAGTCCCAATATCTTCTTTAGAAATTCCCAGTTCTTTTTCGACGCCCAATTCAACGGGTAAACCATGCGTATCCCATCCAGCTTTACGCTTCACCTGAAAGCCTTTAAGAGTTTGATACCTACAAAATATATCTTTAATGGTTCTGGCCATAACATGGTGAATACCAGGCATACCATTTGCCGAAGGTGGCCCTTCAAAAAAAACATAGGGTTTGTTTCCCTCTCGAGTGGTAATACTTTTTTCGAAAATTTGCGCACTTTCCCACTCGGCCAAAACCTCTGCGGCTATATTAGGCAGATTCAATCCTTTATATTCGGGGTATTTTTTCATGTCGATGGTTGACGTATAAATCTATATTCGATTTTGTAAGCTGGTAAATTTAGAGCAATACGAGCATATATGCAACGAATCTCAAAGGCTTATTAGATTTGAGAATAAATGGGTTTTATTTTATCCTAAATTAAGCCTGCTATTTTTTTATGATCGGAATCGATATAAAAGCTGATGGAGATGAAACATTCATAAAATACATGCCAGAATGAAAGGCTTGAACATCTATTTCTATCAAGGTATTTGCCTGGACATTCTGAATGATTTGTTGATATACTAGAGCGCCTAAAGTATTGCTTATTGATAGCTCTAAACGTGAATAAGATTTGTCACAAACTAAAGTCATACGATCGGTGACTGGGTTTGGATACACACTAAATTCTATGTTCTTGAGTTCAATTTGATTTAAATATTCACAAGAGTCATTTTCTTCTGTTGCAAAAGGGCTAAAATTCATTGCAAAAGGATCGGTACAACCAATAGAATCACAAATACCGTCTTCATCCAAATCGTAATCAATAATAATTCCGGTGCCATCTATCTCACCAGAGCACGCTTCACATGATGCTACATCAGCAAACATACAATCACCCTCATCAGTAGCATTAGGATGGTAATTGCAGGCCATGGGCTCAATACAACCCACTATTTCTAACTCATCACAAACACCATCTAGATCAATGTCATTAAGACAAGTCTCTTCGCAATCGTAAAACATTTCAGGATAATCACAACTCCCATCATCTTGAGTGGCATATTCATCGTAATTACAAGCCACTTCATCCATGCATCCGTATATGACGCCAGCACAAACATATAGCATTCCACCCGAAGTAATAGGTAAGATCCCATTGGTCACATAAGACAAACTGTTTAATTCATATAAGTAAATCCCGTCAACTATTTGAAGAGAAATGCTCTCCCCATCAACTGCACCCTCAATAACATCATTTGTGAAACTATCGTCACCCCAAACGGCAACAGATTGCATGCCGTTAATTAAGGATTCGGGAGCTAAATCTGCAGAACCAACGACTAAATTAGAACTTGTAAGCGCAACAATGTATGGATTTGGACTGATAAAATTTAAACTTGCTATAAATCCAGAATCCAACAATACAGTTAAATTACTCCCCGTAGGGAGATTTGTATATGGTTCAGGAAGATCGCACTGAGCAAATAGACCTATAGAAAAAGGCAAACAAAAGAAGTATAAAAGACGCTTCATTACTTTTATTTATTAATGTTTATACAAAAAAACAGCATTTTAGGTTGACGACAAAACTTCTGTATTAAATGCATATCAGAGAGAATATCTTAAAATTTATAATGCATGCCATAACCTATAATACCTAATTTATCCGGATTTCTTCGTTGAGGTCTTTTTGGTTCCTCAAAAAAAGTTTCATTTTTAGAGCATCACCCATACTCCAACTAATTCCTATAGTAGAACGCTGTTTGCTTAAAGAGTTTTCCTCCATCAATCTCCAATAGTATTCGTGAGCTATATATGGAGAAACTGCTTTATTCTTAAGCGCACAATCCCACTTTAAACGAAAAAACTTTTTATCTAACACCCCATCCGCATCCCACGATTTTTGAAACCGGAGTCTTTGCTGAAAGATCAAAGGAAAATTAGAGCGTGTAAAATCAGAATTTGCATCAATATGATAGCGTAAGTACTTGTCTTCATCAACCTCGTCTACCAACCTTAGATGTAGCGCCAGAGAGTGTCTTTTATGGAGCTTGTATTTAAAGCCTAAGTCTGTAAAATTCTTTTTATACTGACTTAAACTGTCTGCCCAACGGATTTGTTCCTCAAGTTCAAAACGAATTTTTTTAGTGAGCTTTTTACTGAACTTCATCGAACCCCAGAGTTCAAGATCTTCGTCTTGAGCAAAAGAAAGAACAGGTAGAAGTGCAAAAAGAATTAAAAGTAATTTATATCTCATCCACATCCATATTGGTACCCCATTGAACTTCTTTTACATCTGCCCTAAAGAATACTGTAACAATTGCGACGTCTCTTAACAAATCTATTTTCCCTATTTGAACCCGAACAATATCTAAGCCCGTTCTTTCTCGTAAATCTTTAATCATCTCGAGTCTGTGCTCCATTTTTATAAGATCTATTCGCTCATAAATGACATTCTTACTTTGAATTTCGTTATTAAACCAAAGCTTTTCAAAACTTAAAGTCACAAGAAGAATAGCCGTGTTTACAAATAACAATTCCGCCCACGAAATCTTTTTATTGGCCAAGGCATTAATCATGGCCAAACCAATAACGATAAATAAGTATGTCATCTCTTTAATCGGGATGGGTTCGGTTCGGTACCTTAGAATACCAAAAACAGCGAAAAGCCCGAGTGCAAAGCCCAACTCCATTGGTACTTTTCTCAGCAGAAAACAGATGAAAAACGTGAGCAGATTAAATACAATAAAAGTAAAGAGGTAATCCTTCCTTCTATTTGCTGCAAAATATAACACTCTTACAATGACAAAAGTGAAGGCGAAGTCAATTAAAAATCGAACAAAAAGCTTAACTAAGTCTTTTTGATTAAACAGTTCTATATCTAAAAATTCCATACGCTTTGGATTTGATTTATCTTTAAAAGCTTTGACTTAAATCGGTTATATTTTAACCCATCATCCATCAAAATACAACCAATACAATATTTACTAAGCCTAAGTGGCCTGATTAACTTTGATCGCAGCAATTTACTAATTACTGAGTTTCTATTAACACGACTTTGTTTTATTTCAATAATAACTTGCTCGGCTAAGGGAATGGTTTGATTTTCTAAAACAAAATTTAAATTAAAATCTATCGTAACACGCTCTTGCTCTCTTTTATGAACGAGCGTAACTCTTTGAAATGTATTCTCAAGACTTGTGCTAAGCTGTTCTAAATCTTCAGTAATCCACTCACTTAAAAAAGCTTTTTGGGCTTCATCAAAAGAATTGTTTTGTGTACTTGTGATTCTCTTTTTATTCGTTTTTCCTTTGTCTTTTAGCTTCACTTCTAAAAAAGACAAGCACGATTCAACATAGGTCCTAAAACGAACTTTATGTCTTTTATTTCGCCCCTGATGGTGGTGTTTATAATAAGTTTTATCTGGCGTATCTAAATATGCCGTATGGTATGAAGCAATTCTATTACCATCGATTTCCAAGATAAAATAGTCTCGAACTAATGAGGGTAACAAATCTGATACTCTTTTTTTAGAAATCAAATATTTCGTGTCAGAACGGCGTAACAACTTAACCCGACCCATCTGTTTTAGGTCTATGGGGGCAAAGGTTTTAAGTTGTTCTTTTAATGTCATACTGTTATGGTACTAATACCTTAATAATCAAGCAAAATTTAAATTACCAAAACTATACCACTTTTATTCACAGCGATACATATAAAGGTTTAGAGTTTTGCTTTGCCATGGAGCACACGGTAATTTTTATAACGTGTTTTATATTTCGCGACAACGGAAACTTCTGTTTCTCCTTTCGGAATAATAGCATAGCCCATATTGGCAGTTTTGTTAATGTCAACTAAGCCCTCGTGCATAAACTTACCATCTTTTAAACTGCCTTGGAATATGTTCACTTCTTTGACTTTGTTATTAAGGCGCACTTCTATTTTTACAGCACCATTATCAAGTGGTGTTTTTTCTCCAAACACAAAAGCTGCTTTTGACTTTCGTTCTTGTCCAGATTTGTTGTATTCTTTAAGGCCAATTCCGGATTGGTTTTGATGAAATTCTGCAACAGACATCAAGGCACCTTCTTCATAATATTTTTTCTGAAATCCTTCACGTTGATCAGCAATATACGCTGTACTTCTAAAAAGTTTCCCGTTTTTATGATACCATTTTGCAAGCCCTTGTTTGAGTCCATTAACATAATCTATTTCAGCACGCAACTTCCCATCTTTATAGTAATCTAAAGCTAGACCATGACGCAGGTTATTTTTATAATTAATAGACGCAGACAAACTTCCGTCTTCATTATAAGTGTGAACAAGGCCATTTTTAGGACCACCATCTTCCTTTTTACCATCAGAAGAAGTCTGGTCGCAAGAAATTACACATAGTATAAAAATCGGTACAAGTAATTTTTTAATCATCTCTTTTGTTTGGTTTTTCCCAAAAATAATAATTCATAAGTAATAAACGAGATTGTTTTTGAATCGTATAAAACTATATTTTAATCTCGAAATGCATTTCTCTTAATCATTCATCATCTGCTTAACAAATGTATGACATGCCTCCTCTAGCGATCTATTTTTTCGAAGGTGTTTAATAAACGCACTTCCTATGATGCCTCCCTGAGCATGCTGGTTTACAAGTGCGAGATCTTTGGATGTGCTGATGTTAAATCCTACAAGTATAGGATGTTGCAATCCAAGGTCTTTTAATCCGGACAGGTATCTATCGGACGTATTAATGCCTGATATTTTTCCGGTCGTACTTGAACTACTTACTGCATATATGAATGTGCTACTTAAGTCATCAATGTATTTTAAGCGCTCTGGACTGGTTTGAGGTGTGATGAGGAAAACAGAACTGAGCCCATACTTTTTAAACAACTTTTCATACATAGATTGATACAAATCTAATGGCAGATCAGGAATGATGAGCCCGTCTATACCCACTTTATGACATTGCTCACAAAAATGTTCCAATCCGTATTTGAAAACAGGATTAAAGTACGTCATTATAATTTTGGGAATGTCTTTATTGCATTTTTCTAACTGTTCAAAAATTAAATCAATGGTGATTCCGTTTTTCAAAGCAACCGCATTGCTTTGTTGTATTGTTTCACCATCTGCAATAGGGTCAGAATACGGAATTCCAATTTCCACCATATCTACACCAGCGTCATGCAAGGCATTTACAATGGTTGGTAAATCATTCAATTCGGGGTAACCTGCCGTACAATAAATGTTCAGAAGACCCTCTTTTTTTGTTTCTAAGACTTTTTTTAAGGTCTGCATCAGGTCGCTGCATTTATGTAAGTGCTCATGTCCTTGTCGCCACGACCACTAAGGTTAATCACAATTTTGTCTGTCGGATTGAAAGTCATCTTCTCAAGGTAAGCCAAGGCATGAGAAGTTTCTAATGCTGGAATAATTCCTTCTAATTGCATTAATCTGTTAGCTGCTTCCAAAGCTTCATGATCGTTAACATTAGAATAAAGAACACGTTTACAGTCATGTAAATGAGCATGTAAAGGTCCTATTCCCGGATAATCGAGTCCTGCAGAAATACTATGCGGTTCGATCACCTGACCATCACTCGTTTGCATCAAATAACTCATAGAAGCATGAAGCACACCGCGACTTCCCAAAGCAAGTGTGGCTGCAGACTTGTCTGTTTTAACACCTAAACCACCTGCCTCAACGCCAATAAGTTTAACGGTTTCATCTTCCAGAAAATGATAAAAAGCGCCAATGGCATTACTCCCTCCTCCCACACAGGCAATAACATGGGTAGGTAGGCCGTCCATCTGTTTTTTAATCTCCTCAGAAATAATGGCTTGCAAGCGAGTTACCAAATCCGGATAAGGATCTGGACCAACTACAGAGCCAATAATATAATGGGTATCATCCTGATTATTTATCCAATCCCGAATGGCCTCATTCGTAGCATCTTTTAATGTTTTACTTCCACTGTGAACAGGGCGAACTTCAGCACCCAACATTTTCATTCGAGATACATTAGGCGCTTGCCGTTCTATATCTTTTGCGCCCATGTAAACAATACACTCCAAGCCCATCAAAGCACAAGCAGTTGCTGTTGCTACGCCGTGCTGTCCGGCACCTGTTTCGGCAATAATGCGCGACTTGTTAAGCCGTTGTGCCAAAAGTACCTGCCCAAGGGTATTATTAATCTTGTGCGCTCCGGTATGACATAAATCTTCACGTTTCAGATAAATGTTTGTACCATAATGTTCACTCAGTCGCTTGGCAAAATACAAGGGAGTAGGTCTGCCAACATAGTTCTTTAGTAATCCGGAAAGTTCCTTTTTAAAAGCATTATCATTAAGTATTTCGCGATAAGAACTTTTTAATTCCTGAATATTGGGGTACAACATTTCAGGAATAAAAGCGCCTCCAAAATCACCATAAAATCCTTGTTCATTTACATCATATTTCATCCTTCTCTGGTTTTAAGTATGAGTTCTTTTACCTTATTCACATCCTTATTGCCCGCTGAAATTTCGACACGACTATTCACATCGATGCCAATAAGTTGTGAAATTTGTAAAGCTTTTATATTTGACAGGTCATCATTAGAGATTCCCCCACTTAACAGAAAGGGGATTTCTGATGTATATGAATTGAGCAAAGCCCAATCAAAATGTTTTCCGCTTCCACCATACCCTTTGGTTTTAGTATCAAAAAGAAAGATATCAGAACAATTTTCGTAAGGCTTAGTATGCAAAAAATCAAAAGTTTCATCCATATGAAAAACCTTAATTACAGAGATGTCCCCTGCCTGTATTTGTGCACAATATTCAGGCGTTTCATTGCCATGTAATTGCGCATGTGATAACCCGAGATCCTTACAAATCTGCAAAACTTTTTCAGAATCTTCATCAACAAAAACCGCAACTCGAAAAATAGATGAAGGCAATTCCTGAATGACTTCTTTTAAAGAATGATCACCAACATAGCGGTCAGACTTTTCATAAAATATGAAGCCCATCATGTCGGGATTAAGACAGGCTATCTGCTTAATATTTTGAGGATCTTTCATCCCACAAACTTTAATTTTCATAGCCGCTCTAATCTTTTTACTTCACTAATTAATTTCGCACAAGCTTGGTCTGGTTGTGTATGACTCATAAAATGAGTTCCT
>Ga0209374_1004021_pt1 | contig 10981 bp, 9 predicted proteins | sample SaaInlLV_DNA_10m_FD_184683 | JGI IMG/M metagenome (GOLD analysis project Ga0209374, IMG submission 184683) | Marine microbial communities from expanding oxygen minimum zones in the Saanich Inlet - SI075_LV_DNA_10m (SPAdes) (version 2) | ecosystem: Environmental > Aquatic > Marine > Unclassified ...
TTAGACGGGACCGTAACAGGTTCCGTCTGACTGAAACAATCTACATGAAACTTAAACATTATTACATTCGTAATAATGCATTTATATCTTTATATTCATTTACTTCTATCAACAAACGAAGTGTTTAGTTTGAGTGTTAACGAAAACTTGTATTAACGAAGTTAATACATAAATACACATAACATACTATTAAGGATGAATCATGAAGGTCTATGAAATATTTGAAACTGTTGAGATAACGCCGTCTGCTACATTGGGTGCTGACGGTAAGCCTGCTGGGTTTAATGTAATTGACACTGACAACAACAGAACAATAAGAACTTTTCCAGACGAAGGTTCTGCAGAAGAATTTAGAGATCAAGAACGAGCAAGACGTACTCCTGCACAAAGTCCTGACGACAGTAATAACAGAAACAATAGTAATAACGGAAACAATGCCCGTAGGCGAGGAACTATGTCAAAGGATGATGTAATGAAACTACTCCGAAGATTTGGCGGTGGATCAAATTGGGTGTTTGCTTTTATAAATATCATCGGTCTCAGCCAAGCTACTCTTCAATCAATTAGTGACTATAAAACATTACTTACAGACAAAAACTGTAACAGGTCTGAATCATCCGTAGCGTTAGCAAGGAATACTGTAGGAATAAGAGTAACAGGAGCAATTGCAACTACTGTTGCTGGATTAGCAGGCGGAATAGCTGCACTTAAATTTTTAAAAACTATAGCAACTATTCTTGCTGCTGTACCAGGTGCAGGTTGGGTTGGAGCAGCTATTGCTATGGGATCCAGTTGGGTAATAAGCTATATAGTTGAAAGAGTAATAACAAAACCTGAAGTACAAAGTTTTATTGGACATTATACAGGTAATGTTCTAACAGCAGCTATTGACAGAAGTTGCGGCGTTGCAGAATCGATTGACGAAGATGCTAATACAGTATTTGAAAGTATGAAATCAGATGCTACTGCTGAGATAAAAAAATCGTTTGCTGATATTGTAAAAGATCCAAGAGGTAAGCAAGAAATAATAAAAGTTAGGAACGCAATTAAATCAAAGGCATCTTAGTTTTAGTTGTTAAATCTATGTTTTCTTTGATAATTCCGTTTATTATTTCTTTGTCTTCAGCACTTATCTTGTAGAATATATCGTCATAGGTTAAACTTCCACGCATATACCAAGCAATACGATACATATCATTTTTAATTTGTTTAGCTTCGCCTTCATACCGGTTTGCAAGCTCTAAGATCTCAGATTCCGGAAGTACTAAGATCTGTTTACGAAAAAATTTGAATAATCCATCGTTAGATTTGTGCTGTATGTCTTTTCGCACTCAGTGTTGTTACATTTAATTTCAACTTGAGGAAGACTCCACTCACCTTTGATACGCTCAATATTGCTTTGTAATTGTTTGTAAAACAATTGGTCTGTATTGGTAATAAAATCTAAAATTTCATTTGGAGATTTTTCTTTCTGACCGTCTGCACCCTGTATACTATCAATTTGTGCTACCGCAGTATTTAAACTTAGAGCTGACAAGTTGTCTAATAGCTCTCTAATGACTTTTTCTTTTTCGATATCATCAAGTTCTTGCTTTTGATAATTTAATATCTGTCTACGAATAGTATATTCGTCAATATTAAATTTTGACCATTGTCGATAAGCTAACGGTCTAATATTAATTGTTAGTCCCTTAATTGAAAATGACTGTATCGGATCTTTAGAAATAAAATCTTCCAATAACATATTTAAATTTATTGTTGATTGGGTAGATTGTTTACAATACGGGCACGTTGTTTCTATATCCATGCCTTCACCGTAAGTAGCAATTCTAATTGCAATTAATAAAAAGTCAAGATCATATGAAGGCATTGCCCAAGCGTCTTTGATTGAAGGAACGCAACTTTCTATAACTTTTGCAGTTGATTCTCCACTAAACAACGCATCAGGAGTTTTAATTAGTATTTCGTCCATAGCAGTCATGCCGTATATAGGAATATTAGAAAAAGATTCTAATGTCCCTTCTTGCCAGAAATTTCCCTGACATGGTAAGTCGAGAAATATTTTTGGCTGTCTTTTAAACTCATTAAGAAAACTACTCATATTTTTATCCTTGGTAAATACATATAACATATTTATGATAAGAAATATGAGTATATAAAAGGTCTGGCACGTGGAAGAAGAACAAGTAGAAAAAATTGTAAGAGCACTTGATAAAGTAGCAAGAGAAACAACTTTAGCTTCATTTGGCGATGCATTACCTGGCGCAGTCGGAAAAGCAGTTGCAGAAGGTAATCGTAATTCTGATCAAAGTGCTATAGACAACATTGGTTCAGGATTAACTTCTGTACTAAACAAAGCTGCTGGATTACTTGGCGGCGCTGCATCTTCAATTGGTTCGGCACTTATAGGTTCAGCCGGTATGCTCACCCAAGGCAATGCAAGAATGAGCGACGGCTTTGAGGTATTAGAAAAATCATTAGGCGGTAGCGGAAATATTCTATCAAGAACTTTTGGTATGGTAGGAATGGGCGGTAAAGCAGTTGCTGAATATATGGAATCAAGTGTAGATGCATTTAGAGATTTAAGTTCTGTAGGCGCAGGTGCAGCAGGCAATCTAAATGATTTAAGAGAGGAAGCTGCGGCTGCAAGAATAAGTTTTGATGACTTTAATAAAATTATAAGCGAAAATTCAGAAAATTTTGCAGGTTTTGCAGGCGGAGTTGTTCAAGGTAGAGCACAGTTTGCTAAATTATCAAGAACATTATTTGAACTTGATGAAGGCGCAAATGTACAATCATTATATAACTTAGGTTATTCCTTTGAAGCTATGAATGAATTACTTGCTGATAATATTGCACTAACACGTAGACGTGAACTTCTTACAGAACAACAGCGTGCCGATGCTGTCAAAAGTGCAACAGCGTTAGCAATGTCGCAAGATTTATTAGCAAAGCTCACAGGAAAAAATGTAGACACAATTAGAGACGAAGCAAGAGCAAGATTGCAAGAAGGTGCAACTCAAGCAAAAATACGTTTGCTTGAAAAAGATGGTATTGAAGGTGCAGGCGAAGCCTTTACAGCAGCTCAGACAGCGTTACAAGCATCACCACAAGTAGTTAGAGACTTGTTAAGTCAAGTTACACAACTTGGAGTACCATTAGATGCAACAACAGCAGCATATGCATCACTAAACAGTGAAACATTTGGCTTAGTACGCCAACTTGCAGGAATTATGGAAGACGACTCGTTAAATGCAGACCAAAGACGTGCAAGGGCGGAAACACTTGCACAAGAAATTAATGCTTCGGCTGCGGCAGAAGCAGACAGTCGTAAAAATCTACAAGTGGCAAATCTTGGTGCCGTTAGTGATATAGCAAGAGTTCAAGCAGACGCACTTGAAGAAGTTGGACCGCTGATAGATAACCTACGTCAAAGCATGACAGAGCTTGATGAAGTGACAGGCGAAACAGTTACAATTTTTACTACCTTTAATGAAAGCCTAAATGCAGTAATGGCAGACCTTAGAGAAAATCAAAGAAATCAACTTGAAGACGGCAACGCTATGCTAAATGTTAGCAGAGAAACAGAACTATTTTTAAGAAATGCAAGTAGTGCATTCCGCACAGAACTAACACAATTATTCCAAAGACCGGAAGTATTAACCGGGTTAAATGCGATATCTGATACAGTTGCAGGAATGAACGACCCTTCAGTAATGAATGACGTTCTTAATGCAGCAGCAGAAACACTGTTACGCAGTGACAATATTGAAGATAGAATTAACACCATATTAGCTGATCCAGATGCATTTGGTATGAATGAGGCAGATATAGCTACACTTGAGAGTGCATTAGCTCAAATCGTAGAAGCACAAAACACAATAGAAGATACTGGCAGTACTGGAGATGAAGTGTCTGCTGCGGAACGTTTGTTAGCAGAGGCAAGTCGAAATATAAACATATTAAGTGTATCACCCGCTGCTGCAGAAGCATTTGATGCACTGAAAGGCGATCGTATTAACACGTTAGCAGCAGCAGTTGCAGCTGGAGTTGTATCAGGACAAAACAATCCGGTAATTGAAAGATTACTTGATGAAGGTACACGAGATAATGTATCAGCGCTATCTCGAATAATGGATTATCTTAAAGACCAAATACCGTTTAGCGATGGTACACTCGGAGCAACAGGAAAATTATTTGGAAACTTTGGTGCAGGTACTCCGGCTATACTACATGGAGAAGAAGCAGTTGTTCCTAAAGATACTCCAGAAGGCGAATTACTTGCTGCATTCCATAATGGTACTCTTGACTCATTTATGAATGGCACACCGGGATTAGGCCTTGATACAATAGGAGTACCTTTAAGTAATATAGCACAGCAGGTACTTGCAGCCGCTGGAAATATGGAACAACTAATGTTAGGAACAATAGTAAGTGCCGAAGCTCAGATGTTGAAAGTAATTGAAGGTTTAAACAATGTGTCAATGCCTAATTCTGAAGACACAAACAATAACATAGAAGATAGGCGATATAACAGTCAAGAGCCCAATCAAGAGGTGGTAAGACGCTTAGAAGAGTTAAATACTACTATGAGTATGGCAGTGGCCCAACTGGCACAAAGTAATGTTTACAACAAACAAAGCGTAAGGGCAACGCAAGCAATAACAGGCAATTTGTTCCACGGAACAGGTACGTAGGAAAATAAATGAGTTGGAAAAAATATTTTACACCAGTAGCTACTGGATCTGAAAGCGGAATGAATAGTCCGTTTAGTGGTATAGCAAATAGTCCAGGCCCTGCTCGCACTAATTATAGTTCATATCTTCCTGATGTTTATGTAGGAGCGCCTAACAGAGTTGATCGTTATAGTCAATATGAAACAATGGATCAAGATTCAGAAGTTAATGCTGCACTGGACATTCTTGCTGAATTTTGTACACAAAAAGACGATGACACTGATTTACCTTTTAGATTGAAGTTTAGAAGACAAGGTACTAATTCAGAAGTAAGTTTAATACACCAATACTTGTTACAGTGGTGTAAACTTCAAAATTTTGATAGAAGAATATTTAGAATACTAAGAAATGTTTTCAAGTACGGCGATGCATTTTTTATAAAAGATCCAGAAACTAAAAAATGGTTTTATGTTGACCCTTCTAAAGTAACTAAGATAATTGTAAACGAAAGTGAAGGCAAAAATCCAGAACAATATTTTATTAAAGATATTAATTTAAACTTTGAAAGTCTTGTTGCTACTAAATTAAACATAACAAATACAACTGGCGCAGGAGCCGGATACACATCGGGCGGCATGGTAGGAAGTAACCCAGATCCGTCAGCTACTACATCGTCGAGATTTCAACAAGGTGACAGTGAGTATGCTATTGATGCTGAAAATATAATACATTTAAGTATGAGTGAAGGGTTAGACAACAACTATCCATTTGGTAACTCATTGCTTGAAACTATTTTTAAAGTATACAAACAAAAAGAATTACTCGAAGATGCTATTATTATCTATCGAGTACAACGTGCGCCAGAGCGCAGAGTATTCTACGTTGATGTGGGCAACATGCCTTCACACCTTGCTATGCAGTTTGTGGAGAGAGTCAAAACGGAAATACACCAAAGACGTATCCCATCGGCGACAGGAGGCGGCAAAAATGTCATAGACAGTTCATACAATCCTCTGTCAATTAACGAAGATTACTTTTTCCCACAAACTGCTGAAGGGCGTGGATCAAAAGTTGAAACACTTCCGGGTGGTACTAACTTAGGTGAAATTGATGATTTAAAATACTTTACTAACAAACTTGTTAGAGGCTTACGTATTCCAAGTAGTTACTTGCCAACAGCAGCAGATGATGGACAAAGTCAATTTAACGATGGTCGTGTAGGAACTGCTTATATACAAGAATTAAGATTTAATACTTATTGTGAAAGATTGCAAAGTTTAGTTGGACATGTTTTTGATAGTGAATTTAAACAATACTTAAATGAACAAGGAATTAATCTTGACTTAGCAATGTTTGAAGTTAAGTTTGAGCCACCGCAAAACTTTGCAGCATACAGACAATCTGAACTTGATAATGCTCGTGTACCAACATATTCACAAATGAGTGCTATACCATATATTTCAAATCGTTTTGCTATGAAACGCTTCTTAGGAATGACAGATCAAGAAATAGCTGAAAATGAACGCTTGTGGAGAGAAGAAAACGAAGAAGATCTTACAGTACAGCAAGATGATGCAGATGCATCAATGAGAGGTGTTGGTGTAACAGGTAGCGGATTAGATGCAGATATTGCAGCTGGCACAGAAGAAGTACCAACTGGAGATTCTGAAGAGGGCGGAGAACAAGCTCCACCTGACACTACTACAGGTGATTCATTAGGCGGTGGTGGTGGCGAAACCGCAGCAACGGATCAAACGATATAAATAATAATATGATACTAAGAGAACTATATTACTTTGATAAAGAGTCCGAAGAACCAACAATGGACAAATCGTTTGCTCCTAATGAAGAAAGCAAGCGTAAAAGATCTGATACAAGAAAAGTAAGACTAAGTCTTGAAGATATTAAGAAAGCAAGATTAGCTACAGAGTTTAGCGAAGAAGAAAAAGTTAAAGAATTAGAATTTGTTAGACAAATGTATGGCATAACTGCCAATGCTGCTGCCGAAATTTAACTTTTAAAATATATATTATATGTCCACTGCATTTATGATAGGTAACGGCAAAAGTCGATTATCGTATAATATTGAAATCTTAAAAAAATACGGCACAACTTACGGGTGTAATGCTCTTTATAGAGACATGATTCCTGATTATCTTGTTGCAGTTGACCCTCCAATGTTAAAGGAAATTGTAGATTCAAACATACAAGACAAAACAAATGTATGGACGAATCCGAGAAAACATAATGAAAAATATAATGTAAATTTTTTTCGACCAGGTAGAGGATGGAGTAGTGGCCCAACAGCGTTATGGATGGCAAGTGAACATAAACATACTAACATTTATATACTTGGATTTGATTACTCGAGCAAAGATAAAAAATTAAATAATGTTTACGGGTCAACGCTTAATTATAAGGATAAAGAAGCAGTCTATACATACTTCGGTAATTGGGAACGTCAGACAATGGAAACTATAACATCTCATAGTAACATTAATTATTACAGAATATTAACAAGAAGTTATGGGTTTATACCAGATAAACTACAACATATCAACAACTTACATCACATAAATATCTTTGAATTTAAAGAAATATTCCCAGATTTATAAACTTTTAAGAAAAATGGCCAGTTTTTCGCCTATTTAACGTACAAAATCCTTCTATTATGTAAATACATTATGACAGCTTAATACCTGCGAGTGTAGGTATTCATTTATAGGAGAAAAAAATGTCCGATCGCAATAAGTTCGAAGAAATGCTCGAGCTACTTGTCAATGAAGACCGTGAAGGTGCGCAAGCATTATTTCATGAATTAGTAGTAGAGAAATCACGTGATATATATGAAAATCTTTTAGCTGAAGAGTTAGAAGATGAAGACGCAGTAGAAGAAGCTACTGACGAAGAAGTTGAAGAGTCAGATGAAGACTTAGACGAAGCAACAGACGAAGAAGTTGAAGAAACAACTGACGAAGAAGTTGAAGAAGGTTTTGACTTAGATGAGTTTGAAGTAGAAGCAGACCCAATGGATATGGGCGGTGACCCAGCAGATGACATGATGGGTGATATGGAGCCAGAAATGGACGGCGACGAAGCACCAGATGCTGAAGACGACGAAGATATCGAAGATCGTGTTGTAGACCTTGAAGATGCTTTAGATGACTTAAAAGCAGAATTTGAAAAAATGATGGGCGACGACGAAGCAGAAGATGAGCCAGAAATGGACATGGATGCAGACGACGAAGCAGAAGAAGAAGCAATAGCTTTTGAATCAGATGAAGAAGTAGAAGAAGCATCAGATGAAGAAGTAGAAGAATCAGCAAAAAGCGTAGGGGAAACAATGCGTGAGTACGTTGAAAAAGTATCAGCTACAATGGGTGATACAGGAACCAATGGAACAAAATCAGCAGTAGCTGGTAAAAATGACATGGGCGGCACAGCAGGTAATCTTGCTCAAGGCGCTGATGAAACAGGCGGTTCAGCAGATTCAGCAAAAGATGAAACAGCTGGCAATGTAAATGTTCCAGGCGGTAAGGCATCGAAGTCAATGAAGGCACAACCTAAAGGACACGGCGCTGAAAAAAAGGGATCCGGTGAAAGCGGTGCAACAGCAAAGAGCACTATCGGTTCTTAATTAGGAAAGAAGTATGAGAAACTTACGAGAGCATCTGACATTCGATCAAGCTAAAATAGTTGTTGAGAATGCCAACGAAGGAAAAGACCTGTTTATGAAGGGAATTTGTATTCAGGGCGGAGTACGTAACGCTAATCAGCGAACGTATCCTATAAATGAAATTGGCAGGGCTGTCAAAACTCTCAATGATCAAATAACTGGAGGATATAGTGTTCTCGGAGAAGTTGATCATCCAGAAGGCCTAAATATTAACTTAGACCGTGTTTCGCACATGATTACAGAAATGTGGATGGACGATGCAAACGGTTATGGTAAACTAAAAATACTACCAACTCCGATGGGACAACTTGTAAAGACAATGCTTGAAAGCGGCGTTAAACTTGGTGTTTCATCGAGAGGTAGTGGAAATGTAGCAGAAGACGGCAGTAACACCGTCTCTGATTTCGAAATAATCACCGTGGACGTTGTGGCTCAGCCAAGCGCCCCTGGTGCATACCCAACACCAATCTACGAACATTTAATGAATAGTAGAGGAGGGTACCAGGCATACGAATTAGCACAGGCAACAAAACATGATGACAAGGCACAAAAGTATCTAAAGGAATCGTTGATCAATATGATCAACAAACTCCAATAACTTAGGAGAAAGTAATGATTGATGCACTAAAAACACTATTTGAAAATGATGTAGTTTCAGAAGATATTAGAGCTCAAATCGAAGAAGCATGGGATGCTAAGGTGAAAGAAAATCATCTTACTGCAACTGCTACGTTACGTGAAGAATTTGCTCAAAAATACGAGCATGATAAATCAACTATGGTTGAAGCAATTGACGCTATGATGACTGAAAAGTTATCTGAGGAAGTTGCTGAATTTGTTGAAGATCGTAAACAATTAGCAGAAGCAAAAGCAAAATATGCTGTTGCAATGCGTGAAAATGCAGATTTAATGAAACGTTTTGTAAGTGAACAACTTGCAGGAGAAATCAATGAATTGCATAACGACCAAAAGCACATTGCAGAAAACTTTGGTAAGCTACAAGAATTTGTAGTTGAAGCTTTAGCAAAAGAAATTGCAGAGTTCCACACTGACAAGCAAGATCTTGCAGAAACAAAAGTGCGTCTACTCCGTGAAGCAAAATCACACTTTGAAAAAGTCAAAACATCGTTCATTAAACAAAGTGCTAAACTTGTTGAATCAACAGTTAAAAAGTCACTTAATGCAGAAATTTCGCAACTTAAAGAAGACATCGATGAAGCTCGTAAAAACGACTTCGGACGTAAATTATTCGAAGCATTTGCTTCAGAATATTCTACAAGTCATCTAAACGAAAAATCGGAAACTGCTAAACTTATGAAAGTTGTCGAGATGAAGGATAAATTACTTGCAGAAGCATCAGCAAAAGCTGATACTGCAACTTCACTTATTCAACACAAAGATAAAGAGATTGCTCGTGTAGTAGAAAGCGCACAGCGTAAAAGCAAAATAAATGATCTTACTGGACCTTTAAGCAAGGACCAAAAAGAGATTATGTTAGACTTACTGGAATCAGTTAAAACTTCTAAATTAGAAGAATCGTTTAACAAGTACTTATCGGCAGTAATTAATGGTAAGAACGCTCCAGCAAAGAAAAAGGCATTAGTAGAAGGCAAAGAAATAACAGGCAACAAAGTAAACAAAACAATTAGTAGTGAAGCAAGCGATCAAGGTCAAGTTATTGACATCCGTCGTCTTGCTGGAATATAAGGAGAAACTAATGTCAGAACTACTCGAAAGTCGCTGGCAAGAGACAAAAACTGCACTTCTTGAAGGCCTAAATGGCAACAAGAAATCTGTAATGGCTTCAACTCTTGAAAATACTCGCAAGTATCTTTCAGAAGCTGCAACAGCAGGTGCAACCTCTGCCGGTAATGTCGCAACATTAAATCGTGTGATCCTTCCAGTGATCAGACGTGTGATGCCAACAGTCATCGCAAACGAATTAGTTGGCGTACAGCCAATGACTGGACCTGTGGGTCAAATCCACACCTTGCGTGTACGTTACGCTGATGCATTTAACAGCACCAACGGAACAGACACAACAGCAGGCGATGAAGCGTTAAGCCCATTCAAAATTGCTGAAGGTTATTCCGGTGCTGTAGACGATAAAGCAGCATCAACAGCAGCACAGGAAGCACTTCCTGGCAACCGTTTGTCAATCCAAATCTTGAAACAGACTGTGGAAGCAAAGTCACGCAAGCTATCAGCTCGCTGGACATTTGAAGCAGCTCAAGATGCTCAATCGCAGCATGGTATTGATGTGGAAGCAGAAATCATGGCAGCTCTTGCACAAGAGATTACTGCTGAGATTGACCAAGAAGTATTATCTTCTTTAGGTGCATTAGCAGGATCAGCAGCTGAAACATACGACCAAACGGCCGTAAGTGGTACAGCTACTTTTGTTGGTGACGAACATGCAGCACTTGCAGTTCAAATCAACAGAGTGTCAAACTTGATTGCACAGCGTACACGTAGAGGCGCAGGTAACTGGGCAGTGGTATCACCATTTGCTTTAACTATCCTACAGTCTGCTACAACTTCAGCGTTCGCAAGAACAACAGAAGGTACATTCGAAGCACCAACTAACACTAAAATGGTTGGTACATTGAACAATGCAATGAAAGTATAT
>Ga0209374_1004026_pt1 | contig 10965 bp, 10 predicted proteins | sample SaaInlLV_DNA_10m_FD_184683 | JGI IMG/M metagenome (GOLD analysis project Ga0209374, IMG submission 184683) | Marine microbial communities from expanding oxygen minimum zones in the Saanich Inlet - SI075_LV_DNA_10m (SPAdes) (version 2) | ecosystem: Environmental > Aquatic > Marine > Unclassified ...
TGGCTTCTGGCAAAGATTCCGTTCTCATTCATAACTACAATTTTCTTATTTACACCAACGGGAGAAACAATGGAGGGGATTCCCAGAGACATATACTGAAGACATTTAAATCCACACTTGCCTTCAGCCCAGATTTCATCTTCAAGCGGCATCACCCCAATTGATATTTCATTTAAGTCAGAAATCTCTGTCTCTTTCTTCCATTTCACAAAATTCAAAGAATGAAGTTGATAATCAGGTTTTTGATTAGAAATCACTCTAAACTCAAAATCATAAGTTCCCTCGAGCTCTTTTATAATAGGAACTAAAAAATCCAAAAAACGCATCGTTGTATGTGTTCCTGTCCAACCGATAACTACCTTTTGAGAATAATCTGTATTTGTGTTATGATAATTCTCAGTATCTATAGTTGTCGGTATCACCTTGACATTCTCATTAAACTGTTTCGCATAATCAGCGAGGTAATCATTTCCAACAGTTATAATATGAGCCCATTTTATACAATACTTCACCTTCCAATATGCCTTAAGCCTATGAAAATTTGCGTTGGACGCACTGTAATTAGCCAACCAAATAGCATCATCAAAATCGTAGATGTATTTCTTTCTGAAAAGTTTGGAGATAATAAACTCAAAAACAGGCGGGCCTATATGAGATGCCTCTCTATGAATAAAGATATAATCATACCTGAAAATGGTTAATACTGTATAAAGCCGACGCATAAAGCTAAGGATAAAGCCAAAAATCTTATTACCAACACGCCCACTTTTATAAAGCCTAAACCATGTTTTGGAATCTAAAAAGGGAACAAATGTGACTTCAAAACCTTTTTGCTCCAAATGAGGTATATATTGCTCAAACCTAAATCTTTGCGAAGGTGCTTGATCCCTTGGATAGGGTACAATAAAAACTATTGATTTACCTTTTACGTTATTCATCGTGCAATGATTTTATTGTAAACACCGATAAATGTATTTAGCCCAAAATCTAAACCGAAATATTCCTTTGCACCTTCCTTTGTTTTATTCGAATCAAATACAAACTCTTCTTCTATCATAAATTGATTAATCTCTTCTGAAGGAACAACACAACCCGAATTGTATTTAAGAACTAAATCTGCCGTATCACCGACACCATCATTACATATAAGAGGAACACCCATTGACATTAATTCACCTTGCTTTGTAGGAGAACTTGCTTTTTTAGAGTATGCGGGAAGGATAAAAAATATTGAAGCGGTAAATAAACTCATGTAAAGAGGCACTTCGTGATGCATTGCTGAAGCTACACGAATTAATTTTTCATCTAAACCTATTTTTTTTGCTCTACTGAAAATTGAACTAGGTTCTTCTTTGGTTACAAAAAGGAATATTGGGTTTCGCTTGTTTATGCAATTTCTTTTAAAAAAGAGTAACATCTCATCTAACATATACCAAGTCCCTATGGAACCTACATATCCCAATACATAGTGTTTTGAACCAATGTTTAATTGACCCCTTAAATGATCCTGATTCGCTTTATCAATAGTCTCGGGATTGAATTTTTCAGTATCTACACAACATGGAATTACACTTATTTTTTCACCTAAGCCCTCGAAACCATTCCAACTCAAAATCTCATTTTTCCCATTTGAAGTTAAAGAAATAACATGCTCAGAATTTTTGAAAAATTGAATTTCTTTTCTTTTAAAATACTGATATACTAAGTTATATATTGGGTTTTTCAGATTCCACAAACCACCATCAACTCTTTCATCAGCCCAGAAACCTCGCATATCAAATAGAAAAGGTACCTTGTAATTACTTTTGAAATTCAATCCTATTAGCGCTGATATATAGCTTCTGCAATGAACCAATGAAAAACCATGTTCTTTATGCAAATTCTTGGCTATTTTCTTCATTTTAATAACATCCCAAACTGTGGAGAAAAGGGGTGGACGTTTCGTATACTTCAAAGGATGCCAGTCAATATTATGCTCCCTACAGATTGCTTCAATCGTTTTACGATTTTCAATAAACCGTTCAGGCTTCTCAAAGCTCACCAAATGAAAGTTGTATCCGGCTTTTGTTAGTCCTATTATATATGGTAAAACCTGAGATTGACCAAGAGGATCTGTCATTCCATCATAAGAAAGATACAGGATATGTTTCTCCATAAAACAAAGATATCATTCTTAAAAATATGCCGTATAACCAAAATGAATTTTACTAGATCGAAAATCTACAGGATTATCTAATTCTCTTCCAATTGCATACGTAATTGCAAAAACACCTATGTTTGAGCCAAAAGAAATGCCACCTCCAAATCCAAACGGATGGTCAAAATAATAATCCGTCGCCGTATTTTCATAAAAGCTTTGGTCAAAAAACAAAAACAAATTACTACTCTCGTCAAGTAAAAATCGATATTCAAAGGTCAATTGTGCTTTTGTCGATGCAAAAAGCTGTTCCTCATTAAAACCTCGCAATGTATTGAGTCCCCCAAAACGATACAATTCATTTTCAAATATCTTTTCACTCGAATAAAAATCAAAAGATGTTGCAAAATGGAGAATATGTCTAGGAAGAATAGGGAGAAACTCACGATACAAAAGGTGACCGCTATAAGTTGTATTTTTTTTATTTTGAACCTCAGTCGTATCATTCTCACGGACACGTTGACCAATAGATATTTTAGCATGGAACATTCGTCCCTTACTTGGATTGACTAGGCTATTAAGTTTTTGTTTAGAAATAGAAATACCATATGCATTCGTTCTGTAACCACTTAGGTTCGAGAATTCAGAACTAGATTGTGCACCACTTAAAATACTTGATGAAATAAACCTGTAGTGCGCCCGAAGTTTAAATCCATTGGCAATTGTGTATGATATATTGAGTTCCGTATTCAAATCGAGAAAAGTAGAGTCTCTTTTGTATAATAACAGCTGTGATTCAACCCCAAATGGAGATTGAAATAAATAAGGATAGTTGAAGGTTAAATTCATTCTTTGCGTTTGAGGCTTAATACTTCTCCAATTGAATTTTAACAACTCTCCTTTCTTGAGCGCATTCTCCAATTTTAAATTCACCTCACCTGTAACAGCCATTTTTTGACTGTTGGGATTTGGTTGTAATCCAAGCGCTCCTCGCAAGAAGCTAACCTTTATTGATTTAATGTAAACAAACAACTCAAAACCATCTGACGTATACATTATTTCTGAAGGTTTAATACTTGATAAAAAAGAACATTGCTCTATTTTCGTATCTATCTCTCCTACCTTTAGTTCTTCATAAGCTTCATTTAATTTATAGTTAATAATTCCCTGAATTGCCCTTTGAGAAATACTTGAATCCCCTTTAATATGTATTTTCTTTAAAGTATAATATTGGCCTTTATCAACTTTCAACCTTGCTGTTATTTGCTGAGATGATATAAGAACAGAGTCTAATGAAATTTTGACGAATGGAAATCCCAGGTTGGCGTAACTTAATATTTGTGATTCAAGATAATCTCCAAGCTCCCCAGGTGTAAAACGTAAAATTCCCTTTTTCTTTTTAAAAACACTTAACTCTGCTGATTGAATACCTCTTAATATAATCTCCTCGTACTGTCTACCCTCATCGATAATCAAAACCTTATTCTCGCGATCAAGGTTAATTTGATGTAAGAAGTAACCCCGCTCAATTAATTCCTTACTTAGGGCTCGAAAATTTTTATCTGCCGTATAGAATAAGGTGGTGTCAAGCTTTAATTGCTTTGGGAATTTTTTCCGAAGCGATATGTTGCTAAATTTAAGTGTATAGTCTTGCTGTCCTAGAACTAATGAATTCCCTAGAAACATCATAATACTAATCAATATGAAAACACGTGACTTCACTCAGTTCTTTCTAGGTTATAACGTATAAAATTCAATTTTTTGTATCCCATCTCCAAGAAAATTTAAATAAAATTGTAACTTTATAATGATAAGGCTCGTTAGACTGAACACGAACAACAAATTTATACTACCATGAAAACTAAAGCAACATTACTATTTTTACTAGCCTTTGTAACAACAATTTTAATTTCTTGTGGATCGGGAAGAACAGCGAGCTGTGATGCCTATGGAAGTATCAACCAAGATATTGAAAATCAAGAGTTAGTTTCAAAATAAGGTTTTAACCTAAAAACATTTAAGACAAGCGTCTCAAATGCATATCCATTGCGGATTGTATTTTGGACGCTTCTTTTTTTGCCCCAACTTTGAAATCTTCGGTAGTATCAGCATAAATTATACCTCTAGACGAATTCACAAGTAAGCCACAATCTGAATTCATACCATACTTTACTACTTCATCAAGAGAACCACCCTGCGCACCTACTCCTGGTACCAAGAAAAAATGATTTGGAGCCAAAGCTCTTATCTTTGCAATATCAGACGAACGTGTAGCACCTACAACAAACATTATCTGTTCAGACGTGCCCCACTCTATACATTTTCGAACGACGGATTCAAATAAAGGTGTCTTTTTAGATTCAATAAACTGAAAATCTTTTGCACCTTGATTCGACGTCATCGCCAAAACAACTGCCCACTTATCTTCATGGTTCAAAAAAGGCTTAACACTATCAGAGCCCATGTAGGGGGCAATTGTTAACGCATCACAATTATAGGTTTCAAAAAAAGTTTTTGCATAATACAAAGAAGTGTTTCCAATATCTCCGCGCTTGGCGTCGGCAATTACTAAACAATCCTTTGGGATATATTCAATAGTTTTCTGAAAAGATTTCCAGCCTTGGATACCAAGACACTCGTAGAAAGCTAAATTTGGTTTATAGGCTACTGCAAAATCTTTTGTAGCATCAATAATACCCTTATTAAATTCAAATACCGGATCCTCTAATTCCAAAAGATGTTTTGGGATTTTTGCCAAGTCCGGGTCTAAACCGACACAGAGAAACGATCGCTTCGTTCTTATTTGCTTAATCAGTTCGGCCCTTTTCATTCTGTTTCACCCTTTAATTTCTCAGCATTCTCAGCCATCTTCAAAGCATCGATCATGTCTTGAATATCTCCATTCATGAACGAACTCAAATTATACATGGTTTTATTGATTCTGTGATCGGTAATTCTTCCTTGTGGATAATTATAGGTACGAACTTTTGCAGATCTATCACCAGAAGCAACCAGCGTTTTTCTTTGCGCCGCACGTTCGTCATTAATTCTGTCTAATTCAGCCTGATAAAGCCGCGATCTTAAAACCGAGGTCGCTTTTTCTAGATTTTTATGTTGACTTCGTCCATCTTGGCATTCAACAACTACACCGGTCGGGATATGCGTCAACCTTATGGCTGATTCCGTTTTATTTACATGCTGCCCCCCTGCACCTGAAGCCCTAAATGTATCGCGTCTAACATCTGTCATATTAAGCTCAAAATCTACCTCTTCCGCTTCTGGAAGAACTGCAACAGTGATGGCAGAAGTATGAACACGCCCTTGAGATTCAGTCTCGGGAACACGCTGAACACGGTGTGCACCGGATTCAAACTTTAATGTTCCATAAATACCTTCACCCTCAACACTCATCGAGATTTCTTTATATCCCTTAACTGTGCCTTCAGACGAATTAATAATATCATGCTTCCAGGACTTTTCTTTAAAATACATAGTGTACATTCTGAAAATATCCTCAACAAATATGCAAGCTTCATCCCCACCTGTTCCTGCACGTAATTCAATAATCACATTTTTATCATCTTCAGGGTCTTTTGGAATAAGCATCACCTTTATTTCCTCTTCTAGTATTGGTCTCTTCTCATCCAGTTCGTTAATTTCCATCTTCGCCATTTCACGCATTTCGTCATCAGTTTCACTCTCAAGGAGCTCACGGGCGCTTTTAAGATTAGATAGTAAATTGCTATAGATTTTGTACGTTTCATCGAGGGTCTCCAAATCACGATACTCTTTATTAAGCTTCACATATCGTTTCATATCCGCTATAATATCTGGATCAGTAATTAGATTACCCACCTCAATAAATCGAAAATGAATCGCTTCTAGTTTTGTAAGTAAATCAGACATATAACAAATAATGATTGGAGTGCTAAAATAATTATAATATCAAGAAAGAAATCCTAGTACACAAAAAAATGCCACACTAAAGTGTGGCATTCGCATAAATATGTATCTGTGTTGTCTAGGTGTCAATTGACCCTTGAACTCGCTTCATAAAATCATTCAACGCAGATTTTTTCTCGCTGCCCTGTTTTATAGCTTGGTGAACCTCTAATGCACCTGACAAATTTGACAATAACTCTCCTATAACATCAAGTTCCTCATCTTTTAAAGACTCAAGTTCAATAAGGTTCTCAAGTGTTTCTATGGTCTCAACGACGTAATCTTCATCGTAGTTTTCCATAAAGGTAACAACATGCTTAATTATTGGCAATCGCATTCAACACCTGTTCTATAGTTTCTATTTTATTACCTTGCGCCTCTTCTACAAGAACTCCATTACTGAAGCTTGCAAAGGTCGGTAAATTGCTTACGTTGGCTAATTTTCTTGAATTCGGATACTTCTCCGCATCTACATAAACAAAAAGTATGTCCTCATTCTCACGGGAAAAACGCTTAAACTTCGGTTTGGTGATTTTACAATTACCACACCAGGTTGCACCATATTGAACCATAACTTTGTCATGCTGCTCAACTTGCACTTTTAAGTCATCTGAAGTCGCTTCAACAAACATTTTTAGTGCTTACTTAAATAATCGGCAACACCATCTCTTGTAGCATCCATCGCATCTTTTCCTTCTTCCCAATTTGCAGGACATACTTCACCATGCTTTTGGTTGTGCGCATAGGCATCAATCAAGCGAAGCACTTCATTTACATTTCTACCCACAGGGAAAAAGTTTACAGCCTCGTGGAAAACAAACCCTTCTTCATCCAAAAGATATGTTGCTCTGTATGGGATATTGTCTCCATCTCCTGGCTCTTCATCAAATAAGTTAAAATCAAGAATATCCAATTCCATTGCAAGAACCCTTGTGGAATCCGCAATTAATGGAAATTGAACACCTTCAATACCACCATTTTCTTTAGAAGTACTTAGCCAAGCAAAATGAACCTCTGCCGTATCACAAGATGCTCCTATTAAAATTGTATTTCTTTTTTCAAATTCTTTTGAAGCTTCTTGAAATGCGTGAATTTCTGTTGGACATACAAAAGTGAAATCTTTCGGATACCAAAAAAGACATACTTTCTTTTTATTGTCTACTGCTTGTTTAAGAACATTGATTTGAAATGCATCACCCATTTCATCTATTGCCTTCACTGACATGTCTGGAAATGTTTTACCTACTAGGGCCATAATTATTGTTTTAGATTATTGATTTGTTTTTGCACACAAAAATAGAATTTATAAAATTATTTCTATTGCTGTATATTAATATTTCATACTTCGTTTTAAACAACAATTAGTGAAATAATATTGTTTTAAACGGTTTAAAGAAAGATACCCAACTACTTCTTAGATGCCTTTTTTACGAAGTCATCGTAGGACAGTTTCTTTTCTTTCATAGGAACATTTGCCTGGAAATAGTCCGAAAGTTTCTTTTCAGTAATGCGATCATAAATACCATTGACTTGCTCTTTGTCCTTTAACAAGCGCATAGCGGTTTCTGAAAGCTCTTTATCATCTGGAGCTGGCATACCATACTGAGCATAATTGGAAACAAGTAAAGATTTTGTGAAATCCATAACTTCCTCATTTGAAATCTGAATATCGTTTTCTTTGAAAATTCTCCCTTGAATCAACTGCCATTTCATCGATTTTAAGTAACCGTCAAATTCCTTATTTAAAGTTTCATCATCAATAGGCTTTTCATTAGATAACTTAATCCATCTTTTCAGAAAAGATTCAGGTAAAGTCATTTTCGTTTTATCCATCAAAAAGTCATACACGGATTGCGTGAAAAGTCGGTCAGAATCAGTCTTGAACATATTTTCAAGATCCGTCGTTACCTTAGCTTTCATATCCGACTCGGTCTTCACATTTTGATTCGGAAATAATTTGTCGTAAAGCTCTTCGTTTAACTCCGCCAATTCCATTCTTTTAATATCATTTACAGTAAACTTGAATTTTTTTGAGATCCCAGCTATGGCAGCTTCCTCAATTCCTAACATTGACGCCAAGTCTTTTTCATCTTTTGATACCGCTCTAGGATCTAACTCAATGGCAGCGTCTACTTTCATACCCATTAGGGATTTTGTAGCTTTCTTATCCTTTATGAATTCCATTGAAATAGTGGAGTTATTCTCTACACCATTCTCTTTTGGAGCACCAGATGCGTCAAGCTCTCTGAAAAGTCCCATAACCATGTCCTTTTCTCCAACTTCAGGAGTGGATTCCATCTTACCGTATCTTCTTCTTAGATCTTCAATTTGATCTGAGATTAATTTATTATCAACCTTTACAGCAAAATACTCTATACTCTTTCTTGAGGAAAGTGGAATGTCGAATTTCGGAGAGAAACCGATTTCATACGCAAACTCGAAATCTCCAGGATTTTCCATATCACCCTTAAAGGTTTCATCGGCAGTTGGTATTGGATTACCAAGAATTTCTAACTTCTCCTCCGTAATAAACTTATATAGACTATCGTTTGCTAGTTTATTCAATTCTTCCGCTAGCACAGATTTACCATACTGCTTTTGAATCATCCCAAAAGGAACCTTACCAGGTCTAAAACCAGGGACTTTTGCAGACTTGCGGTACTTCTCCAAAGATGCTTTCACAATGTTTTGATAATCTTCAGACTTGATTTCTACCTTTAAAACTGCATTCAGCTTATCAACGCTTTCCTGTAATACCTTCATTTTTATAATTTTTTAAATAAAAAAGGTCCCGTTTGGTAAAACGAGACCTAAAATGGTGCGGATGGAGGGACTCGAACCCACACACCTCACGGCACTAGATCCTAAGTCTAGCGTGTCTACCAATTTCACCACATCCGCATAACTCATTTAGCTCGGAAAAACCTTGCTACGCTTCAAACTTTTTCAAAGCGGTTTGCAAAGATAATTTTTTTTAATAAATATGAAAAATTAGTTTCTTGAATTTTGAATGTTTGCTCTAATTTCCTTCATAAACTCAGACGCGTAAACAAAATTGGTGATTTCTGGATTATCCGTAGTTATAATTGACTTTTTATCTCCTTGCCACCATCGTTTACCTTGGTATATGAAAAGGACATTCTCGCCTATCTCAATAACAGAGTTCATATCATGAGTAATCACTACAGTTGTCATGTTGTACTCTCTTGTAATATCTTGAATTAGACCATCAATAACTATTGCCGTTTTTGGGTCTAAACCTGAATTTGGCTCATCACAAAACAAATACTTAGGATTCATTGAAATCGCACGAGCAATACCAATTCTTTTTTGCATACCTCCACTACACTCTGAGGGCAGTAATCTATTTTTACCAACCAGGTTCACCCGTTCTAAACAAAAATCAACACGACTTTGTATTTCTTTTTTTGACATTTTGGTAAACATCGTTAAAGGGAAACCGATATTTTCCTCAACATTCATTGAATCAAATAATGCAGAACCTTGAAAAAGCATTCCAATTTCTTGCCTGAGCTTACTTTTTTCGGTACTGCGCATTTTTGTAAAATCAGAATCCTCATACAAGATTTCTCCTGAGTCAACCTCATGAAGACCAACCATACATTTTGCAAGAACTGATTTACCCTGGCCAGACTGACCAATAATTAAATTCACCTTTCCTTTCTCAAAAACCGTGTTTATATCAAATAAAATTTGGTCTTCACCGAAAGATTTGTTCACTCCTTTGATTTCAATCATTACAGAAGGAGTAAATAGGTGAGCAAGAAGTTCATGATTAGAATCGCTACTGTACTACTCACTACAGCTTGTGTTGAGGCCTTACCCACGTCAAGAGAACCACCTTTTACATAATATCCGTAGTAAGAAGATATCGAAACAATTAAGAATCCAAAAAAGATCGTCTTAATCAGCGCATAGGTTATGTGGAACGGATTAAAAAAAGATCTTATACCCAACACGTAGGTTTCAGTGGTAGAAAGGTCAGAAAATATTAGTGCCAACCAACCACCTATAAGTGATAAAGCCATTGAAAAAATAACGAGTATCGGAAAAAACAAAACCGCACCTATAATTTTCGGCAACACTAAGAAATTTAAGGAATTCACACCCATGATCTCAAGAGCATCAATTTGCTCGGTAACGCGCATTGTGCCTATTTCCGATGCAATGTTGGAACCAACCTTACCTGCAAGAATCAGAGATATAATCGTTGGTGAAAATTCTAAAATCGTACTGGATTGCGTGATGTAACCCACCGTATAGTCGGGTAACAGAGGGGTTGTCATATTAGAAGCCGTTTGGAGTGCTATTACGCCACCCATAAAAGAAGACATCAACGCAACTATCGGAAGTGAATTAATACCTATAATATGAAGCTCAGAAACAATCCTTTTCCAAAGAATGTTCCATTTTGAGGGCACAGCAAAGAGTGTGCGCAGCATAAAAAAATATCTCCCGACATGAAACAACATCTTCACGAGTCTAAATTAATCATAATTTCGATTGGAGGAATTTCGAATGGAAGAGAATATTACTTTTGAAAAATTACAACAATGCGCAAAATAAATCAAAATACGTCGTTAAAGGAAGCTCTCGTAAATTTCTTGCCGTTAACTTTTGTTGATTATGTTTTTGATTTAATTAATCAAACCTCTGTTGATTTCAAAATTGTGACCCCTAGAAAAACAAAGCTTGGAGACTTTAGAATACCATACGGCAAACGGAAGCAGCCGCAAATAACCATTAATAACGATCTCAATCCCTACGCTTTTCTCATTACCACACTTCATGAAATCGCACACCTCAAGGTATATGAGAATTATTCTAGAAGCATTAAGCCCCATGGTGAAGAATGGAAATATACT
>Ga0209374_1004027_pt1 | contig 10961 bp, 9 predicted proteins | sample SaaInlLV_DNA_10m_FD_184683 | JGI IMG/M metagenome (GOLD analysis project Ga0209374, IMG submission 184683) | Marine microbial communities from expanding oxygen minimum zones in the Saanich Inlet - SI075_LV_DNA_10m (SPAdes) (version 2) | ecosystem: Environmental > Aquatic > Marine > Unclassified ...
CCCGCCGCGCAATTAGCTGCGTGTACTGCGAACCAAAGTCTAAAATAAGAATGCGATGCCGATGGATGTCCGGGCTCATTAATTACCTGCTTGATGAAGATTTAAGTCAGTACGGATCGCGTGCGACGGACCCACGCGTTAATTGTCTCATAGACGCGCAGTTACTCACAGAGCAGGCACCACTGCGCCTCACCAGCTAAACTTGTCACAGTTGAGATAAATCGAGGCCACCGCCCTTAACAATGTCCGACACCCATCGCCTAAAACGTGATCTGTGTCACACTCCGTTACGAAGGAGCGGGAAGTAGTGTCAAGCCTGTCTCATGAGGATGCGCTAATTGAACTACGTTGCAAGCACATTGACTGTAGTCATTCTGGCGGCATCGACCGGCGCGGCCGTCACCTCGAGTGCAGTTGAAACTAATTTGTATTGGCCCGAGGTTTAAGGTCCCCATTGCGACAGTTACGAGAGTGCCATTAAACAGCTTGAGGACAATATTGTGACGCTTGCGACCGAGCGATGCGCTGACCACGGTCATCACGCCCCCGCGATTGAACACGTCCACTACCATCTGCACAAAGTGACGTCAGAGCGGCAATATTATCAAACAGCCATTGCCAGGGACGTACAAGTTCAGTGCCCCACGGACCCTAGCCGACTGTAACTACTGGTCAGGAATGGCCAGCACACTAATTCCACAGGCCTTTGAGTGCTCAGCGAACCGGGTAGTTTGGTGCTTCCTTAGTAATCGAAACATCGTGCACGTGAGACTCCGACATGCCGGCTGACGTCACGCGAATGAACTGCGGCTTCGTCCGCATCTCATTAATCGAGGCGCATCCAGCGTAGCCCATAGAGGACCGGACGCCGCCCATCAACTGATGAATAATCGCTGACACGGGTCCCTTATACGGCACACGTCCCTCGATACCTTCAGGCACCAGCTTCTCAGAGCCAACACTCGAATCTTGGAAGTATCGGTCTGACGAGCCTTGCTTTTGAGCCATAGCGCCAATGGACCCCATTCCACGATAGGACTTGTAGGTCCGGCCTTGGTAAAGCTCAACCTCGCCCGGCGCTTCCTCAGTACCTGCAAACATACCTCCGAGCATGACGGAGTAAGCACCCGCCACCAGCGACTTCGAGATATCGCCTGAGAATCGAATGCCACCATCAGCAATAAGTGGCACATCCGCCTCTGCCAGGGCCTCAGCGACATTAGATACGGCGCTAATTTGCGGTACGCCCATACCGGTCACAATCCGTGTCGTGCATATAGAACCAGGGCCAATACCCACTTTGACACCATCAGCACCGGCGTCTACCAACGCCCGCGCCGCATCAGCCGTCGCGATATTGCCACCGATAACGTCAACCGATGGAAAATTCTCTTTAATCCAACGAACTCGATTCAAGACGTTAAGGGAATGACCGTGAGCAGTGTCCACCACCAGAACATCGACACCCGAGGCCACCAGCGCATCGACACGCTCATCGGTGTCCGTGCTCGTGCCCACGGAGGCACCAACACGCAATTGACCGAAACGGTCTTTACAGGCGTGGGGGAACGACTCTGCTTTATCGAAATCTTTTACAGTGATCAGACCTTTTAAGACACCCGCATCGTCGACGACCAAAATCTTTTCAATACGATGTTTGTGAAGCAGGTGTTGGACCTCGTCCGAGGAGGCACCCTCTTTTACGGTCACCAACTGATTTCTAGGCGTCATAATGGCCGAAATGGACTGCGACGTATCGGTCTCAAACCGCAAATCGCGACGCGTCACAATGCCTGCAAGATCTCCGTTTTTCATTACCGGCACACCCGAAATACCATTAGCGCGGGTCAGTTCAATCAGTTCGGCAATCGTGGCTGTGTGGTCAATGGTGATCGGATCTTTGACAACACCGCTTTCAAACTTCTTAACACGGCGGACCTGCTCGGCTTGCTCCTGGATCGTCAGGTTTTTATGAACGATACCGATGCCACCCTCTTGCGCTAAGGCAATGGCCAGTCCGGATTCGGTCACAGTGTCCATTGCAGCTGAGACCAACGGGACGTTCAGATTGATATTTTTTGTCAACCGAGTGACCAATGAAACGTCTTTCGCTGTCACCTCTGAATATCCTGGTAACAGGAGAACGTCATCAAACGTCAGCGCTTCTTGAGCGATACGTAGCATCAATACCTCGTAGTAGTCGCGTTGGATAGACGCGGTATTGTACGCTTATGCTTTATCACGAACAATCTCACCAGGGTCGCAACAATACCAATGCCTCTTCCAAAACCCACACCGGTAAGCGTCACCGAGCTTAATCGTAAAGCGAAGTCTCTCCTTGAAAACCAATTAGGCGAGGTCTGTGTCGAGGCGGAAATTGGTGACCTGTCTCAGCCCAGTTCCGGCCACTGGTACTTCACCTTAAAAGACGGGCGCTCCCAGTTGAGATGCGCCATGTTCCGCAGAGCAAATACGCGAGTGAGCTTTCAGCCCAAAGTTGGAGATTCTGTAATCGTCCGCGGTCTACTCTCAATTTACGAGACTCGAGGCGACTACCAGCTGATCGTCGATGCCATGGAAGCGTCAGGTGACGGTGCGCTGCAGCGCGCGCTTGAAGCACTGAAGAAAAAGTTATTCGACGAAGGTTTGTTTGAAGCCTCTCGCAAACGCCCTATTCCCGCCCACTGTGAGCGCATCGGTATTATTACTTCCCCTACCGGCGCAGCTGTTGAAGACATTGCCAGTGTTTTGGCACGACGGTCCCCGCTCAGCCACCTGTTCTTGTTTCCTGTGCAGGTGCAGGGCGCCGCCGCCGCACAACAAATAGCAGACGCCATTGCACACGCTAATGAACGCGCAGAGTCCGGCGAACTCCACCTTGACGTCCTAATTGTCGGCAGAGGCGGCGGATCGCTCGAAGACCTTTGGTCTTTTAACGAAGAGATCGTTGCTCGAGCCATCGCCAGCTCCCGAATACCCATTGTTTCTGCCGTTGGGCACGAGATTGACTATAGCATTTCAGACCTGGTCGCTGATCTCAGAGCGGCAACACCATCGCAAGCGGGTGAGCTCATCACAAGGGACTCTCTAGAATGGCTCCAAATCATCGACAATCAAACAGATCGACTACAACTGCTTTCCCAACGAAAAATAAGAGAGCAGACGGCTTTTTTTTTACAGTTGAAAACCCGTCTTAGGCATCCACGACAACAGCTCTCAACACTTGCGAACGAACTGCAGCGCGCGCGCGCGCGTGCAGATCACCTCATTAAGCAACGTCTCACAGCGGACAGACAGTTACTGGCCAAACGACAATTTCAGTTGAGTGGCGCTTCACCCAGCGCGCGGATTAAATCAAGAAAAGAATTGGCAAAGACACTGGCTGCTCGCCTGCCAGGACAAATCGACAAAGTAAGGCATCGCCACGAAGAGCGGGTTAGGCATCTCACGCAGCTGCTCACAACCTTGGGTCCGGAAGCCACATTAAGACGCGGCTACGCCATTGTGACCGATCATCAAGGCAGCGTAATGCGACAAAGCGACTCGGTCGCAATAGGGCAGGAGCTATCCATAACGCTTCACCGCGGCCGAATCACCTCAACGGTGGCGTCCATAGAGGCGCCCGACGACTCTTAGTACTTAGCAGGTAGTCTTGTATTGATGACGATGTGACGACCTTCAAATCGAATGTACTCGCCAATGGTCAGATCCTTGAGGATACGTGCCACCATTTCGCGAGAGGCACCAACGCGGTCCGCAATATCTTGCTGTGTCAGTTTCTCGGGCACAAACAAGGTACCGTCACCCCGTTCGTGTGACAGATCCATCAACACGTTGGCCACGCGTCCATAAACGTCCTGCAGTGCAAGGTTTTTAACGTCGGTCGTCAGTTTGCGCACTCGTGCGGCCAAGTTACCCAGTAATTGCTGCGTAATGCCTGGATTGTCCGAAAGCACTTTCGAGAAATCTTCTTTCTTCACTATCCGAAACTGGCAGGGCTCAACTGTTCGCACTGACGCTGATCGCGCTGAGTCATCAAGCAACGCGAGTTCCCCAAAGTAATCGCCAACGCCCATCGAGTTCATAATGAACTCTTTGCCGTTCTTGTCACTGCAGTAAACCTTGACCCGGCCTGACTCAATCACATAAAGCGCATCAGCAGGTTCATTCTCCTGAATGACAACCGTGTTTTTTGAATACGTCTCGGTCGTACTCGAGTTCTCGAGCGCCTCCAATTCATCGCTACTTAAGCCGTGAAAAATTTCAACTTGGTCCAGCATGACACCATACTCATTGTGGAATATTCACAATTCTAACTGAAGCTTTCGCTCTCGCCTATCCCTACTAGTGCAAAGTCGTAAGCGCGATATACTTTAGGTCGATTTAATCCAGTAAGTGGTCCATTTTTGTGTCGAAACAGGCTTTAAGAAAGATTTCTCAGCTCGGCAAGCGTCTTATTCCAAGGCTTAGTGGGCTCCGAACTTCGTGTAGTGATGATCTTTCAGAGGACATTGTATCTCTGGAGGACGCGATGGAACGCCTCAACGCCATGATTGAGGCCAATGACGCAAACCAACACGATATGCTCAATTCCATAGCGGCCGTCAAAGGCTACGCCGAAATGTTGTTGGAATCAGAGGACGACGCAATCGCACCCTTGACTAAAAATCTTACCGAGATGACCGCGCTACTAAGTACGGCAACGAAGGCGCCCTCAATCGCAGCCACGCGCAACCACTCCACTGAGACCTTCGAAGATTGTACGATTCTCATCGTTGACGACATGCCCGAAAATCTTGATCTCATGTCGCGTTTGCTCAAGAAAATGGACTGCACCATCGTCACCGCAAACTCCGGAGACGCGGCACTGGCGACATTAGCCGCAACACGTGTCGATCTGGTGTTACTTGACCTCGTGATGCCGGGTACAGACGGTAGAGAAGTACTTGCGCGAATTAAGAGCGATGAGAACCTGCGCGCGATCCCCGTAATTATGATTTCAGGTCGCCAGGACATGGATCAAATTATTGATTGTATTCAGGTCGGCGCTGACGACTACCTCCTTAAGCCCGTCAACGCGGTGCTGCTCACCGCACGCATCAAATCAGGCATCGAGCGCAAGCGGTGGCACGATAAAGAGGCGTCCTATCGCGAGCAGCTTGAAAAACGCGAACAATTTATCCGCCAAACCTTCGGCCGGTACATCTCCGATGCAATCGTTGAGGAGATTTTGGAAAAGCCAGAGGGGCTAAAACTGGGTGGCGACTTACGCCACGTCACGCTGATGATGAGTGACATCCGAAGCTTCACAACACTGGTGGAGCATTTGCCGCCCGAGCAGGTCATGGCACTCTTAAACCGTTACCTTGGAAAGATGACTGACATCATTCTCCACCACGGCGGTACGATTGATGAGTTTTTGGGTGACGCCGTATTGGCGGCTTTTGGCGCACCATCGGTGTCAGCCGATCATGCCACGAAGGCCGTCAACTGTGCGATCCAGATGCAAGAGGCCATGGCTGAGATTAATGCGGAAAACATTGCAGACGGTCTGCCCATTATCGAGATGGCGATTGCCCTCAATACCGGTGAAGTCGTCGCTGGTAATATTGGTTCAGAGCGTCGTTCAAAATACGGCTTTGTCGGCCATCAGGTGAATCTGACCTCGCGAATCGAAGACGATGCGCGACCTCACGAAATTTTGATCTCAGAGCAAACGTATCGGGCGCTGAACGGTGATCACTTTGTAGCGGGTGAGAGTCGGACGATTAAGGCAAAGGGAATCGAGGAATTGCTCACCGTTTACCCCATAGTAGGGAGCTCATCCAATGCCTAATTCTGAAGTCTTACTGGTTGAAGACAATGATATCAACAGAGACATGTTAACCCGAAGACTCAGTCGGGCGGGTCTGCCAGTCATTACGGCACAAGACGGCGAAACGGCGCTTGAGATCATGCGCACAGCCCAACCTGGCGTGGTACTCATGGATATGACACTCCCCGTGCTTGACGGTTGGGAAGCGACCCAGAAAGCAAAGACCGACCCCACGATCGCCCACATACCCATCATTGCATTAACGGCCCACGCGATGGCCGCAGATCGCGAGCGCGCAATGAGCGTCGGTTGCAGCGAATACGAAACGAAGCCTATCGATTTTCCCGCTCTACTTGCCAAAATTTATCAATTCTTGGGGGCAATTGACTGATGATCACAGCGCGACTGGGGCTGCAAGCCCGGCTCTATTTGGCGTCGGCATCGATTGTTATGTTGTTCGCATTCAACGTGGCGACCCACTTATGGGGAAGCTACGCGCGAAGCGAGAGCGTTCTGGCGTATCGAAATGCGACTGAAGCGACAGCCTTGGTCCAGAGCATTCAGCAAGGACTGACAACGGAGCACCAGCGAGTTCAAGTGCTTGCCGCGCTGCGCGAAACCAATGCACCTATTCGGTCCACCCAGCGCGATCAAGCAAATGCAGAACTCACGGCCATCTCCGATCAGCTGCGGGGTTTAGGCGGATTGAGCGACGTGCAAACCGAAGCGGCATTTCGCGATTTTTATAAAGTTTCGTCCGACCTGTTAAACGAATGGGCGCGCTTTTATCAAAACTACAACAATGGCGCGCTCCCAACGCAACTCACAGCGGCCATTTATGACGCCAGCGTCGATAAACTGCGTCTATTGGCAGACAAACAAAATGCGGTCGCACTGGAGCGATCGACGGTCATTGACAACACCATTCAGTTGACCGACCGCATTACCATTATCGCCTTTATCAGCTCGATCACGATCACCTTAATCCTGATACTCACGTTAATACGGACCACTAATGCGTCGTTATTTCGTCTGAGGGTCGGTGTTGAGCGATTTGGCGCTGGAGACCTGACTCACCGAATCGATGAGAATCGCGACGCAGGTGAGATCGCAAATCTCGCCCAGACCTTCAACGAAATGTCCGCCTCGCTTCAGACCGCCATGTCTGACCTCAACGAGGCCAGAGCAGATGCCGAAGCCGCTAATGAGGCCAAGAGCATGTTCTTAGCCAACGTGTCACACGAATTACGTACGCCTCTAAACGCCATTATCGGCTACTCCGAAATGCTTCAGGATGAACTCAGCGACGGCGGCGCGATTGATCGAGATCAACAACACCATGACCTCACCACCATTATTTTTTCGGGCCGCCAGCTGCTCACATTGATCAATGACATTCTCGATCTTTCTAAAATCGAAACAGGGAAAATGTCGGTCAGCTATGAACCGTTTAATGTTGCCGGTCTTGTGATCCAGGTGTGCGACGCGCTGTCACCCTTGCTGGCGCAAAATAACAATCGACTTGACTTGAATATTGAGGCCGCAAAGGACATCGACATCGACAGTGACGCGGCTAAAGTTCAGCAAATACTGACCAACCTCTTTTCAAACGCCTGCAAATTTACAAAAAATGGCACGATTACTGTCGATGCCAGCGTAGAAAATGAGCGTTTTACGCTCAGTGTGTCGGACAGTGGTATCGGCATGACCGAGGAACAACAGGCGAAGGTTTTCCAAGCGTTTGTTCAGGCCGACAGTAAGACCAGCGTCAACTATGGCGGGACCGGCTTGGGTTTGGCAATTGTTAGTAATTTTTGCGATATGTTGGGAGGGACCGTGGCGCTGACGTCATCACCCAACGAGGGCTCTCGATTTGACGTCAGTCTTCCAGTTGGCCCAGTGTAAGCTCGCGTAACCGCTTGAGCACGGCCTCTCGCTTTTCGAGGTCGCTAGCAAGCTTAATATTGACCTCATCGAGTCGAGACACCTGACTTTCGAGCTGCGTCAGTAACGCGAGGGCCAGAACCATAATTTCAGCTCTGTCGTCTAACGCTTCAGAATTCGATTGGTCTTTGCCGTTTGCACGTAAAAATGCGATGAAGGCCAGCCCTATTTCGGCTTCTCGTGAGGCGCTTAGGGCATCAATTTGAGCGTGAGATTGAAAATACCGACGTGCCTGAGGATAGTCGCGGGCAGCCAACGCACGAACGCCACGGTCAAAGTCGGTTTCCTCTGGCGTGACTACCAGGTCAGAGCAATTACAGTCCACGTCTAACACCGACTCTGGGATATTAAGTTCCGGTGTCTGCTCTACGGAAGCCTCGATTGTTGATGCAGGAGCCGCCACAGAAGCATTTGAAACGGGCGTCGACTGACAACCCACCAGTAACCCACTTGTCAGAAGTGCCAGTAGTGCAGTGCGGCTGTGTCGTGAGACTCTGTTCATTGGCGGAGAATAGCAGTCTTTTAGCGACACGGCGTTAGTTATTCACTCAGGACGCATGTGAGGGAATAAGATCACGTCGCGTATCGACGCGGAATTGGTCAATAACATGACCAAGCGATCGATACCGATGCCCTCGCCCGCAGTTGGGGGCAAGCCGTATTCCAAAGCCCGAATATAGTCGTGGTCGTAATGCATGGCCTCGTCATCTCCCGCGTCCTTCTCAGCGACTTGAGCCCGGAATCGCTCGGCCTGATCCTCTGCGTCGTTAAGCTCACTAAAGCCGTTAGCAAGTTCTCGACCACCGACAAAAAACTCAAACCGGTCAGTCACGTCAGGGTTGTGGTCATTGCGACGCGCCAGTGGCGAAACCTCGGTCGGATACGCGGTAATAAACGTCGGCTGAATCAGTTGGTGTTCCGCAGTCTCCTCAAAAATTTCCATATGAATACGACCGAGCCCCCAGCTGTCTTTCGCTTGCACACCCAGCTCACTGAGCACCTTGACGGCCGTCTCTCGCGTGGCCAAACGGTCTTCAGTGATACCGCTGTTGTGGGCACATATGGCCTGCGTCACCGTCAATCGATCAAAGGGCTGACTAAAGTCGACGGTTTCACCCCCACAAGGAACGACTGTCGTCCCTAGCACTGCGTCTGAGAGCTCTCGAAGCAACTGCTCCGTCAAATCCATTGCATCACGATAGTCCGCATAGGCCCAGTAAAACTCAAGCATGGTAAATTCGGGGTTATGACGGGTAGATAGTCCTTCGTTGCGAAAATTACGGTTAATTTCATAGACTTTTTCAAATCCACCAACGGTGAGCCGCTTGAGGTAGAGCTCCGGGGCAATCCGCATAAACATGGGCATGTCGAGCGCATTGTGATGTGTCGCAAAAGGCCTCGCCGTTGCCCCACCGGGAATGGGGTGCAGCATCGGGGTCTCCACTTCCATAAATCCGTGACCGTCTAAAAATGACCTAATAAAGGCAACCACCTGAGAACGAATTTTAAACGTCTCTCGCACTTCAGGATTAGTGATTAAATCGACATAACGTTGTCGATAGCGCAGCTCTTGATCCGCCAAACCATGGTATTTATCCGGGAGCGGTCGCAACGCCTTTGTTAGCAGCTCAGCACGCTCCATATTGATGTACAAATCGCCCTTCCCGCTCTTACAAAGCACCCCTGAGGAACCCACAATATCGCCAAGATCCCAACTTTTTATCGCCTCAAGGGTCTCGGCTGGGAGACCTTTACGGTCGATGTAAAGCTGAAGCGTATCGGAACCGTCCTGAATCAAGAGAAACGACCCGCGGTTACGGATTAATCGACCCGCCACGACAAACGACTCGTTCTTTTCAGCTAAGGCTTCTTTGGTTTCATGTCCATAAGTCTCTTGAAGATCACCCGCCATTGCCGAGCGTCGAAAGTCGTTGGGGAATGCGTTACCAAGCGTCCGCAACTTCGCGAGTTTCGCCCTACGCTCAGCAATGAGCTTGTTGTCTTCTTCATTCGGTGTGGTCACTGCGTCAGTCATAAGTCGTCCTAACCTATAGGCCTTTTTTCAACGAGGCCTCAATAAAGGGGTCGAGCGCGCCGTCTAAAACGGCTTGCGTGTTTCGATTTTCAACACCCGTGCGCAAATCTTTAATTCGCGAATCATCCAACACGTACGAGCGAATTTGACTGCCCCAGCCAATATCTGCCTTGCTGTCTTCCATCGCTTGCTTTTCAGCGCTGCGCTTTAGCATCTCCATCTCGTAGAGTTTCGCTCTGAGCTGTTTCATCGCGCTGTCTTTATTTTGGTGCTGTGACCGCTCAGTCTGGCAGCTCGTCACAATCCCCGAGGGCTCGTGAGTAATACGAACAGCGGAATCCGTGGTGTTCACATGCTGCCCTCCCGCACCCGACGAGCGATACGTATCGATGCGCAAATCGGCGGGATTAATATCAATGTCGATATTGTCGTCTATTTCTGGCGACACGAACACGGACGAGAACGACGTGTGTCTCCGACCACCACTGTCAAATGGCGACTTGCGCACCAGACGGTGCACACCGGTCTCAGTACGCAACCATCCGAAGGCATATTCCCCCTCAAACTGTACTGTTGCGCTCTTAATTCCGGCCACGTCTCCTGCAGAGACTTCGGTTAATCTTGCCTTAAAGCCTTTGCTTTCACCCCAACGCAGGTACATTCGAAGTAACATTTCGGCCCAGTCTTGCGCTTCAGTGCCTCCTGAGCCCGCCTGAACATCGAGAAATGCATTATTGGGGTCCATTTCACCTGCAAACATGCGCCGGAATTCAAGCGTCTCGAGTTGATTGAGGAGCTTTTCAATGTCATTACCCACTTCATCAGCAGTTTCCTGATCATCTTCAGCCTGCGCCATTTCAAGCAGGGCCTCGCCGTCTTCGTGGCCCGACTCGAGACTCTCTATCGTGTGAACGACCAGCTCCAAGGAAGCGCGCTCCCGGCCTAAACTTTGTGCGCGATCCGGGTCATCCCAAACGCTGGGCTCGGCGAGCTCGAGCTCTACCTCGGCGAGTCGCTCTTTCTTAATAGTAAAGTCAAAGATACCCCCGAAGCACGTCTGTTCGTGCGCGAATATCTTTTAACTGATTAATCAGAGGAGCGATTTCCACGTTCAATCCCGGTCATGTTACGCGGCGCAGAGTGTAGCCGAGCGCGAACCTTTGTTCC
>Ga0209374_1004032_pt1 | contig 10953 bp, 7 predicted proteins | sample SaaInlLV_DNA_10m_FD_184683 | JGI IMG/M metagenome (GOLD analysis project Ga0209374, IMG submission 184683) | Marine microbial communities from expanding oxygen minimum zones in the Saanich Inlet - SI075_LV_DNA_10m (SPAdes) (version 2) | ecosystem: Environmental > Aquatic > Marine > Unclassified ...
AGAAACAGATGAAGAATTTAAACTTGATTATATCACAGGTGCAGGAGGTATAACTGTTCCAGAGGTAGCTATACTTGAGGCGAAAAAAGAAGTCGCAAAATTTGGCGAGGTTACAACCAGAATGAATGAATTTGTAAGGACCTTGATTAATGATCAAGATAAAAAAACCAGGAATAAGATGTTCAATAAAATCCAAAAGTATGAGGAAATAACGGATCGGGTTGAAGTAGAGGTTGCGAATTATTTGGACCAAGTTGCTACCCAAGAGGTCAGCCCTGAAGTTTCTACCCAAATAAGAAGTATGTTGAGTATCACAAATGATCTCGAGCGAATAGGAGATATTTACTATCAGATTTCTAAAACCATTGAAAGAAAAGATGATCAGAAGATTTACTTCCTTCCGGAACAGCGGGAGAATCTAAATAAGATGCTCGATTATATTCATAAAGCCTTTTCGGTAATGAATGTAAATCTAAACGCTGAGTTCGGCCACATCAATATGGATGATGCTGTAAAGGCTGAAAGAGAGGTGAATCAATTAAGAAATCAATTGAAAAAGTCTTACCTAGAAAATACTGAGAAGGGAGAGTACAAATTCCAATCAGGAATTCTTTATAACGACATTTTCTCCTCATGTGAAAAGGTAGGTGATCATATTATTAATGTAAGCGAGGCTATCGCAGGTGAAGTATAATTTAAGATGAAATTAAGTCAATTTATTGCACATTTAAATCAATTAGACGTCCTATCGTTTCGGCTTGAAAGTGGTGTTCAGGTTCCATCTCACTTTCATATTACTGAATTGGGTATGACAAGCAAAACATATATTGATTGTGGCGGAACACTTAGAGAAGATCTTTTTGTCTCTTTTCAATTGTGGTCAGCTGATGACACGGCACATAGGCTATCCCCTGCCAAAGCGATTGATATTATTACTGCTGCAGCACAGAAGATTCAATTGCTTGATGCTGAGGTAGAAGTTGAATATCAAAGCGACACGGTAGGTAAATATGGTTTATCATTTGGAACAGATGGCTTTGAATTACAAAGTAAAAAAACAGCTTGTTTGGCAGAGGACCAATGTGGGATTTCACCACAAAAGCAAAAGGTGGATATGACAGCACTAAACAATAAAGATAATAATGCCTGTACTCCGGGCTCAGGGTGTTGTTAATAAGATGTCACAAAAAGAAAAGTTAGTAGATATTGCGAAGTTGTTCCTTAAAATGGGAACCATATCCTTCGGAGGTCCAGCAGCACATATCGCAATGATGGAAGATGAGGTCGTCCGCAAGCGAAAGTGGATGAGTCAAGAACATTTTCTGGATCTAATAGGTGCGACCAATTTAATACCAGGGCCTAATTCGACGGAAATGACCATGCATTGTGGTTACGAACGCGCAGGCTGGAAGGGTCTCATAGTGGCAGGGATGTCTTTCTTAATTCCTGCCATTTTAATTACAGGTTTTTTTGCATGGTTTTATGTTTCTTATGGACAATTACCCGCGGTAAAACCCTTTATATATGGAATACAACCGGCCGTAATTGCAATTATTGTAATGGCGGCATATAAACTTGGTAAGAAGGCGTTAAAGTCATGGCAGCTGGGTGTTTTAGGTTGTTTAACAATCCTAGCTTGCCTGTTTGGCCTTAGTGAAGTATTGGCATTGTTCACCTGTGGCTTTACAGGTCTACTGCTTTATTTTTTAAAAACCAACCAATCTAAATTAAAGTCGTTTCTCCCATTTACCTTAGCGGGCGCACTTCCTTTTGGAGGGTCCTTAAAAATCTTACTCACCTTTTTGAAGGTCGGTGCTATTTTATATGGAAGCGGATATGTCCTGTTTGCCTTTTTGGAGGCAGAACTTGTAGCAAATAATTTATTGACAAGACAAGAGTTAATGGATGCTATTGCAATTGGTCAATTCACACCGGGCCCAGTCCTATCAACAGCAACTTTTATTGGCTACCAATTGAATGGGTTTTCAGGTGCTGTAATGGCAACATTAGGCATCTTTTTACCTTCCTTTTTATTTGTGGCATTTTTGAACCCATTGATTCCTAGAATGCAAAAGTCCAAGCCTTTGCGTAGTTTTTTGGATGCGGTGAATATTGGTGCAGTTGCGGTTATCATTGTGGTATGTCTGCAAATGGCAAGGGAGACCACTACAGATTGGCGCATGATGTTGATTGCGGCCATCACACTGATCATTGTTTTTGTGTTTAAAAAATTGAATAGTGCCTACATCGTATTGTTCGGTGCTCTCTTTGGCTATGTGCTAAGTCTTATTTGAAAGATTCAATAGTTGAGGATTTTTAAGAAACAAGGTCAATTTTGTTTAATTAAAACCCCACATCCCAATAAGTGAGTGTTCCACCCGCGAATATTCCCATGCCATTTTCTACGTTTGAGTAGACTTGTACGGGTGTTGCAAATGGATTCCCACTTGCTCTTTGATACATATTAAAGGATTTTAGATAGTTGAAATAAGCCTCGCTGGTGTTAACTAATCTTATTTCACCAAAAAGCTCTAGGTCTTTTAGCTCAGCGTAATTGATCACACTAAAGGTGAGTGCGTAATCTTCCCCATCAAAATTTTCATCCTTGAGCATAAGGTATAGATAGGTATTTTCGAAGCCTCCGAAATTGAATCTATTTACCGTTTCTACATTAACATCATTGCAAGAAATTTCCAAGGGTTCCCGAAATTCGATGGTGTCTCCTTCAAAGAAGTCAATCCACGTGCCTTTGACCAAGACTTCCACCATATAGTAGTTTTCATTTGTCGGCGGGTCTTGAAAGTTTATGGTTGTTTCCAAGATGGTTTGCCCGTCACTATTGGTACTACTAACCGTATCAATGCTATTGATCTGAACGGCTGTAGGGATTCTATTTGTTGCGCTTACGGACGTATATCCTGATGCATTCACTTCAATCGTATATAGCTCGTCGGCTACAGGCGTTGCGCCTGTAGGGGAGGTGTACAGCCCATCTCCTTGGTCGGTAAGTGTCGTGACCAGAACTCCATTTCCATTGAAAATGGAAATGTCGGCGTTATTAATGCTTGTATAACTTGTTGTTTCTAGTACGCCAACACTTCGACTAATATTGGCAGTCCATAAAGAGTCATTTGTAAAAAGACTATTGACCACAATTCGTGGTGCAATATCTTGGGCATCGAACTCAATTTCTTTTGTACAATTCGTAAATAAAAGAAATGATGTAACGGATAAAAATAAAGTAAGTTTTTTCATTTTTTAAAATTTAAAGCTGTAAGAAACACTCGGGAGAACGGGAAATAAGCTCAGCTGATTTAGCGTCCTAGCTCCATTGTTTCCTTCTTCAAAGAAGAGGTAGAATGCATTTTGACGAGAGTACGCATTGTAGAGGCCAAAACTCCAAGTACTTTCCCAATTTTTCTTCTTTTTGTGTAGGTTGATTCCAAGGTCTAACCTGTGGTATGATGGCATTCTGTAGTCATTGCGTGCCTCTATGTGTTCAACCGGCTCATAGGGAGTATTTGCACCTACACTCAGGCCACTGACCCCTAAATAGGTTTGTTGTGCGAGTGTTGTTGCATAACCAGACCCGAAGACCCAAACCACACCAATGTCAACGCGGTCATTAAACTTGTGTGTAATTGCGAGTCCAATATCATGCCTTCTGTCATATATATATGGATATGGATCTCCAAAATTCAAAGAGTCAAATTGTCTGTTGGACCAACTCAAAGTATACCCAATCCAACCTGAGGTTTTTCCTACCTTTTTCTCAACGAGGACCTCCAGGCCATAGCTGTTTCCATTTCCGACTGTGATTTTATCCTGCCAGTCTTGTGAAGATCCGAAAAAGCTAACTCCCTCTTTATAGGCAATTAAGTTCCTCATGTCTTTATAGTAGCCTTCTACGGAAAACTGGAAGCCCTTAGTTAGGGTTTGTGCGTAACCAAGTGCAAATTGATTTGAGTACTCTGGCGCAACCCTGTCTGTGACAGGAACCCATAAGTCTGTTGGTAATCCAATGGTTGGGTTGGTCAATAAATGTAAAAACTGAGTCATACTTGAATATGACATTTTCAATGATGAATTTTCATTGAGCATATATCTTGCTGCGAATCTAGGCTGGATACTTGGGTACCACTCCTGATTTGCTTTGAATCCTGAAAAATGAAGTCCGATGTTTAATTTCAGACGTTCTGAAATTTCCCAATCGTCCTCAAAATAAGCCCAGTGCTCATGACCATATTGTCTTGACGATCCAAATGTGGTATCAATACCGCTTGAAGTATTATTTGAAAGCGCTATTTGATTCACCCCTGGTACAAAGGTGTGGTACGTATCTCCAAGTCCAAACTTAATCGTGTGGTTTGGATTCGGTCTATAGTCGAAATCAGCTTTTACGGTCCAATCTTGAATCCCAGAATTATAGTTAAAGAGAATATTTTGGCTTGTTGAAGGCGCATTTTGATAAGTTGTAGTTGATTGATTTTCGCCACCTACAGTAAATTCATATTGACTGAACGTTCCCGTTAGGTTCATGAAAAGTTTAGGAGTAATAATCTTGTTCCAACGCAGTGCTGCAATGGCATTTCCCCAGCGCAAACCATTGGAATTATTTTGTTGTGTTATGGAGGTGTCTTCATCTGTGGTATATTCATTCGTCCCGTCATTGTAGAAACGATCTCTTCCAAAGTAGCCGCTTAGGTAAAGTCTACTTGTTTCTGAAAACTTATGGTTTATTTTTGCATTTAAATCCCAAAAATAATAGCCTCCGGTTTGTGTTTCATTAGAACCAACATCACCTTTTCCGCCGCTTTGATTTCTATTACGCATATTGATAAAAGGTCTTGCGAGAACATCTATATATGTGCGTCTTCCCGAAACGATAAAGGATGTTTTATCTTTAACAATAGGGCCTTCGAGTGAAAGTTTTGAAGAGATTAAACCAACACTTCCCTCTCCGTGAAATTCTTTCATGTTCCCTTCTTTCATTCTGATATCGAGTACAGAAGACAAACGACCTCCATAGCGCGCAGGGAACCCTCCTTTAATCATCGTTACTTTGTTGATTGCATCTGCATTGAATATGGAAAAGAAACCAAAGAGGTGCGTTGCGTTGTAAATGGGTACCCCATCCAAAAGCATTAGGTTTTGGTCTTGACCGCCTCCCCTTACATAAATTCCACTTGAGCCTTCGCTTCCTGATTGGACACCTGGAAATAGCTGTATGGTTTTAATAATATCTTTTTCTCCTAAGAAGACAGGGAGTGCTTTTATTTTTTCAATCGAGACATCAAAGGAGCTCATTTGCGTACGTTCCTCAATGTTTTTTTCAGCCGTAACCGTTACTTCTTCGAGTTCTTGAATGGTTAATAATTCAATAGGTAATGCAATGTCTTTCTTGCCATCAAGCTGGTATTCCATAGCAGTATAGCCAATGTATGAGACCCTGATGTATGCACTATCCTGCGGTAAGGTTAAGCTGTAAAACCCATATTCATTGGAGATCGTTCCTTTTTTTGATTTTAAATCAAAGACTTTAGCGCCAATTATAGGCTCTCCCGTTTTGGCTTCTTTAACAGTTCCACTAATCGTAAATTTTTGTGCAAAAGAAAGCTGAAATACAAGAATAAGTATTGCAAACAAGGTAAATTTTTTCATAGACAACATTCTTTTGAATTTTATTTTCTTGTAAAGGTCGAAATTTTATTTAATTCGTGCAGCAAGGTCCTTATTCGTAACTCGTAATTCCATTACGGTCAGCATGACAAGCATTAGAGTAGGTTACACTATTACAACCACGGGATCATATTGCTCAGTACAAACCACACTTGGGTCTATTAATGAAGAATCAACACAAGTTTCTTGCGCTATGTTTTCAACGGACAAACACTTTTCTTGTTTTAAGCAAGAGATTACGATTGTCAATAGGAGTGCAGAAAAAGTTAAATAAAAAATACTTTTCATCACTGGCTAAACGTTGAATCTGTTTTATTATTGCTAATCCAAGGTATTCGTATCGCGCAAAAATTCAAGAACAGGGACCAAGCTTTTATCAGGGTTTTCTTCCATAGGAACATGTCCTAAACCATTGAGTATGACCAAGGTGTTGTTCGGTAAGTCTTTGTGGAATTTTAATGCGACCTCTGTTGGAATTAATTTATCTTTTTCTCCCCATAGAATAAGGGTGTTTTGAGTTATCGATTTTATTTTTTCAGAGCCATTTATATCGTTTTCAACGCTCAACCGATCGATAAATGCCTGGCGATTCCCTGCTCTTAAGGCAAGCTCAAAGTAGCGTTCTACAAGAGTATCATTAACCTTAGTTATATCAGCATATACATTTTCTACACTTTTCCGTGCTATGAATTTCGGTGTAATATATGTAAATAGATTTTTAATGACAGGTATTTTTGCAAGCTGAAATGCGATTGGGGTACTTTGAGCTTTTATAGCATATCCGGAGGCATCAATTAAAATTAGTTTACTCACTTTATTCGGGTAACGTGCTGTATATCGCCAAGCAATACCTCCACCCAATGAATTTCCACCTAGGATACATTTATGAATACTTTTAGCATTTAAAAACTTATGAATGAATTCAACGTAGTTATCCATTGTATAGTTCCGATCTTTAAAGGGTCCAGTTAGGCCATAAGCTGGTAGATCCATTCTAATCACCCTTCGGGTTTTTTTTAATTGATTTGTCCAACCCTCAAAAGTATGTAGACTTGAACCAGTGCCGTGGATTAAGACAAGAGGAATAGAATCCATAGATAAACCCTCATCCCTGTAATGAACATTTATACCGTCAATAGAAATAAATGATGAGGGCGCCTTCCCATACTTCATTTTTAAGGATTCTAAAGGAATATCTCGATAACCAAAAACAACTATAACAATCAAAACGATTGCGGTTAGAATCAAAAATAAAATTTTAAAAACCGATTTCATGATGATGTTTTTGAATACTATAAATTTAAAGCAAAACGAATGAGTCGGTTCTTTCAATAAACATTGTACTTATTTAAGTTCGCAATGCTTAACTTAGTACTGTTTAAAATGATGCGTTGAAAAAGAAAAACTACATACAGGATTTATCTTTTTATAAATATACGAAAGGATGGCTTCAGAAAAAACAACTGCCTCGTTATAAGGGGTTTTCCTTTTATGACCTTCTGAAAATGTACTTTTATGGTCTCGTAAAAGGGGATTTAACATCGAGAGCAGGTAGTATTTCTTATAGCTTTTTCATGGCTATCTTTCCTGCGCTACTTTTCGTTTTGAACCTTATACCCTATATTCCAATTGCTAATTTTACCGAGACTTTTTCTGGTTTTGTTGAATCAGCTATGCCTGCTTCATCTCAAGAATTTTTTATGTCTATCTACACTGACATTCAAACCAACCAGCATGGAGGTTTACTGTCATCGAGTTTTTTGTTGTCTATATTTTTTATGGGGAATGGTGTAAGCTCTATTTTTGCGGGTTTCCAGGGTTCTTATCACATTAAAAATTCAAGGTCTTTTCTGAGGCAGTACGTATATAGTGTCGTTGTTGGTTTAGTACTTTCATTGTTGCTCTTGCTAGTCGCGGCAGTTTACATCTTTTTCCTTTTTTACCTCAGAAATGCGTATTCAAGAATAGAAATACTTGACCTGTCCTTCTGGATTTCTGGATTTAAACTTGTATTTACGATGTTTTCCGCCCTTCTTTTTTCGGCGACTTTGTATTTTACGGGAACACCGGGTGGGCGTAAAGAGAGATTTTTCACGCCTGGATCTTTGATGACGGCTTTGTTGTTTTTGCTTACGACCTACTTTTTTGGAATTTATATTGCTAAATTCTCTAACTATAATCAGCTTTATGGTTCAATAGGAGCATTATTAGTCATGATGCTTTATATCTACATTAATGCTATATTGCTTTTGTTGGGATTTGAGCTCAACGCCGCATTAGCCCAACTCAAAAAAAATTAAACTTGAAAGCCGTCGATAACACGATTTAAGGTTTTGCTTGGCCGCATAGCTTTTGACCCCAAATCATCATTTGGGTTATAATACCCACCAATATCCATGCTTTGCCCTTGAACACTGTTAAGTTCATCTATAATAATTTCTTCATTGTCGGAGAGATCTTTTGCCAATTGCGCAAAGGCAGCTTGAAGTTCAGTATCTTCTGTTTGCTTCGCAAGTGCTTCTGCCCAATACATCGCAAGATAAAAGTGACTCCCTCTATTGTCAAGTTCACCACATTTTCTTGAAGGCGATTTATCATTTAGTAAAAACAAACCTGTTGCAGTATCTAAGGTTTCTCCTAAAATTTTTGCTTTAGGATTATCGTTCGTTTCCGCCAAATGCTCGAGAGAAACAGAGAGGGCCAAGAATTCTCCTAATGAATCCCAGCGCAAGTGATTTTCTTTTTCAAACTGTTCAACATGTTTTGGGGCTGATCCTCCAGCACCTGTTTCGAACAATCCGCCTCCATTCATTAAGGGAACAATCGATAACATTTTTGCTGAAGTTCCAAGTTCTAAAATAGGGAAGAGGTCCGTTAAATAATCTCTTAAAACATTTCCTGTAACCGAGATGGTATCTATGCCTTCTGCAATTCTTTTTAGGGAGAAATTAGTTGCGGCCTCAGGTGCAAGTATTTTTAGTTCGAGGTCAGAAGTGTTGTGATTTGGTAGATAGACATTTACCTTCTTAATCAACTCTGCGTCATGTGCTCTATTTTCATCAAGCCAAAAAATGGCAGGAACGTTTGTTGCGCGTGCACGATTAACAGCAAGTTTAATCCAGTCTTGAATGGGAAGGTCTTTTACTTGACACATTCTCCAAATGTCTCCCATTTCTACATTATGTTCAAGAAGCAGGTTTCCATCCTGATCCGTAACTTGAACCTTTCCGGCTTCTTCAATTTCGAAAGTTTTATCGTGAGAACCATATTCTTCTGCTTTTTGCGCCATAAGTCCAACATTAGAAACGCTTCCCATTGTTGTTGGGTCGAATGCCCCATTTTTCTTACAGAAATCTATGGTCGCTTTGTATACGCCCGCATATGATGCGTCAGGAATAACAGCTTTTGTATCTTGAAGGGCTCCTTCTTTATTCCACATTTTACCTGAAGTTCTAATCATAGCAGGCATCGAAGCGTCAATAATAACATCGCTAGGAACGTGAAGATTTGTAATCCCTTTGTCCGAGTTAACCATCGCCAGGTCAGGTCTTGCATTGTAGCAGTCTAGAATAGCGGCCTCAATGGCTTCACGCTCTGAATCACTTACAGTTGAGATTTTTGATATGAGATCACCAAACCCATTATTTACATCTACGCCAATTCTTTCAAAAGTATCATGAAATTCCTCAAAAACTGGTTTAAAGAAAACACGAACGGCATGACCGAATATGATAGGGTCAGAAACCTTCATCATAGTTGCTTTCATGTGCAAAGAAAACAAAAGGCCTTTTGTTTTTGCATCAGCAATTTCTTCTTCTAAAAATTTGAGCAACGCTTTTACTGATAAACATGTCCCGTCAATAATTTCTCCTTCAAGTACCGAAATGTGATCCTTTAATATTTTTTTTATGCCCCTCTCATTCGTGTGAGAAATTTGAACCCATCCTTCTTTTTTTATGGTGGTTGATTTCTCGTTAGACTTAAAGTCACCTCCATTCATTGAAGAGACATGTGTAGCAGAGTCTGAAGTCCATGCACCCATTGAGTGAGGGTTTTGTTTCGCGTAATTCTTTACTGCTTTTGGCGCTCTTCGGTCTGAATTCCCTTCTCGAAGAACTGGATTTACAGCGCTACCTTTGACTTTATCGTAGGTCGCTTTTATATTCTTTTCATTATCATTTACTGGATCCTCAGGATAGTTTGGTAATGTATAACCTTGGCTTTGCAACTCCTCAATCGTTGCCTTCAATTGTGGAACAGAGGCGCTAATGTTCGGGAGCTTTATAATATTTGCGGCTGGTGATTTAGCTAAATCACCTAGTTCAGCGAGGGCGTCGCCAACTTTTTGTTCCTCGCTAAGCACATCTGAAAAATGAGCAAGTATCCGTGCTGCAAGTGAAATATCTCTAGTTTCAACACTTACTTTAGCAGCACTTGTGTAGGCTTTGACAATCGGCAGAAACGAATAGGTTGCTAAAGCTGGTGCCTCATCAGTTTTAGTATATATAATTTTAGACTTTTGCATGAGCGTGTATACTTGGATTTGAATGTCAGCAAATTTAACCAATCTTATTCATTTTTAACTGCAGGAACCCTCTATTTTAAGGCGACTTATCGTATAGGGATAAAAAAAATCAATTAAATTAGGCCAACTCTTTTTCGAGAACTCAGATGTTTAGAAATTACAAAGTGCTTTTTTTCATGCTGATAATGCTGCTATCAGTATCGTGTAGAACTATAGCACCACCACTTCCGGAGCTTAAAAAGGTGCCTGAAAAAAAGATTGAACCCGTGATTTCGAGGATGAATATTGATATCGAAGTAGATATGAATAGGTTATTTCAAGAGGCAGAGAAAAGCACGCCAAAAACATTTAAAGGGAAAAAGTCAAATTGTGAAGGCATGAGCTATACATACGCTTTTACGCGAAAGCCGATTGCGTTTAAGACAAAAGCAAGTCAGCTTCAGACAACAATTTCTGGTGGGTTTTCATTAGAGCTGAATTATTGCCCTTTATGCATAACCCTATGGAATGGAAACGAGTCATGCACTGTACCAAGAGTCTACGCTTCTTGTGGTATTGGTGAGCCTAAAAGGCGTTATTCAATGACCTACTTGACAAAGGTTGGATTAAGTAAGGATTATAAACTTCAAGCGAGAACAATACTCAAATCATTTATAATAAAAGACCCTTGTGAAGTGACATTTATAAATTACGATGTTACAGATAAGGTTCAAAAAGAAATCACAATAGAGCTTAAGTCAATGAAATCA
>Ga0209374_1004039_pt1 | contig 10940 bp, 10 predicted proteins | sample SaaInlLV_DNA_10m_FD_184683 | JGI IMG/M metagenome (GOLD analysis project Ga0209374, IMG submission 184683) | Marine microbial communities from expanding oxygen minimum zones in the Saanich Inlet - SI075_LV_DNA_10m (SPAdes) (version 2) | ecosystem: Environmental > Aquatic > Marine > Unclassified ...
GTGCGCAATATACAGACTGAGATCCACTGACTCGATCACCACTTTTGTTACCATAGCATCGTTCAAGTCGTGCAAATTTACCTTCATACCTAAGACCCGCAACATTTCATCACTTAGTCTAAAAATCTACGACCTGAGACGTGCCGCGGTTCCCTCATAAAAAATGGATTGTGGCCATTAAGTCCAATAACACAGACAAAAGGCGGACAACGCCTGCCGTCTAGTAGTGGAAGCGCGAAACTAACAACATGGTTGCTGACGAACTCAAGCTCTCCCGCTCAGGCATCACGATCGAAGCCCTACCTCAATGCAGTGGGGTGTACCGCTTTTACGATGACAATGGCGTGCTGCTCTACATCGGTAAAAGCGTCGATATCCGCAGCAGAGTGGCACAGCACTTCAATGAGGGCCGAAAGCCGGGACGCCACCAGCGCTTGATGTCTCAATTACACAGCATCGACTGTGAACTCACAGCGGGGGAAATTGGCGCGCTACTCGCTGAAAACGCGGCGATCAAAGCGGAGGTGCCGCTGTTTAACCGGCGGCAACGCCGGTTACGAAAGCTGTGGACAATCATGCTGGCAGAATCTGAATCCGGATTCGTCAACCCAATAGCCGTAGACTTTGCACCCTCGGGCGATCGCAGCACCGATACTTTTGGTCTGTATGCCAATAAACACCGAGTCATCGCGACATTGCAGAATCTGGCGAGGGATCATGCGCTTTGCCTGCGGGTAATGGGTTTAGATCGCGGCACCGGCCCCTGCTTCCAATATCAACTCGGGCACTGCGACGGCGCATGTATGGGAGAGGAATCGGCCGAGTCTCATAATACCCGTCTCGTCGATCAACTCAGTCAACAGCGTATTGTGGCCTGGCCATTTAACGGCCCCGTCTTGCTCAGGGAGCACACCATTCGCCCCGCGGAGCACCAGCCCGAAGAGCAGTTTCATCTTGTTGATCAATGGGCATGGTTTGGAAGTTTCGACAGCACAGAGGCCGCTACCACTGCACTGCAAACTGCGGCACCCACTGCCTTTGATCGTGATGCCTATAGATTGATTTACAGTGCCATTTTCCGCGGTCGGGTCTCTCTTTTGGATGGGCGGCGCGGTGTGGAAATCGCGAATCCCCTCCTCTCTGGAGTTGAACAAGCCTCGTGAACGTTGTTTGGTTCAAGCGCGATCTCCGCCTCGCGGATCATCAGCCACTGGCAGAGGCAATAGCGCTCGATGGTCCGGTGTTGCTGCTGTATTGCATCGAGCTCGATCTTCTGAAGAATCCTCATTATCGAGGTCGGCATTGGCATTTCATCGGACAGTCGCTGATGGCGATGAATCATCAGCTCAAACCGCGCGGGACAGAAGTCCATATTCTTGAAGGAAAGCCAGAGGCGCTGCTGCAGGCACTGCACCGAGCCTTACCCATCCAAAAACTATTCAGCCATGAAGAGACAGGTCTTCAGACCACCTTCGAGCGGGATTTACGCGTGGCAAAGTGGTGTCGCGAAAATGGCGTCGACTGGCAGGAATTCCAGACCAACGGTATTCAGCGAGGCCGGAAAAATCGTAAAGGTTGGAATCGCTCGTGGCATCAGGTGATGTCAGCAGACGAGGTGAGCATCGATTTGACACGACTCGCGAAAAAAGCGCTGCCCCTACCAGAGGCTTTGGCCGGCGCGCGCTCACTACGATTGCGTTCCTGGCATGAACAGAAACCCAAATTTTTAGTCGGGGGCACATCTCAGGGAAACCGAGTACTGGAAAGTTTTCTCGAGTCGCGAGCAGAGGGTTATCAGCGGCATATTTCGAAGCCGCAAACCAGCAGACAGCATTGCTCGAGATTGTCGCCTTATCTGGCATGGGGAAACCTGAGCGTTCGTCAGATCTACCGCGCATTAAAATCTCGGCAGGCACGAGGAGGTTGGAGCAGACCCCTGTCGGCGTTTGAGTCCAGACTCCACTGGCATTGCCACTTTATTCAGAAATTCGAGATGGAATGCCGGATGGAACGCGAAGATCTTAATCGCGGCTACATCGCTTTTCCTCGCCGACAGGATGAAGACCAAGTCACTGCATGGTGCGAGGGGCAAACCGGCTATCCCTTAGTCGACGCCAGCATGAGATGCCTGAAAAATACGGGATATGTAAACTTCCGCTCACGCGCCATGCTGGTGTCTTTCCTTACCCATCATCTTTGGCAGGATTGGCGCCTGGGTGCGGCATGGTTGGGTTCACTATTCCTCGATTTTGAGCCCGGCATTCACTACCCGCAAATGCAGATGCAGGCTGGTGTCACAGGCATCAATACCATCCGGATTTACAATCCCGTCAAACAATCCCTGGAGCACGACCCCCAGGGAGACTTTATTCAAACTTGGGTGCCGGAATTGGCCGGCTTACCGCTGCCCTTTATCCATCAGCCGTGGCTGCGCTCTGCGCTGGAGCGTCAGTTCCATCCTGTGGATTACCCGGATCCGATCGTCGACCTCAAAGCGTCTTACCAATTCGCCAAGGAAACACTATGGCGCCTAAAGTCAGTCGACCAGATTTGCGATGAACGTGAGCGCATTCTTGAGCGGCACGTCGAGCGACGCGGAACCTCCTCGATAAACGCTTCCCGCGCCTGAAACCTTTGCTATGCTGAGGTCGTGATGCCCTAGGAGGGAAAGAAGCATGCTGGTAATTCTCTGGATTCTGGGTGGCTTGGTCGCAGTGGTAGTGCTGGCGATGTTGCTAATACCGATGTTCATTGATGAGCAAGCGCTCATCGAAATGGCACAGGAGCAGGTGCGAGCCAGCACAGGCGGTGAATTAATGATTGAGGGAGAGACCGAACTCAGTCTTTTCCCTCGATTTGGTCTGCGACTGGAGAAAACGTCACTGGATCTTCCTGCCGGATCAGAATATGACCAACGGATTAACGCTTCATTCAGAGAGTTGGACGTTGGGCTCTCTTTGCTACCGCTTCTGAGTGGCAATGTTGACGTAGGCACCATCGTGATTAGTGGTGTCAGAGCTGATATCACTGAGCCTCAGGCACTTCCCCCCGCGCCTGAGCCACAACCAATCATGAGTGATCGTCAGTGGGAGAAACGGGGCGAACTGATCAGGGATAATAAAGCGCAAGAGCGGCAGCGGCAACTCGCCGAAGGCGCCGCCATTGCAGGAGTGGCGATCGTTGCTGAGGCCGTGCGTCTCGAGGACCTTACACTGATCCTGCGCACTCGAGACGGCAGTCTCAGCAATCAGATCAACATCGACACACTAACGCTGTCTGAGGTCAATACAAAAAACCAACCCATGCGGCTGGAAGGCGTCATGACGGTGCTGGGGGATGGCAGTGCCCCGCCTTTGGGTATCATCCTCGATGGCGGTATCCGCGTGGCGTCAGATTTCAGCAAGATTCAACTCGACAATTTAGCAGCAGAAGTGACCGGAGCGCTAACCCAGCCTGTAACCACCTCCTTAACCGGCGATTTTCTGCTTAAACCTGCCAAAGCCGATTTAACACTCGAAGCCACACTCCCTGGCGGCGATGTATCAGGACAGATGATCTGGTCAGCACTGGAGAGTCCTGAAATCAAACTCAATGTGTCCACCGCGCGGTTGAATGCCGATCAAATTCAACCCGCTGTTGCTGCGCCCGCGGCACCTTCTGAGAACACAGGCGGCGTGTCTCCCCAGAATCCCTCGCAAGACGCGCCACAGAAAGAGCAACGATCGGCATCTGTGCCGCTCCCGGCAGGGCCGCTTCGAGATCTTGATCTGGAGTTGCGGGTGACTGCCAATGAACTTATTGCCGGAGGGCAGTCGATTACGGATGCTCAGGTTTTCATGCGAGTGCTCGATGGGATTGCCGATATTCAATACATTCGCGGTGTACTCCACGAGGGTCAGCTCGATACACGTATTGCCGTCAACGCCCGACGTCCGACAGTAGAAGCCGAAATTGAGGGCGGGTTGAAAGGCGTCAACATGGATTTGCTCCTCGGTAGTTTAGGCAATCAGGATGCCGCCTCGGGCCGCATCGAAATGGATTGGGATCTCAACACCCAAGGCGCAACCAGTGAGGATTTACTGGCCGCACTCGATGGCGAAGTCAATGCCGGCGGCGCAGATCTGGTAATTGAAAAAGTCTCGATTCAGGGGTTGGTATGCAGCGCAGTGGCGGCGGTGAACAAGATTCCACCTATTACGGGTTTACCCAGTAATACACTGATTACAGATCTCTCTCTCGCAATCGACTTTGAAAAGGGCGCTGGCGATATTGAAAAACTCCGCTTTGCCACTACCGGAGTCGAGATGAAGGGTTCCGGCGATGTGGATCTGAAAACCCTCGATTTTGGCTTCCGCCTTGAGGGTCAGGTAAACAACGACATTATGCAAGTAAGCCCACTCTGCGTGATTGATCAGCGTTATTCAGGGGTAGATTGGCCTCTTGATTGTGTTGGCAATCTAGCGTCGGAATCCGGGGCGAGCTGCAAACTGGATGTAGCGATGATCGCGCAACAAATCATTGAGAATGAAGCCAAAAAACAGATTCAGGATGCAGTAGAAGAAAAGGCCAGCTCCTTCATCAAAAAACTGTTCGGTGGCTGATATTGGAAATTGAGGTGGCCGCTACATCAATACCGGGGTTTGATCATTCTTATGCGCGGCTTGGAGGGCTTTTCAGCACACCCCAAAAGCTGGATCCCGTATCTGATCCAACACTGATTTTCTGGAATCGACGATTCGCTGAACAGCTGGGATGGCGCGGGGACCCTGTCTCAGATCCACAGCAGCTGGGAGCGCTAGCCGGTAATCAGCTCCTGACTGACTCTCAACCCATCGCCACTGTTTATGCCGGCCACCAGTTTGGGCAGTACAATCCCCAGTTGGGTGACGGGCGCGCCACGCTGCTCGGGGAGTGGATCACCCCGTCTGAACAACGTGTCGATGTGCAGCTCAAAGGTGCGGGGCCGACGCCCTACTCTCGCGGTGGCGATGGGCGCGCACCCCTTGGCCCTGTAATTCGCGAGTACGTTGTGTCAGAGGCAATGGCGGGGCTGGGCGTTCCCACAAGCCGTGCGCTGGCAGCTGTGGCTACCGGTGAGCCTGTGATACGCAATCGCATAGAGCAAGGAGCTATCCTTACCCGCGTCGCCAGTAGTCATCTTCGGGTCGGCACCATCCAGTTTTTCGCAATGACACGCGGCGGCGAGGGGCTGGAGAGCTTGGTGGACTATGCTGTAGCGCGACATTTTGCCGAATCAACCGAGCAACCGATTATCGGCGGTGATGCCAAACCTGCCACTACACTATTGGAAGGCGTTTGCCAGCATTTTGCCAGATTGGTCGCGCACTGGCAGGTACTGGGTTTTGTTCACGGCGTACTGAATACTGACAACGCGCTACTGTGCGGTGAGACCATCGATTTCGGTCCCTGCGCATTCATGGACCATTTTGACCCCGAGGCAAGCTTCAGCTCTATCGATCGTCAGGGCCGCTACGCTTGGCACAACCAGCCCGGCATCATGCACTGGAATCTAGCTGTGTTGGCTGAGTGTTTGTTGCCATTGATCGACGACTCTGCAGAAACGGCACGACATACCGCGCAAACCGTGGTTGATCGCTACCCCCAGATATTCCACACCCATCATCAAAGTTGGCTTGCAGCTAAATTGGGGCTGGACACTATTCGGGAATCCGACGCCGCGCTGGTACAGAGCTTTCATGACGCCTTAGCCACAGGAAAACTCGACTTCACACTCGCATTCAGGTGGCTGGCCGAGTGGGCGAATGGCAACCTGGAACACTCGCCAATACCGGAACTGTTTACCCCATCTGATTCGCTGAACCGTTGGGCTCAAGAGTGGCGTGCGCGACAAAAAAACAACAATGGTGACCAGAGTCTCATCGCTGCGAACATGTACCGAGTCAATCCGGCTATCATTCCACGTAATCATCTGGTGCAGCGCGCGATCGACACCGTCGAATCGGGCCATATTGAGTGGGCCCAATCATTGGTAGATCGATTCGCTTCACCCTATGAGTGGCAAGCCGGTGATGACGAGTGGGCTCGCACGCCCCTTGAAGAGGAGCGGGTGACCAGAACATTCTGCGGCACATAAACCTTGAGTACACAGGATTCTGGCACCACGATTAACAAGACGGTTTTCACCGAGCATCGTATAATCCCGAATCCATCACGGAGACATCATCTTGGTCACCGAGTTTCTCGGAAAACAGTTATCAGGGCCCTTCACGATACCTTCCGGCATCGTGACCACCACTCCCTCAATTATTCAACGGGTGATCGATACGATGCCCGAGGTCGGGGTCATCACAACCAAAAGCATCGGATTATCACCCCGGGCGGGTTACCGAGAACCGGTTTATAGCCAGTACGCACCGGGGTGCTTTGTTAACGCGGTGGGTCTCACCAACCCCGGTGTCGAAGAGGCTTTCCTTGGTCTCAGCGGACTAAGTATCCCTGAAGACCGATTTTTACTCGTCTCCATATTTGGCGGTTCTGTGGACGAGTTTGTAGCGGTGGCTCGCCGTCTTGCCCCCGTTGCCGATGGTCTGGAGCTCAATTTGTCTTGTCCGCATGCCAAAGGCTACGGCATGGCAATGGGCCAGGACCCGCAGATGGTTCGAGAAGTGGTAGCAGCAGTCTGCGAGGCGGTTGATGTCCCTGTCATACCCAAATTAACACCGAACGTCGATGACATTGCTGTCATTGGCCGTGCCGCGCTTGAGGGTGGTGCGGCCGCACTCTGCGCGATCAATACGGCAGGACCAGGCTATACCGACAGTCATGGCCATGCTGTACTGAGTAACGGCTTGGGCGGCATGTCCGGCAAAGGCATTTTGCCGATCACACTCAAGGCCATCAAAAATCTGCGGGCAGAAACCGAACTCCCCATTATAGGCTGTGGTGGGCTCTCCTCAGCAGCAGATTGCGAGGCAGCTCTGGATTGCGGCGCCAATATTTTGGGTATTGGATCAGGCTTAAGCGGAATGAATACGGACGCGATGCACCAATACTTTCGAGCGCTGGCCAACGATCTGGCCGAGGGCACTCATATCGCTGGTCGGCAGACTCGCTACGACCTCGATATGGCCTTCAAACCTTACACTGTGGCGGCGAACGAGACGGTGTGTGAGGACATTAGCATCATCACATTGGATGGCGATCTAGACATTCAGGCCGGTGAATATGTATTTGTATGGATTCCAGGGGTTGGCGAAAAACCGTTTTCGTGCCTGACTCACAACCCAGTGCGACTGGCGGTGATCAATGTGGGTGAATTTACTGAACACTGCTGCAACTTAAAGATCGGTGATGCCGTCTATCTTAGAGGTCCTCACGGCGTGGCGGTAACGCCGCCCGAGGGGGCCCACATTGTTTGTGTTGCGGGCGGCACAGGATTAGCTGCGGTCTACCAGATAGCCGAAGATTTTGGTTCAGCCACGCAATCCGTCGATATTTTTGTGGGCGCACGAACGGCTGACCGACTGTATTTTCGCGACGCATGTGATCGAGTGGGGCGCGTCACTATTGCAACCGACGATGGCAGTGCCGGCTTTAAAGGCCGTATCAGTGAGGCCCTGGAGGCCTTCTTGTCTACACAGACACCGACCGCACTGTCGAGCATGGTCTTTTATAACTGTGGCCCCGAAGCAATGATTCACGCCAGTGAATCAGTACAAAGACAGTACGTTGGTGCCAATCAAATTTTTAGTGCCATCGATTACCTCACCAAATGCGGTGTGGGAATCTGTGGCGCCTGTGCGTCGCCCGATGGCCGTCGTATCTGCGTCGACGGCCCTTTTATCGCTCAGGAAAGCACCTCCTGAGAACACAGTTAACCCAAGGCTGATAGCATCACCCAAGATCCTCAGGCAATGATACGACGCCGACTATTGGTAAGCCTTCCTTGTCCGGCAGATCTTGACCATAAAGTATTTGTTTGGTTGGTTGACTGTCACAGTGAAACCTCCATCATAGACTTAACGAAGTGAATAATTGAGCGGAAGCAAGAATATCTATGAAACATAATCTGCTTAACCACGAAAACCTGATGTGGGTCCATTATCAAGAGGAGGATGAATACCCATACCCAGTAAGCTATTGGGGGACTGTCCTTGATATCGACGATTCTGGACACCTGAGTGTGCTCTACCGATGGGATCCCCACAGTTATTGTCATTTTCACCGCCATCTATGCATAACCACTTCGGTAGTGCTGGCGGGTGAATTGCACGTCAGTACTTTTGAAAAGGGTGAGTCCGCTGATTCCACTGTCAGACAAATAGGGCACTACGCGAAGATGCCGCCGGGCGATATACATATGGAACAAGGCGGTGCGGAGGGCGCACTGGTACTTTTTGAGCTATACGCGCCCGACGGACAACTAACAGAGCAGTTATATCCTGACGGAAGCATTAAGCGCACACTCACCACCGATGACCTACGAAAAATGATGGCAAAGCAGCAACGCTCGGCGGCCGCATAAGGCGACGACAACTTTTATTAACATCGAGGCTAACACCATGTCCGGAGATCTCCATCCCCTCGCACCACATGCACTTCCGTCCTTTGTAGGCGGAGCCGATGGGGGCGATCCGCTGTTCTCGGCGATCACCTTCATTGTGATCGCATTGGTGTTGGTCATTGGCGTCTTTTATCTAAAGCTTCACGCCATACCAGAGCAATTAGCCCACAAGTACAGTAATACACAATCACAACTCATCATGGTCCTGACTCTGTTGGCGTTGTTCACCCACAACAATATATTCTGGGTTGCCGCACTCATCCTCGCACTGCTGAAATTCCCTGACTTTCTCACTCCAATCAACAGTATTTCAGATTCCTTAAAAAAACTGACCGCACAGGAAGGTAGCACCCCTGCTCCGAAGGAAGACAACAACGGGGAGGGTCGTTAATCATGTTGGAACTCATTCTCTGTTCTCTGATCACTGTTCTTCCAGATTATCTCTACCGCCGTTACCGCGAGGGAAAGCGTTGGGGAGATCAGATCACTTTCTTCACTATGTGGTATGAACTGCGTTGGGGTATCACGGCTTGTCTCATGCTAACCGTGACCCTGATCACCATCGTGTTTTATTACCACCCGTCTACGACAAATGCAGGCCCTTACTTCCGAACCATTCCCTTGCTGCCTGAAGGTGGAGGCCGTGTCGAAGAAGTTTTTGTAAAAAATGGAGATACAGTCGCAGCGGGTGATCCCGTATTCAGTCTCTTGGACAGCGCGCAAGTCGCCAATGTCAATCTCGCCGACAGTCAGCTCGACCAGATCGCTTCGGCATTCGCACAGGCAGAGGTGCAGTTAAGCGCAGCGCAAGCGACTCTGGTGCAGGCCGAGAGTGCGCTGGCACAAGCTAAAAATGAGCTGGCCAAAAAGTCTGAGTTGGCCTCTCGCGGCCAGCAACTGATCAGCAAGATAGAGCTTGAACGCCTTGAGAATACGGTTAACCAGCGCAGGGGTGGCGTACAGGCTGCTCAAGCTAATATCACCGCAGCACAAACACAGATTTCTGACGTTCTTCCTGCGCAACGTCAGAGCGCACAGCGGCAATTGGAACAAGCGCAGGTCGCATTGGACAAGACTGTGGTCTACGCAGGAGTAGATGGCCAGGTTGCTCAGTTTTTCTTGCAGCGGGGTGACTACGTGAATCCTATTCTCCGACCCGCTGGCGTATTGATTCCATCCAGTGGAGCTGAGTCCGGTCGATCTCAGATCGCTGCGGGTTTCAATCAGCTATCGGCCCAGGTAATAAAACCGGGGACCATAACTGAAGTGGTCTGCATGTCTAAGCCCTTCTCCGTCATCCCAATGGTAGTCACGCGCGTACAGCCTGTTGTGGCAGCGGGCCAACTGAAACCCTCAGACGTTTTGCTTGACGCGCAGCAGCGCGCCCGACCGGGTACTCTCACAGTGGTGATGGAGCCCCTTTACGAAGGTGGCCTGACGGATGTCATGCCAGGGAGCAAGTGTATTGCGAATGCCTACACCAGCAATCACGATTTAATCGAACAAGGCGACCTTGGATTGGGTCAGACCCTGTTCCTGCATATGGTGGATACCGTTGGCGTGATTCACGCAATTATCTTAAGGATGCAGGCGTTGTTGATGCCGGTGCAAGTGCTGGTCTTTGCCGGACACTGAAGACCCGGAGCCGGCGCTGTTGGGAACCACGGCGCCGGACCTTACATTGAGGCATCATCCACATTTTCCTGATGCCTCGGTGAATTAAGAGCGATCTGTGTCTGGGGCGAAGATCCCGCGCCACGTTCTATGGCCGCACGACAGGGTCCATATCAGCACCACACTCCACCACAACATAAAGAACCAATCGTTCTTGTCAGTTCCGTTCCACTCAAGCCACTCGAAAACGAAAAACTCTGCAAATAAGTCCACTGCCAGCAGACCGACGAGCCCGCCGACCCAGCGAACTCCCGCGTAAAACACCTGTTTCATATCAAAATTCGGCAACTTAGAAAAATCTCAGTATTTGATCAATTAAGTCTGAATGGCTTGATACAGCAGCCAAATAGAGAGACCACCCGTTGGTCAGTGGTGAAGGTCATCTGGCCGGCATCGCGCTCGCTCATCTGAGGTACTGCGGTAGGCGCTGTGTCGGTTTGTCCGGTATTCCAATACAGTTGCCTCCACTCACAGGAGATTGCCTGACCATTGACATCCAACCATCGTCCATTTGCATCAGCCCGATACCCGGCACTTACGGACTCGGCGAGCAGCACGAATAAGTAAAGGCCGATAGTGTTCAGCACATGGTGCTTCTATCCGACAAAATCTACGCCCATTGATAACTGTTGCAAAGACCTTCAAGCATTCCGATCCGCTCCCGTGCGTGGTTCGTATTGATCCAACTAACACTTTAGAGATCTACACATGTTGGCAGGAG
>Ga0209374_1004045_pt1 | contig 10908 bp, 9 predicted proteins | sample SaaInlLV_DNA_10m_FD_184683 | JGI IMG/M metagenome (GOLD analysis project Ga0209374, IMG submission 184683) | Marine microbial communities from expanding oxygen minimum zones in the Saanich Inlet - SI075_LV_DNA_10m (SPAdes) (version 2) | ecosystem: Environmental > Aquatic > Marine > Unclassified ...
TCACGATTATCTCGATACGGGTTTGTTTCTTGATCATCGACCCTTGCGCTGCTGGATAAGAGGGCAAGCGAAAGGCGGGCACTTTCTCAATTTATTCAGCTATACCGGTGTCGCGACGTTGCATGCTGCACTGGGCGGTGCGACGACCAGCACGAGCGTCGACGCGTCGAGCACCTACTTAAAATGGTTTAACGAGAACCTGGCGCTGAATGGCTTATCCGAACGACAGCATCGGGGGGTGCGAGCCGATGTGCGGCAGTGGCTGTCTGAAGATCAGCGGCAGTATGATTTAATCATGGTTGACCCACCTTCCTTCTCGAATTCAAGTGGGCTGCCTGATTTCGACGTACAGGCTGATCATGCAGAGCTGTTAGCGTTGGCGATGGCGCGGTTATCAGCAAACGGCACGCTGTATTTTTCAACCAATCACCGACGTTTTAAATTGGATGATGCCATATCGGACCGCTGGCAAGTCAGCGATGTCACCTCGGCCTCCATCCCGCAAGATTTTGCACGCAATCGACGTATCCACGCCTGCTTTCGGCTGACCCATGCGTGAACGGGCAATCGTGATCGCGTTGCCAAAGGCAATAGGCGGATAAACGGGCAAAAGGTATCCGTTTTGCAACGCATTGCTGCGAATGCTGACTTGCCGACTACCACACCAAGACTTTGGGCTTCAGTGCTATACTCCGCGCCTTTTCAAGGCGGCCGGGCTCCCTCGCGTGGGGAGTGCATCGTTGCTTGAGCCGGGGCACAGGAGACCAGACAGCATGGCGCAAACGCTTTACGACAAACTGTGGGACGCTCATCTCGTCGAGCAACGAGAAGATGGCACCGCCCTAATCTATATTGATCGCCACTTGCTACACGAGGTCACTTCACCGCAGGCTTTCGAGGGTTTGACGCTGGCGCAGCGCGACTTGTGGCGGCGGAGCGCGAACCTGGCGGTGCCCGACCACAATGTATCGACCCTCGCTTCTGAACGTGCAGACGGTCTTGCTGCGCTGCCCGACGCGATATCCAGACTGCAACTGCAGACCTTAGACGATAATTGTGCGGCCTTTAACGTGGTCGAAATTCCACTGGACGATATTCGGCAGGGCATCGTGCATGTGATGGGTCCGGAGCAAGGCGCCGTGTTACCGGGGATGACGGTCGTGTGTGGTGACTCCCATACTTCGACTCATGGAGCGGCAGGCGCGCTGGCCCATGGTATTGGCACGTCAGAGGTTGAGCACGTATTGGCAACGCAGTGTTTGATACAGCGCAAAATGAAAAACTTTCGAGTTGAGGTTACCGGCCAGTTAGCACCGGGTGTGACCGGCAAGGATATTGCTTTGGCGGTGATCGGTCGTATTGGCACCGCCGGAGGGACTGGCTATGCATTGGAATTTATGGGCTCTGCTATTCGGTCTTTGACCATGGAAGGTCGCATGACGCTGTGCAACATGGCGATCGAGGCAGGCGCGCGATGCGGTTTGGTGGCGGTAGATGACGTGACGCTGGATTATTTTCGAGGCAAACCACTGGCGCCTGAGGGCGAGCAATGGGAGACGGCCGAGCAGTGGTGGCGCACCTTACGTAGTGACGAAGACGCGGTGTTCGATAACACGATCGTACTAGACGGCAACGAGATTGCCCCGCACGTCACTTGGGGCACCTCGCCAGAAATGGTGGCATCCGTCCATGGCGAGGTACCGCGATTAGCCGACATGCCTGACGAAACTGCCAGGCAAGGCTTGGTTCGCGCTCTAGACTATATGGGGCTCACGGAAGGGATGCCTATTCAAGACATTAGGCCCGATGCGGTGTTCATTGGTTCGTGCACGAACTCGCGCATTGAAGACCTGCGTGACGCGGCGGCGGTATTAAATGGCAGGCGGATCGCGCCAAGCGTTCGCAAGGCTTTGGTGGTGCCGGGCTCGGGCTTAGTCAAGGCACAAGCCGAATCCGAGGGCCTGGACAAAATTTTTCTGGACGCAGGTATGGAATGGCGAGAGCCCGGCTGCTCGATGTGCTTAGCGATGAATGCGGATCGATTATTGCCGGGTGAGCGATGCGCGAGCACTTCTAATCGCAACTTTGAGGGTCGCCAAGGGAGTGGTGGTCGCACGCATCTTGTGAGTCCTGCGATGGCTGCTGCGGCTGCCATTGCAGGCCACTTTGTGCCAGTGGCCGCGTCGGCTGATGGTTGCAGCGAGGAGGCTTTGTCATGAGGGCTTTTACGCGTCTCGACGGGTTGGTGGCACCGATGGATAGGGCTAATGTTGATACCGATCTGATGGTGCCGAAGCAGTTTTTAAAATCGATAAAGCGATCTGGTTTTGGTCCAAATTTATTCGATGATCTGCGCTACCTCGATGAGGGAGAGCCGGGTATGGACAACACTCAGCGCCCGCTGAATCCAGACTTCCCGCTCAATTTCGAATGCTATCAAGGTGCCTCTATACTGCTGACACGAGAAAACTTTGGCTGCGGCTCAAGTCGAGAGCATGCCGCCTGGGCGATGGAAGACTTTGGCTTTCGGTGTGTGATTGCACCCAGTTTTGCCGATATTTTTTGCTCTAACGCGTTGAAGAATGGCATCTTACCGATCGCTTTAGCCGCTGATCAGGTGGAGGCGTTGTTTGCGTTACTGTACGCCGACGAGGGACTGCGATTAACGGTTGATTTGGACGCGTGTTCAATAGCGCTGCCCGATGGCGCTTTGTGGTCATTTTCGGTCGATGCCTTTCGCCGGGATTGTCTGCTGCAGGGATTGGATGACATCGGTCTCACGCTGCAAAGCGCAGAAGCGATCAGGCAGTTCGAGCAGCAGCATGAGGCGCGTTTTCCCTGGTTGTTTAGAGATATCATGTTGTGACCCATACCATTATGTTATTGCCCGGTGATGGCATCGGCCCTGAGGTCGTTCGGCAAGCGCGCAGAGTGCTTGAGGCGGTGGGTGCTCGACATCAGCTTGATCTGCGTTTTACCGAGGGGGATATTGGCGGTGTTGCTATCGATCGAAGTGGCGAGGCTTATCCCGCAGCGACCCGCGCGCTCGCGAACGAAGCGGACGCCATTCTTCTTGGAGCGGTAGGGGGGCCGCAGTGGGATGGCTTGCCAGCGCAAGATCGACCAGAGCGTGGCTTGTTGGCGATTCGCGCCGATCTGGATCTGTTTTGTAATTTGAGGCCGGCGCTGTTGTTTCCCGATCTCATTGGCGCGTCAAGCTTGCGGGCTGAGCTGGTGTCGGGTTTAGACGTCTTAATTGTCCGAGAGCTCACGGGCGGCGTGTATTTTGGCGAGCCCAGGGGCGTGGTGACGCGTGACGACGGCGTTCGAGAAGGCTTTAACACAGACCGTTATGACGAGGTGGAAATCCGGCGGATCGGTCGATTGGCCTTTGAGGCCGCACAGAAGCGCAACGGCCGGCTGTGCTCTGTCGATAAAGCCAATGTGCTCGAGGTGACGATGCTCTGGCGTGAGGTCATGCAAGAGCTCAGTAGCGAGTACCCCGATGTGTCGCTGTCGCATATGTACGTTGATAACGCGGCGATGCAGTTGGTGCGTGAGCCGAAGCAATTTGACGTGCTGGTGACGGGTAACCTGTTCGGCGACATTCTCTCGGATATCGCTGCGATGCTGACCGGATCCATCGGTATGCTGCCGTCAGCATCGCTGAATGCTCAGAACACGGGGTTATACGAACCGGTTCATGGCTCTGCCCCCGACATAGCAGGTCTGGATTGCGCCAACCCGTTGGCAACGATGTTATCGGCGGCCATGTTGCTACGGTTTTCGCTCGACGCCCCCGAAGCGGCTAATGACGTTGAGAGGGCTGTCGCGGCGGTGCTGCTAAAAGGATTCCGTACAGCAGACATTGCTGAGCGTCAGTCGTCGGCCACCGTGGTCGGCACACAGGCGATGGGTGACGCAGTCATTGCGGCCTTAACCGATTAATGCGACAGGGAAATGAGATGAAGCCCATTAATATTGCGGTTGTTGGCGCGACGGGTGCCGTGGGAGAGGCCATGATTGATATACTCGAATCGCGGCAATTTCCGGTTGATAACCTCTACCCACTGGCCTCGCAACGCTCTGCAGGGAAATCCCTCCAGTTCAGGGGGAAGCACCACACGGTGCAGGATTTGAGCGAGTTTGATTTTTCCAAGGCGGACATCGCTTTGTTTTCGGCGGGGGGGGATGTCAGTGCAACCTTTGCGCCTGCGGCGGCTGAGGCCGGCTGTGTCGTGATTGACAACACGTCTCATTTTAGACGTGAGCAGGATATCCCGTTAGTGATTCCAGAGGTTAACCCAGAGGCCATTGGCGGTTACCGGCAGCGAGGCATCATTGCAAACCCCAACTGCTCTACTATCCAGATGTTGGTGGCACTCAAGCCGATTTATGATGCCGTTGGCATTGAGCGAATTAACGTTGCGACGTATCAAGCGGTGAGTGGCACTGGCAAGGAAGCGATTGAGGAGTTAGCCGGGCAAACCGCTCGGCTGCTGAATGGCAAAGCGGCAACGGCTTCTGTCTATCCAAAGCAGATCGCATTTAATGCCATTCCTCATATCGATACGTTTCAAGATAATGGCTACACCCGTGAAGAAATGAAGATGGTTTGGGAGACGCAAAAGATTTTGTCAGACGAGGCCATTGCGGTGAACCCTACTTGTGTCCGGATTCCCGTGTTCTTTGGTCATGCTGAGGCGCTTCACATTGAGACCCGAGATGAGCTGAGTGCGGAAGCAGCGACAGCCTTACTCAATGCTGCCGAGGGGGTGGTCGTGATGGACTCTCACGAAGATGGCGGATATCCCACACCGGTGACTGAGGCTGCGGGCACTGACCCCGTATTTGTTGGCAGGATTCGTAACGATATTTCACATCCAAAAGGCTTGAATCTTTGGGTGGTGGCTGACAACGTTCGTAAGGGAGCTGCATTGAACAGTGTGCAGATTGCGGAGTTGCTCGTGTCTGAGTACCTGCAGGCCTGAAGGTGATCCCGCGCATCATTGCTAAAGACGCCAGGGAATGGTGATCGGCAAAGTATTCAAGCCAGACCAACGGAAGGGGAAGGCATGACAGTCAAAAAAAGACTACTGCTTCATTGGGTGCCACGATTCTGGGTGGCGGCCCTGCTCAATGCGCCCGTTTGGGCCGTGGGGCTCGGCGAGCTGACCGTTCATACCTACCTCAACGAGCCCCTCCGCGCAGAGGTGGTGCTGATTGATTCAGAATTAATAGAAATCAGTGACTTGCGAGTGGAACTTGCCTCAGAAGAGGAGTTTCAGAGAGTGGGTGCCGAGCGCGTGTTTTGGCTCACTCAGCTGCGCTTCGAGGTGCAGGCTCAGGGTGCGGAAAAGCGGGTCCTTCTGACCACGGACGCGCCGCTACGGGAGCCCTACTTGGACTTTGTCATGGCGCTGCGGTGGCCCCAAGGTCGGTTATTGCGCGATTACACGGCACTCATCGATTTACCCCTAATGGCGACACTGGGTGAGGACTCAGTCACTCAATCGCCACTCGATGGTGTCAGTCAGGTCACTGAGACTATGCCGCAGACTGCCCCCTCGCTTGCAGACCTTGCTGGCGTTTCGCCGCCCACTGCGGGCGCGTTTTATGTTGTGGTTCAAAACGACACGCTGTGGCGTATTGCCTCAAGCGTGGCGCCCGATCGTCTCTCGGTCGAGCAGGTGATGCTGGAGATCATCCGAATGAATCCGCAGGCGTTTCAGCAACAAAACGTGAATGGCCTGAAGGCTGGATATCGGCTCGAACTGCCCCTTACTGAGGCTATCGGCATTGATAGGACGACAGCGATTGACGCAGTGGCATTGCAAAATAACGCATGGCGATTCCGGGACGAGCGGAAGCAAGCGAGTTCGACGCTCGTTGCTGATGGAGTCACCAATGCCACTGTGCCGGATAGCGACCTGCCGGCTGGGGAAGCTGAGCCGCCGAAGCCTGTCCTGGCGTCCGCTCTTGAGCCGATTTCGGTGGCAGATGAGGCGAGCGTCACACAGCCAGACGAGGAGCATGCGCTCTGGTTGGATCAAAGCGTGGTGGCACCGACGCAGCTGGAACCCACGCAGCTGAAGCCCGCAGTGTTTGACCTAGCGGGGGAGTCGGCTTCGATGGGCGCATCACGTGCTGATCTCGAGGCGCTGACGATGACGGTGGGAAGGTTGCAGTCGACCTTGGCGGAGTTACAAGAGCAGATTACCCAACGTGATACTGAGCTGGCCTCGCTCAAGGCGCTTCTGGCACTGCGCGATGAGCGTTTGCAAGCGGCGGTCACTGCCTTGGCCAAGCGGAATGAGCCTTCATTGCGTGATCGTTTAGTCAGTGGCGCGAGCTCACCGGGGGCCGTATTGGTGGCTTTGTTCTGCCTCGTGCTCTGCCTTAGCTGGTTTTATCGACGACAACAGACAGTGCCGGCGCACGTGGTCGCTGAGTCTGCTGCCGACCAAGGTGATCGAGTGAAAGTGACGGCAGGTACTGACGCGAATGCTGCGGTCGACGGCTCGGGCACATTACAGGATCATATGCCGAATGTTGCACCGGAATTACCTGCTGAGCGTGAGGGTAAACGTGAAGATGAGGAGGATCGCCCGGCTGGTCTGCAGGCGACAGAGCCGGTGTCGCCTATGGCGAACAAGGAGAGCGCGATGGCGACGGATGAGCCTAGGTCGCCCGATACCAGCTCGTCGTTAGTGGAGCACAACAGGGCGGAGGAAGACGCGTTAGAGGCCCTAACGCGCGACGACCTCTCATTAGTGTCCGCGGAGGCGTTGCCGCCCGAACACCACGGGGATGACTCGATTTATGGATTGGAGACCGACCCGGTGGACAGCCAGCTTGATTTGGCCCGAGCCTATATTGATATGGGCGACGACGAGAGCGCTCGCCCTGTGCTGACGCAAGTGATTGAGCAGGGTAGCCTGAGCCAGCAAGCTGAGGCGAGAGCATTGCTCAATCGTCTCGACGTATCGTGATATGGCGAGACTGTCTAATCAGCCCTTGAGGGCAGGGCAGCGTATCGCAGCTCGTGTGGAATATCACGGTGGTCACTATCATGGTTGGCAAGCGCAGCCACATCTCGTCGTACCAACCGTACAAGAGGCATTGGAAGAGGCTCTGCAAAAAATCGCCGGCTTACCCGTGAGGACTGTCTGTGCCGGCCGCACCGATACGGGCGTGCACGCATTTGGCCAAGTAGTCCACTTTGATGACCCCGTCGGGCGCAGTCCTAAGGCTTGGGTCATGGGGACAAATCGCCACCTACCCGCTGATATCAGGGTTCACTGGGCAGTGCCAGTTGCCACTGAATTTCACGCTCGATTTAGCGCCACGGCTCGCCGCTATCGTTACATTATTCTCAATTCGGACCAGCGCCCCGCGTTGCTAGATGGTCTATTGGCTTGGGAGCGCAGGAAGCTTGACGTAGCCGCCATGAATGAGGCGGCGCAGTGTCTGTTGGGAGAGCAAGATTTTAGCGCCTTTAGAGCGGCTCATTGTCAGGCGAGTACGCCGATGAGATGTATCACCAACTGCTCCGTTGAGGCCCGCCAGCAACGCGTTGTCATTGACGTGACTGCTAATGCCTTTCTCTATCATATGGTGAGAAATATCGCAGGTTCGCTCATTGCGGTGGGTATTGGTGCCCAGTCAGTTGATGACTTTCGATCAGTGCTCATTGGTCTAGATCGATCAGCCGCTGGCGATACCGCTCCCGCGGAGGGGTTGTACTTGGTGCAAGTGTGCTACCCGGACACGTTTGATTTGCCCAGCATTCCGGAGGGGCCGACTCTGCTGGAGGGCACGCTCTAGGGTCGCGCGACGCGTTAGGGTGGGCTGGACTCTGTTAAACTATCACTTTATTTTGGTGGGGCTCGGCTTGTGCGCATTAAAATATGCGGTATTACCCGTCGTGATGATGCGGAGTGCGCCTTGGCGATGGGGGCGGACGCGATCGGCTGTGTCTTCTACCCCGGTAGCCGACGCGCGGTGTCCCTCGACGTAGCCGCTGACATCAGTCGAGGCGTATCCGGCTTGGGTATGATGGTGGGGTTGTTTGTTAATCAGTCGGCCGAGGAGGTCCAATCAGTACTGGACCGCGTGCCGTTACACACCCTGCAGTTTCATGGCGGGGAGAGTGAAGCGTTTTGCCGGCAATTTAATCGGCCTTATATTAAGGCGATACCGATGTCGGGTGACGTCAATCTGACTGAAGCGCATCTCGCTTATTCCAGTGCGGCTGCGTTATTGCTGGACAGCGTCCATGCAGGACAATTTGGCGGCAGCGGTCAGTGTTTCGACTGGGGTTGGGTTGAGGCCGGCTTGAACGAGCGCGTGATACTAGCGGGCGGCCTCTCAAGCACGAATGTTGCGGCTGCGATCACTCAAGTGCAGCCTGCCGCAGTCGATGTGAGTAGCGGTGTCGAAAAAGAAGTGGGGATAAAGGACGCGGCAAAAATGAAAGCATTTATAGAAGCAGCTCATGCAGCTGCGCAGGATATCAAGTCATGACGATAGAGATAACGCCAGAACTCTTCGCGTCGGTTCCCGACGCACACGGCCGCTTCGGGCACTTCGGTGGCAAGTTTGTTGCTGAGACATTAATGACCGCATTGTCAGATCTAGAGGCGCTTTACGCTCGCTTAAAGGACGATGCGGCGTTTCAGCGAGAGTTTGATGCTGACTTGGCTCATTACGTGGGTCGACCCTCTCCTCTATACGAGGCGTCCAGATTGTCCGATGCGATTGGGGGTGGCCGCATTTATCTCAAACGCGAAGATCTCAATCACACGGGCGCGCACAAGGTGAACAACACCATTGGGCAGGCGCTGCTGGCTAAACAGATGGGGAAGCGTCGTGTCATTGCAGAAACCGGTGCGGGTCAGCATGGGGTGGCGACGGCAACGGTAGCGGCACGGCTGGGTCTGGAGTGCCATGTTTTCATGGGCGAAGAGGATATCCGCCGTCAGTCGCTCAACGTCTACCGCATGAAGTTGTTGGGTGCCGAAGTGGTTCCCGTTACCTCCGGCTCTCGGACGCTCAAAGATGCGATGAACGAAGCGTTAAGGGATTGGGTAACCAACGTTGACGATACTTTTTATATTATTGGCACGGTCGCGGGCCCACACCCTTACCCAATGCTGGTTAGAGATTTTCAAAGTGTGATTGGGAGAGAGGCGCGAGTGCAGTCACTGGCACAAACGGGCAAGTTACCCGCAGGCTTGGTCGCTTGTGTGGGTGGCGGATCTAACGCTATTGGTTTGTTTCATCCCTTTTTGCAGGACGCTGAAGTCGCGATGTATGGCGTCGAGGCTGGCGGTAAAGGCCTCGAAACCGGTGCTCACGCCGCACCGCTGTCGATGGGCTCCCCGGGGGTGTTGCATGGCAATCGTACCTATCTCATGCAGGACGACGATGGGCAGATTCTGGATACACATTCTGTGTCAGCGGGGTTGGACTATCCCGGGGTAGGGCCTGAGCATGCCTGGTTAAAGGACATTGGACGCGTGAATTACGTGGCGGCTAATGATGACGAGGCGCTTGCTGCCTTTCATCGTTTGACCCGAGTGGAGGGTATTATGCCGGCGCTGGAGACAGCGCATGCGATGGCCTATGCAGAGCGACTGGCGGCTGACATGTCGCCGGACGAGCACATTATTGTGAATTTATCCGGCCGTGGAGACAAAGACATACTGACTGTGGCGGCGATTGAAGGTATTGAGGTGTAGCTCGAAATGAGTCGTTTAAATTCAACTTTTGCGCGTTTGCGCAGCGAAGGTCGTCAAGGATTAGTGTCTTACGTCGTCGCCGGTGATCCCAGCCCGAGCGGTACCGTTGACCTGCTTCACCAGTTAGTCGCGTCTGGGGCCGATGTGCTCGAGGTGGGTGTCCCGTTTTCTGACCCTATGGCTGAAGGGGCGGTGATACAAAAGGGACACGAACGCGCATTGGCGAATGGCATGTCATTGCAGGGCGTATTAGAGATTGTTGCCGGGTTTCGACAAGCGGATCAACACACGCCCATTATCATGATGGGATATGCGAACCCGATTGAGCGTTTTGGTTATGAGGCGTTTGCGACCGCCGGTGCGGAGGCGGGTGTTGATGGTCTCATCACGGTTGACCTGCCGCCAGAGGAAGTCGACGCAATAGACGCAGCTTTAAAGGCGGTCGCTATGGATAATATATTTCTCATCTCACCGACGACGCCGGCGTCGCGCATCCAGACAATCGTGGAGCGCGCCCGTGGGTTCATTTATTGCGTCGCGGTAAAGGGCGTCACCGGCTCAGGGCAACTTGATGCGGCGGAAGTAGCGCGAAATGTGGCACTTATCCGGAGCAAGACGACGCTTCCCGTCGCCGTCGGATTCGGCATCAAGGATGCCGATAGTGCGCGCGCCGTGGCCACTGTGGCCGACGCGGTAGTGGTCGGTAGCGCTTTGATTGATGCGATGGTGAGCGTCGGAAAGCAACAGCCGGCGGCATCGGATGGTCAGCTGCATGCTGCCGCCGCGGCGCTTCTGAAAAGTATTCGAGAGGGTATGGACTCTTCACCTTCCTAGAAACGCCTCTCACTCGTATACTGACCGCGAGAATGTGGTGGAGAACCCCATGAGTTGGATTGACAAGATCCTACCCTCCGGCGTTAAAAAAGACGAGAGTCCCTCACGGACCAGCGTTCCCGAGGGGTTGTGGAAGAAGTGCGTTAAATGCGAAGCCGTGCTCTATAAGGCGGATCTCGAGCGCAACGCTGAGGTCTGCCCCAAGTGCGATCATCACATGCGCATTGGCGCACGCAGGCGACTTGAGCTGTGTTTGGATCGAGACCCGACTGAGCTGTTCTCGGATCTTGAACCGGTCGATCATCTGAAATTTAAAGACAAACGCAAGTAT
>Ga0209374_1004046_pt1 | contig 10908 bp, 10 predicted proteins | sample SaaInlLV_DNA_10m_FD_184683 | JGI IMG/M metagenome (GOLD analysis project Ga0209374, IMG submission 184683) | Marine microbial communities from expanding oxygen minimum zones in the Saanich Inlet - SI075_LV_DNA_10m (SPAdes) (version 2) | ecosystem: Environmental > Aquatic > Marine > Unclassified ...
CAACTTTGTAAGTTAATAACGACACTTTAGGTTAGAGATCACTGAATATCTAGCTTATCCCCCCCCGCAAATCCCATCAATATAAACTGTGTCGCTAAATAGCAACACCATGAAGTAACCGTTGAAAATAACTTGTTGATTTTATTGTATAAAATATATGGCATATAAAGTGCATTATATGTTTTGAGTTGAGTAAAGTGTGGTACTTGTACCCTTGTAACCTGCTTGAAGCAATCATTAACTCAGCTTAGAGCAGGTTAACGCTTTTAACAGTACTTTCTCTATTTCACTCACTCAATCAATTTTTTAAAGGAATGTACATATGAACACAAATGAAATTGCACGCTATACCCGGATCGGAGAATGGGTTTTTGAAGTCAAAATGGTACGTGCTTTAAAAGTACAAAATTATGGTGACCCATACACATCATGTGCTTCCATGACAATCAATGGTAGTGATCTGTATATTGATTCACAAATGACTCGAGACGGCGATGATTTCAATAGAAAAGACTTTTTAACCTTTTATAAATTTTGCCAAAAAATGGAAGTACAACACGCCTGTTATGACAAAATCAAAAATGGTGATCGTAGCCCTCGTAAAATTGAGATAATTCAAAGCAGCCAAGTTAAGCCGGTTGTTCAGTTAGGAAAAGTTTCTTAGTCTACGCCCCCAAAATAAATGCATATTTAGATATTAAAGAACCCGGTTCCACAACAATAAAATCACACACACAAATATTCATTTTAGTTAGACTTCAAGCCACAGTAAATGTGGTTTTTTTATGCTTTAGAGGGTGTTATGGATTTTGCTGACTTACCCGCAAATTGAAATAACATCAAACTCACCACACCAAAAAAACTAAATCCAATAATAATTGGCGTGATCGTTCCGTTCAAGTAACTATCGATAAATAGTGCAATAGGTACCGCAATAGCGGAACTAATCGCACCTATTAACGCCGCGCCTATTCCGGCGACTTGTCCAAGCGGTTGCATCGCAAGTGAATTCATGTTGCCAAATAAAATTCCAACAAAAAAGAAATCAACAAATAACCCGCCAATGAACATGCCAACAGGAGGCAAGCCAGAATAATATAAAGTCATTATTAATAATCCAAAGGACGTTAAAATGTGTCCATGCAAGGCAATATGACACAAACGTAACATGCCAAATTTTTCGACCAATTGTGAATTAATAAAAGAGGCAACCCCAATAGAGAAAGCTAATGTCGCAAAGATATAAGGGAACCATTCACCCATATTATACATTTCTTGAAAAACGGTTTGTGAGGCGCTAATGTACGCCAAAAATCCACCAAAGATACAACCAGTCAAGAGGATATACGCCATAACTTGACGATGCGTTAAAATATACAGCGCAGATTCACGGGTTTGCGATAACGAAAAAGCCTGACGTACATCTTTCGTTAATGTTTCGGGTTGGCGCAGCATAAACCAGATGCCAGTCAAAGCACCCATCACTAAAAATCCAACTAAAATATACCACCAACCGGCAAATTGCATGATCAGCTGCCCGATAACCGGTGCCAACATAGGCACTAATACAAACACCATCATGATGAATGACATGACTTTTGCCATCTGATCACCCACATAGATATCTCTGATAATGGCCATCGCGGAGATCCTCGGTCCTGACACGCCAAATGCCTGTACGAATCGACCAAACAGCATCATTTCCATATTCGTTGCTAGCATGCAGATTATTGTGCCAATACTAAAAATGGCGAGCCCTAATAAGATACTCGCGCGACGACCTTTAGAATCAGCAAATGGACCAAAAAAGAGCTGACCAAATGCCATACCCACAAAGAAAATACTCACTAAAAAATGATTTTGTTGTGAGCCACTACTATTTAGTTCATCACCAATAACCGATAACGCCGGTAAAATTGCATCAATGCACAATGCCACCAACGAGGTTAGCATTGCCATCAAGGCGATAAATTCAACCATAGGTAACGTCGGTTTTGCATGAACGGTATAGTCGTCAGTAGGCGAAGTCATAATTTTCTATTTTGATTGAGTTAGACCGCGCAATGATACGCAGTTGTCTGGACTTAGGCTAGGTCTTTGATCTTGCCATTACGTAAACTATAGATCCAACTGTGTACTTTTAAATCTTGCCCTCGAGCTAGTGCATCTTTGACAATCGAAGACTTGGAGACATTATCAGCTTGTGTGAGAACATTGAGTTCACATAAGCGAGCGGCTTTAGCTTCACCGACCAAACCACCTAATTCATCATCATGAAATGCAGCAATATCCTTAATATGCCCTAACCAGTTATCTATCAAACCGAGAGGCTCATTCGTCAAAGCTGCATCAATGCCACCACAGCCATAATGACCACACACTATCACATGTTTTACCTTAAGCACGTCCACCGCATATTGTAATACCGACAAGCAGTTAAAATCAGTATGCACAACTAAATTAGCCACATTGCGATGAACAAAAATATCACCAGGCAATAAATCTACAATTTGATTCGCTGGGACGCGTGAATCAGAACATCCAATCCATAAATAAATAGGCGATTGCTGTTGGGATAAGGTATCAAAAAACTCAGGATCACGCGCCATCGTCTCATCGGCCCATTTGATATTGTTATCCAGTAAACGTTTTATCTCTGGCATTGGCATTTCCTTTTATTATTTTTATTTAGTAGCAAATATTGGACTAATGCGCTGCAACGGCAGTTTGCCCATCGCGCACGCATTACCCAATAAAATCAACAATACCCCAACCGCAGATAGCATTGACCATTGATAATCTTCAAATATTGTAGATACGATAAGTGCAACAAGCGGATAAATTAGTACCACATACGCCGCCCGATCAGACCCCATTTGTTGGACTAATTTCATGTAACAACCAAACGCAATGACAGAGCCAAAGACGGCTAAATAACATAACGCGATATAAAATGAAGGAGCAGTAGGTAAGACTAGCGGAGTTTGCGTGACGAGCAAGCCAAATCCGATTAACCCGCTACCGTATAGCATAGTATAAAAGTTAAAACTGACCACAGGTACTGTTTCGAGGATCTTTTCGGATACAATATTGCCGACTGATGCACTGGTAAACGAACCTAACGCAAACACGATCCCAAGCATGACATAGCCTTGTTGCTCCATGCCTTTGAGCTCTGGTATAAAAATCGCTGCAATGCCAACAAAGCCTAAAGTTGCGCCAACCACGACATCAAAGCGAATTGGCTTACCAAGCAACACACGGCGTAAAATCACATTAAAATACACGACACTAGAACTCATCAATGCTAATAAAGCACTGACGATGTGCTGCTGTGCCGCATACAAAAATGTATAATCCAAAGCATATAAAAACAAACCACCGGCAAGAAATGCCCGATGAATACGCCATGAAAATTTTAATGGATAACCTTTAACCAGTGCTATTACACCTAAACAAATGGCAGCAATAAAAAAACGGATACCCACAGAATAGGTTGGATTAATGACATCTAGCTGAAAATTGATAGCAAACCACGTCGTACCCCAGATCAGAGTACATAAAACAAAATAAAAGGCATTTGGCATATTAAGTTCTGATCTGCCCGTCACCGAACACAACAAATTTTTGCGTGGTTAACGACTGTGCTCCCATTGGCCCATAAGCATGCAGTTTAGAAGTTGAAATGCCAATCTCCGCGCCTAATCCTAATTCACCGCCATCAGAAAAACGAGATGATGCATTGACCATAACCACAGCAGAATTAATCTGTTGCAAGAAAGCGTGTTGATGGGCTTTGTCTTCAGAAACGATTACCTCAGTATGCCCTGAATTATACGCTTGAATATGTGCCACGCCAGCATCAAAATTATCAACTACGCGCACAGCTATTTCCATCGCTAAGTATTCTGCTGCCCAATCAGCCTCTGTAGCGAGTTGCACATCAGGTAAATCAGCAAAATAAGGTAAACTCTCGGCACACGCATGAACTTTGACTTGGTGTTGCGCAAACATCAATGCAATGCGCGGTAACAATTCAGCTGCAACAGAACGGTGAATTAGCACGGTCTCTAAAGAGTTACACACACTCGTGCGCTGAGTTTTACCATTTTCTAAAATTGCGATGGCTTTATCAGCATCCGCAAATTCATCGATGTACAGATGACACACCCCTTTAAAGTGTTGGATCACTGGGATTTGGCTATGCGTTGATACAAAACGGATCAAGCCTTCGCCACCACGAGGAATGATTAAATCAATGGATTCATGCAACGTTAGCATCGTGTTCATAATCGCACGATCAGGATCAGGTATCACCGTCACCGCAGCACGATCAATCCCATGCGCATCGAAGACGCTATGTAGACATTGTGCTAACGCCATGTTGGAATGTAACGCTTCTTTACCGCCACGCAAAATCACCGCATTGCCCGCTTTAAAGCACAATGCAGCTGCATCGATAGTGACATTAGGGCGTGATTCATAAATCATTCCAATAACACCTAATGGAATACGCATTTGCCCGACTTGTATACCACTTGGCATCGTCTGCAATTCACTGATCGCACCCACTACCTCAGGCTGAGCCGCAATTTGCTCCACCGCAACCGCAATCGCTTCGATACGATTAGCATCGAGCATTAAACGATCTTGCATCGCTGCATCCATATTTTCGGCCTGTGCATTTGCTAAATCTTGTGCATTAGCTATCATAATCGTTGTTGTATTGTTGCGAAGCGCTGTCGCGATATCACGTAATATCGTATTTTTTTTGTCCGCAGATAAGTTAGCCGTAATTACAGCGGCTTTTTTTGCTTGTTGCGCGGCGGTCGTAATACAAAAAGTCATGTTATTTCTCTTTTATAAAATAATTAAGTTATCGCGATGGATCACTACATTTGCAGGTGTATACCCTAATATGCGCTCAATTTGGTCGCTATGATGCCCTTTAATGTGTTGCATTTCTTGACTGGAAAACAAGGCAATGCCTTTGCCTATATGCAAATTATCATGCATCACGTCAACGGCATCGCCTGGTTGAAAATCTCCCGAGACACTAACCAACCCGCGCGGTAATAATGATGCACCTTGATTCACCAGTGCGTGCGCGGCTCCTGAATCAATATGAACACGTCCTTTACTTTTTAAGGTATGCTTAAGCCACTCTGAACGTGCCGTGTTACTGGTATCTTGCGCTGTGAATAACGTCCCTTTACAGCGCCCTTCAGCTAAAAACGAAAACACCTCAGGATCTTTGCCATTGACAATCAATGTCTGGATCCCAGAAGCGGTGCAGCGTTGCGCTGCTTGGATCTTGGTTTGCATACCGCCAGTTCCGACACTACTGCCGGCGCCACCGGCCATGGCTTCAATGTCAGGGGTGATACGTTCAACTCTATCAATCAGCTTGGCTTGTGGATTTTTTCGAGGATCGGCATCAAACAAACCATCAATATCGGAGCAAATAATGCAAGTATCGGCTTGCGCCACTAACGCCGTATACGCGGCTAAATTATCATTATCTCCAACTTTAAGTTCGTTAATGGCAACCGTGTCATTTTCGTTCACAATCGGGATAGCATGATGACGGAGCAACTCGCGCAATGTATTTTGGATATTAACGTAACGCTGACGATCATGCAGATCATCCATCGTCAGTAATATTTGTGCACAAGGTTGATCAAAAAAACGCGCCCAGTTTTGCATCATTTGCGTTTGCCCAATTGCAGCCATGGCTTGTTTCTCAGCAATTGATGGCGGGTGATTCAATGGCATCGAGCTACGCCCAGCCGCGACGCTGCCCGAAGAAACAATTATGATTTCTTTACCTTGGGTTAACGCAGTGGTAATAAATTTAGCAATCGCTAACAAATACTGGGCAGAGCAACCCGCATTCGCGCCACCTGGAGCAATCAACGAACTACCTACTTTTAAAACGGCACGTTGCCATGAGAATACTTGCATAATTTTCTTCAGAAAAGGGTTAATAATCATAAAATTAGATAGTGTAAGAATACGGTATTTACAACAATAAACAACCTAGACCACCGGCTATATTGCGCTATTTTTATTGCTTTTTTCCCCTTTTTAAAAAATTAGAGTATGATATATGCCTTAAAATTATATCAACCTTACAAATAGGAATCATTAAATGCGTCGTATCTTACTTGCATTATGTGCACTTACGTTACTCCCAATCAGCACTCTTCATGCTGATGCTATCAAGCAAACTAAAGGCAATTTTGAAGATAAATTCCGTCAACTTGATGAAGTATTACCTACACCTAACGTCTATCGTAATGCTGCCGGTGAACCAGGCCATCAATATTGGCAACAGCAAGTCGACTATACGATTGCCGCACGCTTAATTGAAGATCAGCGTCGTCTAGAAGCGACTCAAGACATCACGTATTACAATAACTCTCCAGATACGTTGAAGTACTTGTGGGTGCAACTTGACCAAAACAAATTTAAAGATGACTCAATGTCTGCGCTTACCACTACATTTGGTGGGATTGGCAACCGTGGCCCAGGCACCAAAAGCATCTCCGATGACGAACCGGCACAGATTTCTTTAAGTGCGCTACGTCGTCAGCAATTTGTCGATGATACCGAGCTGGGTTATACCATTAGCCGTGTCGTTGATGGTTTAGGCAATACATTAAGCTATACGACCGTCGGTACACTTATGCGTGTCGATTTACTGACTCCGCTTAAATCGGGCGAACGTACCCGTTTTACGATGGATTTTGCCTTTAACATTGTTGAAGAAGATGCCGTATCAGCGCGTGCAGGTTATGAGCACTTTCCTGATGATGCGCGTGAAGGCGGCAATGATATTTTCTTATTGGCACAATGGTTCCCGCGCCTAGCAGCCTATACCGACTATGAAGCTTGGACCAATAAAGAGTTTATTGGTCGTGGTGAGTTTACCTTAGAATTTGGTAACTACGATGTGTCATTGACGGTTCCTGCCGATCACATTGTTTCTGCTACTGGTGTGTTACAAAACCCGAAAGATGTCTTAACCGCAGAACAACAACGTCGTTTAGAGCAAGCTAAGACGGCTGAACGCACCGTTTTTGTTGTGACCGAAGAAGAAGCGCTTGAAAACGAAAAAGCCGGTACGTCAGACAGCAAAACATGGCGCTTTACGGCTAAAAACGTGCGTGATTTCGCATGGGCATCCTCTCGTAAATTTATGTGGGATGCACGCGGTTATCAGCAAGGTGGCGATGTCATGCCAGTAGTTATGGCGATGTCATTTTTCCCGAAAGAAGGTGGCGATTTATGGAAAAAGTATTCCACTGAATCGATTATCCACACGATGGATGTGTACACTCGTTTCTCGTTTGATTATCCGTATCCCGTGGCGCAATCAGTCAATGGACCGGTTGGCGGAATGGAATACCCAATGATCACGTTTAACGGCCCACGTACTGAATTACAAGATGATGGGTCACGCACATATTCACAAGCTGAAAAACGTTTCCTAATTGGCGTTGTTATCCACGAAGTTGGACATATTTATTTTCCAATGATCGTCAATTCTGACGAGCGTCAGTGGACCTGGATGGATGAAGGATTAAATAGCTTTTTAGATGGTGTTGCAGGCCGTGAATGGGATCCAACGATTCCTTGGGGTGTTGAGCCGCGTGATATCACCGGTTACATGAAATCTAGCGTGCAAGTGCCAATCATGACGCAATCTGATTCAGTCTTACGTTTAGGTCCTAATGCCTATACTAAGCCTGCTGCTGCATTAAATATCTTACGTGAAACGATTTTAGGTCGTGAACTGTTTGATTTTGCTTTTAAAGAATACGCCCAGCGTTGGATGTATAAACGCCCTACCCCATCTGATTTTTTCCGCACGATGGAAGAAGCGTCAGGTGTTGATCTTGATTGGTTCTGGCGTGGTTGGTTCTACACGACGGATCATGTCGATATCTCGGTTGACCGCGTATATCAATTACGTTTAGATACGGAAGATCCAGATATTGATTTTGCTCGTGAGCGTCAAGAAGAACTCGATAAGCCAAAATCATTAACGGATGAACGCAATAAAGCTGAAGGTAAAGAGTTATGGGTTGACCGTTTTTCTGACATCAGTGATTTCTATGACCAAAACGACCGTTTTACCGTCACGAACAAAGAACGTAACTCATACAAAAAATTCTTAAAAGATCTAAAACCTTGGGAGCGTAAAGCCCTTGAGCGTGCGGTAGCTGAAGATAAACATTACTACGTGATGGATTTTTCTAATCACGGTGGCTTAGTCATGCCAATCATTTTGGAAATGACGTTTACTGATGGCAGCACGGATATGATGCGTATCCCTGCAGAGATCTGGCGTCGTACTCCTAAAGCGGTGAGCAAACTGATTATTACTGACAAAGAGTTAGCGTCGGTAACGGTAGATCCACGTTGGGAAACGGCTGATGTTGATACTCAAAATAACCATTATCCGCGCCAAATTATCAAGTCGCGTATCGAGTCATATAAATCAAAACCACGCAGCGGCAAGGTGTATCGTGACATCATGCATGACAGCACGACGGAATTAAAAACCGAAGATGATGATGCGACTGAAGACGAAGGTTCATCTGATGACAACGAAGGTTAGTCGATAATGACGATACGAACGCCATTATTGCTATGTCTGATCGTGATGCTTAGTATGCCGGTGTGCAGTGTATCTGCACACCAGCAAAAATCTGGCTTAACGACCGTACTATTCAACCCTCGTACCGATAACATTGAAGTGATGCATCGTGTCTATATGCACGATGCTGAACACGCCGTTAAAGCCTTGTTTGATAAATCTGCTGATATTATCAAAAGTGCAGAGACTCAAGCCCAATTCGCCGAGTATGTCGCTCAGCGTTTTGCATTATATGATGAACTAGATCAAGCGTTTGCATTGGATCTCGTCGGTTTTGAAGTGGAAGGTCAACATTTTTGGATTTACCAAGAAACAGCAACACCTCCGAATATGGGTAAAATTAGTGTACGTCATGACGTATTACGCGATATTTGGCCAGAACAAAATAACTTAATTAACTTTGAAGGTAAAGGACAAGTGCAATCGCTTGAGTTTGCTGATAATGTGGAATTATTGAGTGTGGAGTTTGCACCTCACGCGCACTAAATTTAAAAAGAAAAATCCTATTTGGATGCCACTTACCCTTGCTATGGCGATTACGATTTTGTCTGCTATGTTTTATTCTGATCTCGGCACCGCGTCGTTAATTGGTGCCATGATTGGTTGTGGATTGTTCGGTGGCGCTGTTGCCAAGTACCTAGATAAAGACGGATTTATTGGTTTTGGCATTGGCAGCGCATTCGGTGTGATTGCTAATATTGCAATGTCTTATATTAAGGTTATTTTACACTATACATCAAAGCCCAATCTCTAAGCGGGCTTGATATATTTTACAGAAGTAAAGTCATCGAGTCCGACACTCCCTCCTTCTCTACCAAATCCAGATTGCTTAATGCCACCAAAGGGAGCGGCTGGATTAGATATAATCGCACTATTTAAGCCTATCATGCCATAATGACAGCGTCTTTTGCATTCGTTCAACGTCTCGCGGTTTTGACTAAATACATACGCAGCTAAACCCGCTTGAGTATCATTCGCTAACCGGATCATCTCGTCTACATCCCCCGCTACCGTAATGATCGGATACAGCGGACCAAAGATCTCATTACACACTAGATCATCATCATGTTGTACATGGGTCAAAATCGTATGTGGATAAAAAGCACTCCCCGCAACATGCATACCACCACACACTACATCCGCACCTTGTGCGATTGCTTGTTCCACCATACCGTGTATTTTAGTTGCCGCATCAAGGTGAATCATGTGCCCCACATCCGTGGTCTGCTCTAACGGATCACCGACACGTAACTCCTTCACGGCAGCATGCAATGCTTGGGTAAACTGTTCTGCAACCTCTTGGGCAACATAGATTCGATTTATGGCAACACAAGTTTGTCCGCTAACACGTTGTTTGTTCAGCACGCAATGTTTAGCTGCCAGCTCGACATCAGCGTCGGCCATGACTAACAGAGGAGCATTCCCGCCGAGCTCCATTGAGACTCGTTTAAGGGATGCTGCACATTGTACATTCAACAATTTGCCAACTCGCGTTGAGCCGGTGAAGGTAAATTTAGCAATGCGCGGATCGTTAGTCAGTACATGCCCCACAGCTGCAGATTCACTACTGGCTAAGACTGCTAACCAGCCCTCATCCCAACCAGCAAGTTGCGTATATTCAGCAATTTTTAACGCGCTGAGTGGCGTAAGTTCAGATGGTTTGACCACAAAAGGACAACCTGCAGCAATGGCAGCAGCGAGTTTGCGCACGACCATCGCACATGGAAAATTCCAAGGGGTAATCGCACCTACCACACCGACAGGCTCGCGCCATAGTTCAATGCCATCACTGGTTTCAAATGGAAAGTCTAGCGATAATGCTAACTGCGCGAACCAGGTTAAATACCCATTCGCGTAATGCACTTCGGCAAGCGCATCGTTATAGGTTTTACCCGATTCTTGGCTGATCAACGTCGCAAACGTAGCGCTATGCTGTGCCATCTGGTCACGTAGGGCTAACAACATCGCTTGACGTTGTTGCCCTGTTGTCGGTTGGTGCAACCGTAATGTGGCACGGCTGATCGCGGCCTCAATGTCTGCATCCGTCGCATTGTCTAACGTCGCCAGTAATTCATGCGTCGTACTATTGTATATATCAAATGTTGAAGTTCTCATCCTAAGGTCAATTCCATTCTAATATCAGCTCTAGCGTAAGGTGACGGTAACATGGGTACTTCTTTAAATCCGCATTTTTCGTAAATATACAATGCGTTAGTTAAGATTCGATTGGACTCTAAAAAGAC
>Ga0209374_1004057_pt1 | contig 10879 bp, 3 predicted proteins | sample SaaInlLV_DNA_10m_FD_184683 | JGI IMG/M metagenome (GOLD analysis project Ga0209374, IMG submission 184683) | Marine microbial communities from expanding oxygen minimum zones in the Saanich Inlet - SI075_LV_DNA_10m (SPAdes) (version 2) | ecosystem: Environmental > Aquatic > Marine > Unclassified ...
CCACGCACTTTGAGGCGGATTTTGTGGGCACCGATGATTATGCAGGTGGCTATGAGGCGGCGCGTGTGTTGGCTGAAAATGGTTGTAAAGCTGCGGTGCTGGTCTCAACGGGTGACCTGGTGAGTACCAGTCGTCTACGCTCCGAGGGATTTAAAGTCGGCCTTAAAAAACATAAGGTAAAGTTGATTGCGCATGTGATTACACCGAACTTTTCCCCTAATGCGGATTTGATTGATCATGAGCTGGAGCAATTAAAAGGGAAGTTTGACTGTGTTTTTGCAATTGCGGACCGCTTGGCGACCAGTGCTTGGCATAGTTGCCAGCGACTTAAGCTGAAGATTCCGCAGCAAGTAAAGGTCGTCGGTTTTGGTGCCTTGAACTTGCGTGACCCACGCGTCGCCATCTCGTCGTTTGATCAAGAGCCGTATCAAATCGGGCACAACGCGGCGAAGCTATTGGTCGAGCGCATCGAGCAGGGACCGTGGAAACGAAAGCCGAAGGCGAAGACGATCTTGAGTACCCCGCAGTTTGTTGAAGGCACATCTTGCTCCGCACTTTAAGGCATCTTATTTGTATAGTTTTAAGAAACAAACAGGGAGAATTACCCCCACGCTCCAAACCGTCTTGAATGCATTGAGGAAGATTGCGTCAGATAGACTTAGCTTGAACAAAGCCGTTCCTACGTCAGTCATTCAGAGGTCAGTTATCAAGGCTATGCATGGACTGTATGGACTGTGGATGATCTGAAGACTGACAGACGTATGCAAGCATTGGGCGCCTAATCAATCACCACCAATGTGGCTGGCATCGGCTATGAAATTGAAACGACAGAAGGCCTCTGCCTCGTCCGTCCATGTCGGATACCGGCGGGAGCATGCCCTAGTTGACGATCCGAAAACGCACTAGTGCCCCTGAGGGTGAATGCCGGCTATTCATGGCTGGTCGCGAACTGAGCGGGCCCCGCGAACTCAAAGGTATGAAGGTTACCTGAAAGACGGGTAGTTTGTACCAATATATCGTCAAAGGATCTGTGGATGGAAGTAACTGAGTGATGCTAAATGACCAATCGAAGAGTCAGGATCGACGGTCGAATCACGAACTTAGCATTCATCGCAAAGGAATCCATTATGTGAGGATCACGACGACGATCTCGCCCTAAGGTTTGTGGTATTCTTCTCTGAAGTCGAGATCAGCGGTTTGGTGGTCGAAGACTTTCAGCGCATGGCCGCCATCGAGGCCATGAAGGAGACTGTTCAACACAGTCGATGATGCATTATTTACACTTTGGATCAATGGGAATGTGGCAGCGGTCAGCCTGGCATTAAGGCCGCAACTTACTAGGTGGGAGGATCCTCAAAATAAATTAGGAAATAAAATGAAAATTACACGATGCATCTTGATCGCCTTTAATCTACCACTCGATGACGGTGGTCAGGCGAAGTGGCGCTTGCGGCAGCATTGAATGGCTAAAGGCTGGCTGGAATCGAGTCTTACTTTGTCATCTGTTCCACATGATTGATTCTACCAAATAGGGCGGGGCCACTGCCTTCGGTTTGTATGTCGAAATTGCCATTGGCATTGACAGTGATCGTGCGGATGCGAGAGGCACCGCGTTGATAGTCAAAGGTGGTGGCATCGTCTTCGTAGAGTTGGAAGCGGCCGGTGGTTCTGCCGTAGTGGCGCACCGTGATGTCTTGGCCTTTCGCGGCCTTGCTATTGAGCGGCGCTTCGCTGAACATGGGGATGACGGCACCTTCTTTGACAAATAGTGGGGTGCGATCTTTTAGTTCGACAGCATTTACGATGATGCTGGTGTTATTGCCAACGAACTCGCCAGTGTAGAAGTTATACCAATTGCCCGCTGGGAGTTGCACGCTGCGTTCGGTTGCGTGCTCTTGATAGAAGGGAGCGACCATAATGCTCGGGCCAAACATAAACTGATCGTTCTTTTCGATAATCTCGCCTGTCGCATACGGGTTGGTTTCACCATCTAACTCGCCTTCGACCACGGTGGCACCTGCGTTTTCGAAACCACCTTCGAGGATCATTGCCCGTACCGGTGGAATACCGTCGCGGTTGTAGGCCGCAAACGATGAGTAGAAATACGGCAGTAAGCGCATGCGTAACTCGATCACGTTGCGCACCGCGTCGGTGACTTCAGGGAAGTCCCACGGTTTGACTCCAGAGGCCCAGGCATTGAGATTAGCCATCGGCGAAAAGCACACAGTCTGCATGCGGTTGAGCCATTCGCGTGCACTCTTTGCGCTGCGAATTTCAGGCGTCCATAAGATGCCGCAGAGGCTGGCGGTGGAGAGCCCTGTGATATATTGCTCGTGATCGTATGAGTCCGAGTAAATCACGAAGGGATAGCCGGAGGCCGCGCCGTTACTGGCACGCACGAGACTGTAGGTGCGCTGGTTCTGCTTCTTGAAGAGGTCTTGGTAGAGGGTCTTTTGCAGCAAGAGACCGTAAGTCTGGCGCAGGGCTTCGGCGGAGTTGCCAGACGGGAAAGTCGCATGTTCGGGCCACAACCAACGGTCGTAGCCATCCACTTCGTCCATTTTATAACCGCTGATACCAATACTGAGATGATCTTGATTGTGTTGATCAGTTAGCAACTGGCGTGCTTCGGGAAGCGTAAAGTCGGGTACAATGCCGAGCCAAACTGTATGCGACCCTGAGAGTGGATACATGTCTTCGTAGAGTTTTGCATTCTCGGAAATATAAGGGTTTTCCCAGAGGTTGAGGCGGATTCCTTGATCGAGTAAGCCTTGCGTGAAAGCTTGTGGATCTGGAAAGCGCTTAGTCTGCCATTCAAAGGTGCAAGGGTAGGACTTCGTCATCCAGCCTGGTTCAAGACCAATCACATCTAGCGGAAATCGATTTTCAGAGTATTCGGCGACTTCGGCTTCCACTTGTGCGGCATTATGGTGCGCGTGCACTCGGTGCCAGAATCCGAGCCCCCAGAGCGGTGGCAATGCGCCGCCGCCGGAGTAGAGGTTGTAGCGCTGCACGACTTCGAGTATCGAATCGCCCGCAAACAAAATGACTTCGAGGCCACTGCCACGAATCGCCGCTTCGACGGAGTCGCCCATCGGATTGGCCTGCCATTTGTCAGGTTGGCTAGCGATTTCGTCCACAGGTGGATTGCGGTCTACTTCCGGCGGTCGCTGTGTGGCATCTTTGCGATTGCTGATTTGATTATAAACTTTGAGGAAGCGGGCGGTGTTGAAGAATACACCGTAGCCTTTGGAGGAGACATAGAATGGCACGGGCGCATGCGTGCGGCCACCACCGAGTCCCCAATGGTCCAAGTTGAGCTCCAATACACGGCTGGTTTGATTGACCTTATCGAGCTGTAATCCATAGCCGTAGAGCTTCTCGTCTGGGCCACAGGGGATGCGGATCATGAGTCGCCCATCCGGGTTGATGGAATAACGAATCGCATCCGCTTCGAATGGAAACGCTGGATCACCTAGCGTATTGAGACGTTCAATACGTGGGGGCTCTGCGGCCAGATCAGTATAGCGCAGTTCCTGTGACATGTCGCCAATGCTGGTGATCCACACGCCGTTAGCAGGCTGATTCCAGTCGTTGACCGTCGCGAGCGACTCAATCGTCGTGGCTTGTTTTACAGTGTTGTGCATGAAGTCGGCTTGCTTGGCTTGAGTGTGTGGAACGAGAGCGATCGAAAGCAAGATTGCAGCGATCGATTTGGTGTAAGCGTTGTGGTGTATCATTGACTGTGTAGTGGCGTTATGAGGATCGTTGAATGTGTAGTGGCATGTTCTGAGTATTAATCGCGGCTCGTCTTTTTTAAGTCGTTGCAGACGTCTTCGAACCAGGTGTGTAAGTCGCGTTCCATGTGTTGCACGCGTTGCGGCCGTTGGAGCGCGAGGTTGTTTTGCTCCAGTGGATCGTCGTTTAAATTGTAGAGCTCGACCGGTGGCGCTGGTGGCAGTATGACTTCCGGGGCCGGATCGGTGATGATACCGTTTTCGATGAAGTGCTCCGGCTCATACATGGAGACGTCCAGCCATTTGATATCGGGCACTTCGAAGGCTTCGGGCACGAAGGGGCGCACGAGTTTCCAGTCGCCGTCGCGAATCGCGGCGTTGTATTCGATCTGCGGGTCGTAGCGGTTCCACTGCCAGCAGCGCTTTGGCTTATAGCTGGAGTCCTCGCCGCGTAGGGCGCTGGTTTGGTCGACGCCGTCGAGCTTTAGGCCTTTTGGGGGGGCAACGCCTGCCATGCTGAGCAGAGTGGGCAGCCAGTCGCACATGTGGAAGAAGGTGTTGTCGCCTGCGTCGCTTTGCTTAAGTCCAGCGGGCCAGCGCACGACGGCGGGCACGCGGATGCCGCCTTCGTAGGTAGAGCCTTTCGAGCCGTGCAGTTGGCAGTTAAAGCGGTCTAGGCAGTCGTCGCCGCTGCCACCGAATTGCGGGCCGTTGTCGCTGGAGAATACGATCAAGGTGTTTTCACGCAGGCCGAGCTTGTCGACGTTTTCCAGTAGGCGCCCGACATTGCGATCCAATCGGCGGATCATGGCGTAGAGTGTTTTTACGGCTTCACTCAAATCGTCACGGTCGCGGAACACGGCTAAGTCTTCCTCGGGCGCTTGCAGTGGTGTGTGGGGTGCGTTGTAGGTCAGGTGCAGGTAGAACGGATCTTTCGGGCTGCGCTTTAGGAATTCGATCGCCTCGTCGGTCCAGTAATCGGTAAGGTAGCGTCCATCAGCGCGTTGCACGCGGTCGCCTGATTCGAGACGCCAGTCGTAGTAGTCGTGCATGCCACCGCGAAAGCAGATTGCTTCGTCGAAGCCGCGCTTCTCAGGTTTGTATCGGGGATCAAACGCACCGAGATGCCACTTGCCGATTAACCCTGTGCGATAGCCTGCGTCGCCAAGGATGTCGGCGATGGTCACTTCGTTGAGGTCGAGGCGTTCGAGGCCGCGCCACTCCAATGTATCGATCGATCCGGTGCGGTGTGGGTAGCGTCCTGTGAGGAGAGAGGCGCGCGAGGGATTGCAGACCGGCGAGCTGGTGTAGTGCTGCGACAGGCAGGTGCTTTCCTTGATGAATTGATCAAGAAAGGGCGTTTCGCTCATACCTTTGTTGAAGAAGCTGAAGTCTCCGTAGCCGAGGTCATCAACTAAGATATGAATGATATTTGGACGTTTCATGTGCGGATGTATTTGCTTCTCAATTCGGAGTAAATAATCCGCAAAATTTGGATTAATGGTGTATACACGACTGTTATAATCAACAGATCAAAGTAGTTACTCAAGGAATTATGTTATTATTATCATTTTAATTGACTCATGAGTGATCTTAGGGGCAGAGTACGTTTTTATCCTGTGGGGATAGGATAATTATTAGGATTAAAGGTCGCATCTTTAGGGGGTGCGGCCTTTTTGTTTAGAGGCGCTTGGAATTTTTCGTATTAATATATTCAATACGAACGAAAAAAGCGCCATGTGCAGGAATGCTGTGGTCGGCGCTTTCGATTATTGTTTCAAGTTCGGTGACGCCGCGTTCGACCTCGAGTTCGAATTGAATTTCACGGGCACCTGCTTTGATGGCTTGTGTGTATGGCTTTCCGTTGATGATCAGCTGTGCGTTACCGGCGCTCAGTCGTGCTTCTGCGAGTGGTGCTTCTTCGGGAAGTGTGTTAAGGGTGACGCGGTAGGTGCCGGAACGTGCGAAATTAAGTGTCCATGCGCCGAATCGAGCGATGTGATCCAGTGGTTGGCCTTTAGCCAATGTTCGCACGTAGTTCTGGTTCCAGGGTGGATATCTGTCTCCTGTCTGTTCGATTCTGGAGGCACCCCAGTCCATGCAGGTTAAATGACTAATAGGTGCTGCGGTTGCGCCGACTGTGATCGGTGGCACGTCCTCGGCGAGCGGATGCACTTCGCTCCACCATTGATTGTATTGCTTGGTGAGTGTCTCGAACGCTTCGGGGTAGTCTTTGGATACGTCGTTCTGTTCGCCGTGATCATTTTGTAGATCGTAGAGTGCGTTGCCATTGACTAGGGTAAAGCGTTCGTTACGGATGGCGCTGCCTTTGTATTTGTGGGCTTCCGCTCGGTCATTCGGCCAGCGACCGACGTGTGTGACGACGGTGCGGTCGGCCCATTGCGTATCGATTGTCTCGTCGAGGAGTGGCACGAGCGAGCGTCCGTCGGTAGGTGTTTGCGCGTCGAGAGGCAGTCCTGCTAGATCGGCGAGTGTTGGGAAGATGTCACTGATACTGGTGAGTCTATCAACGACGCGGCCGCCTTGGAGGTTGCCCGCAGGCCAGCGAATGAAGCAGGGCACGCGCACGCCGCCTTGGTAGGGCGATGCTTTGGTGCCGCGCAGCCCCGCGTTGTATTCCAGCTCGTCGGGGCGGCCGCCTTTGGCACTGCCGTTGTCGCCCATGAAGAGCACGATGGTATTGTCGGCTAAGCCTCTGTCTGTAAGTTTTTTAAGTAGTTCGCCCACTTCGCGATCGAGGTCGTCGATCATCGCATAGAATCGCGCCTGCGATTCGGGCAGACCTTTATCGAGATACTTTTGCGCGAGCTTGTCGTCGATTTGCAGCGGCGTGTGCGGCGTGTTGAGTGAGAGGTAAGCGAGCCAGGGCTGTGGACTTAGTTGATCGATCCAGTTCCAGGCGGCATGGCTAAAGACGGCGGTGCAGTAGCCGTCGGTGGCTTGCCAGTTGCCATTGTGATGAATGTGCGGGTTGAAGTAAGAGTTGCCCCAGTAGTCCGGGGTTTGGCCGATACCGCCGCCGAGATGTATAAATACATTGTCGAAGCCTCTGTCTTGTGGACGGCTCGGATAGGTCTCGCCGAGGTGCCATTTGCCAAAGATCGCCGTGCGGTAGCCTGCGGACTGAAAGTGTTCCGAGAGTGTCGGCACGTCAGGCTTGAGCAGGCTGCGCCCGCTGATGGTGTGGGTGATGCCAACCTTGAATTCATGTTTCCCCGTCATCAATGCCGCGCGGGTCGGGGAGCAGGTGGGGGAGGCCAGGAAGTCCTCGAGGCGTACGCTGTCGCTGGCGAGTGCATCAAGGTGGGGCGTTTCGAGTGAGGGGTTGCCGTAAAATTCGAGGTCGGAGAACCCTTGGTCGTCCGTGAGGATGATGAGGATGTTTGGCCTACTTTCGGGGATTGCTGGGCGATACGCCGCAGCAACCGCATGGGCTGCGAGTAGTAGTTGGCTGCAGAATGCGACCATAAGAGCTGTAAGTCCGGTGAATTTCATAGTTTAGTTTTAAGTGCTCGGGTAATGAGCGCAAATATTTTGTGAGTGTTAACATCTATGCTGTTTTGATGCTGTGTCGCATGTCCCGTGGTTACGGAAATGTAATTTTAGGGCTTAGCTAATAAGGCCCATCTCTCGAGGCAACCAGAGTGAGGAGTCGCCGCTGGGAAAGGTGCCTGCCTTGTCAGCTTTGGTGGTCGCTGCCGGTGCATTCGGCACTTCGAGTTTTTCGCAGATACGGCGCGCTTGTGCGGAAGCTTCTAGGAAAGACTGTCCGCCACCCGTGCTCAGCGCAGCTCAGAAAGTCATTGCAGTTAATACTAACATTGAGCTTGCGCTCGCAAGCATTCTTGACCTTAATAGGTCGTATTATGCTGCTCCGTCTCTACTACTTTGGTTGCGATTGTTTCGCAATCTGCGATTGTTTTAGCTGATAACTTCCCCCCAAATCATTCATAAATGTCTCTCTTCCCCCATTCTAAGCGAGCGCAACGTCCCTCCCAAGGCGGTTTTGCGCTCGTCATAGCACTCAGCTTGATGGCTTTTGTGCTCCTGCTACTGCTCTCGATCACCACTCTGGTGCAGGTCGAGTCACAGAGTTCGCAGAGCCAGATGCAACGCATGGAAGCCGAGCAATCGGCACTCCTCGGTTTGCAAATCGCGCTAGGAGAACTGCAAAAGGCCGCAGGGCCGGATCAGCGGGTCACCGCGACGGCGGGGATCGTTAACGGAGCGACTCCTGTTGAAAGCACGCAGCACTACACGGGTGTTTGGAATAGTGATCCTAGCATTCCTGTGGCTGATCGCTTCATGCAGTGGTTGGTGTCATCAAGTGATAATCAACTAGGACAGGGTGTTCACACTGAAGCGTGGAGCAACACGGGGCAACCCGTTGACAGTGGAAGCGCATATTCCGTGAGTGCGGGGAGTGAAGATGATTTCGTGCTCCTCGTCGGCAATGGATCGGTCGACGCAGCTAGTGCGTCGTCTATCCAAGCCGTGGTCGCAGAGAAAATAGCGTATTTGAATTCTAATGGCTCACAAGGGAAGTATGCGTGGTGGGTGGCCGATGAAGGGGTGAAGGCGAAAGCCAATGTTGGCACCAATGAGAATAACCTGAACTTCAATTCGTCCGCTCTTTCCGATCAGTTAAGTACCGCCTATAATCTGTCGGCTTCACCGCGTTCGGGAGTGGAAGTGCTTGCTCCGGAATATGCTAATTTTTCGAAAGTATTGACGGATGCCGCATATCGAAACGATGTTTCGAAAGTCAACAGTTTTGCTGGGATTCAGATATTGGAAGCAGGGACTTTATCAGGAAACGATGTCCTTAAAGGCAACTACCACGACTTGACGCTTGGTTCTTTCGGTCTGCTTACAAATTCGGTGAAAGGAGGGCTAAAAGAAGACCTTTCGCTTGCGTTTGAATTTGAAGCTAAGGATATCAACGTGCTCGTTGGTGACGATCAATATCTCTATAATTACGTTGATACTAGTACTGTTCGGGGGCCCCGATGGGATATTCTTCAAGAGCATTACTTGAATTATAAGAATTTGGACACTTCCAGTAGCATTCCCCGGGTAAAGACACGATTGGGGGGCGAGCCGGGGCAGTATGGTGAACTCAGCGCTAGTTCTTCTGCGGATAGAAAGAACGAGGATAGCGCGTATAATCGTTTTTTCTCAGAACTTCATTTGGCGAAGGATGCGGTCGTGAAAGATGCGACTGAAAATGTAGATGGAGACGGGATGACGATTCCACGTGCCCATTCGACTCCGATCGCTCCAGTGGTACTCACTAACATGATGGTATTAAGTACGTGGGTGCATGATCATGATAGCAACGTCATGCGAGGCGGTGGGCCGAATACGGTAAATTTGGTCGTTAATCCTGTGACCGTCTTATGGAACCCATATAACTGCCACATGAGCTTGGATCCTGCAGCTCCCGAGCCCTACATTCTCAATAATGCCGATTTTCAGATTTCGATTGTTGCAGTGCAAGATCGGACTTATACACCCCCTTGGTCTCAATATATTCATACGCCCTACGCGCAGCCTGTAGTCTCAGGGGTCGGTCATTCTTGGAATCATTCTTCCGATAAAATGGCATGGTTGCACGATCTAAGCTTTGATAATTCTGATAGTAATACGCCAGACGGCATCAAGGAGGATGGGCGTAAGTCCGCTCTCGTTATTCCGCGAGGTTTGTTTGAATTTGCGCCGGGTGAGATGAAGTTATTTTCGGCAGGAACTGATGTGAAAACCGGTAGCTATACTGGACTCACTCGCGAGCTCGGCGATTCTGAGGTGAATAGAAATCGCGTGATGGACGCACAGCTCGGCTGGAATGCGGATGGCGGTTGGGTCATTAACAATATGAATCGCGAGGTTGTTGCTGGAGCATGGGCGACCGAGTCTGCGGATGACCCTAATGATATATACAAACACAACCAGCCACTGTATGTCCACAACTGGATCTTCTTGGAGATTTGGGCATCCGATACGATGCAGACGGGGCTCTACTATGATAGCACGGACTTTGAATACCCCGAATACTACAGCCTGAAAGCGCAACGAACGGGCGCGGATGAGGTGGGGTATGATGAGGATATCCCGTTTTATCGCACCGGCGAAACCTCTAATTCGTCAAGTCGTAAGGTAAGTGGCGATAATAATGCGAATGGTATTGTTGCTTCTGGGAACACATCTTGGGGGACAGGACCATGGTCATTTTCTGTTTTCTCGGAAAAAACGATGTCACTGGATGATCGGGATGAAAAGGAAGATGGCTCAAGTGGGGCGTTTTCCCAAGCGCCAGAACTGTTCTTATTTAATTCGCCGAGAGCAAGACACATCAGCGGGATTAATTCGTCATTTTTAACGAACGCAAGGCAGCCTTACTCTGGCTACAAAATGGAGCGATTGGCACCTGCTTCTATTTTGCCAATTGATCTAGATAATACTAATACATTTTGGGGGGAGAGTTTTAGCAGTTCAGCTGGTTATGGACGATTGGCTATGTGGGAAATCCCTAGGTTGCCTTTAACATCCATCGCGCAGCTCCAACATGCCCAAATTGAGCGCTTCCAACATGAACCTTCCTACGCCATTGGGAATTCCTACGCGTCGCCCTTTATTGACCAGGATCAATTAGTCTCTACGCGTCAGCTTGATTACCAGAGGGGCAGTACCAGCGAATACGTGGACGGTTCATCAGTGGACTCTTCTTATTTATGTAATCAGGCCTTATGGGATGATTATTTCTTTTCGAGTATCACGCCTGAATTCGCCCTTTCTAGTGCAAATTACTCGGAGTCTCGTACCATTGAGCAGGTCATTGCCGGATTTATGGACTCCAGTGGTGGTGCCGCTGCGTCATTGCCCAACCCAAGGGTTAAGTACGTGGCTAACTCATTAAAATCCGACACCGAAATGGCAGAATCATTACTGGATGATACTGCGAATGCATCTGAAAAAGTAGCGGGAAGTCTGATGGTGGACGGCACTTTTAATATAAATTCCGTTTCAGTCGAGGCATGGAAAGCGTTTCTTTCGGGAGCGAATAACATGCCAGTCTTAAATAATCATCTGGAGAACGGTAGCTCAAGTGTTCAGCAGAACAA
>Ga0209374_1004058_pt1 | contig 10874 bp, 11 predicted proteins | sample SaaInlLV_DNA_10m_FD_184683 | JGI IMG/M metagenome (GOLD analysis project Ga0209374, IMG submission 184683) | Marine microbial communities from expanding oxygen minimum zones in the Saanich Inlet - SI075_LV_DNA_10m (SPAdes) (version 2) | ecosystem: Environmental > Aquatic > Marine > Unclassified ...
CAGAGCAATGGCAACCTAGACCAAATCCATACAGCGGTTTTAGAAAGAGCTATTGCATCAAAGGAGCCAAAATTTCAGTTGCCGATGACTTGGCTTTTCCAAGTTTTAAGGCTGAGCAATGCCACATACTTTATGGGCTGGAATGAGATTAACACTTCAAACAATAGCTTGAAGTTTAATATGCAACCTATGCAAATATTTGATGAACTAGGACAAAATTTATGGGCAGAAAGACAACCCAATGGTTACTCAAGTAAAAAAGAGGAGTGGATGTCTGGAGAAATGTTTGAGCGGCGAATTAGGTTTGCTGACTCTATTTGGACTTCGGATAGTCAAATACAATCAACGAGTGTTATTATGGATCGAATTGGAGCAAGTAAAGAGACAAGGAAGCTAGTTGAGAGCCTTCACGGAATGTCTTCAAGGTCTAAAAAGAATCAATTTATTGCACTAATGTGTAGCCCTGAACTCATGGGACTTGAAAATGCCTAACTATAAATTAACAAGAAGAGATTTTTTAAAGGCCTCTGGAGCGTCTCTGTTCTTAGCAGGTATTCCACTTCAAGGATTTACTCAAGACAAGCCGCCTGGGAAAATCTCGGTCATTATTCTTGAAGGTGGAATGGACGGGTTAAGTGCTGTTCCAGCCTTTGGTGATCCAAATTTTGAAAAGATGAGAGGCATACTTGTCCCTGAAAATTATTTAAAACTGAATTCATTTTTTGGCCTTCACCCCTCTCTCAAAAATCTTTCCTCCTTGATGGCATCCAATAACGCTTCAATTGTTCATGCAACCTCTTTCCCGTATAAAAAAAGATCGCACTTTGAAGGTCAGAATTTAATTCAAGGAGGCGGCTTGACTCCGTTTTCTGAAAAGACAGGCTGGCTTGGGCGCTCTTTGGAGCTTGCAAAGATTCCAGGCAGAGCACTATCACTTGAAATGCCCCTAATACTTAGAGGGTATGGCGAAAATGATAATTTCTTTCCAGCAAAAATTAACAATTCCAGCAAAATAAATATTAATTTAGTTGAAAAACTGACTGCAGCGCATGGAAAGCTGGGAAGTGATGTGTTTGAAAAAGTTAAGCAAAAAAGTTTACTAACTTTAGAAAATATGCCAAGAGATCCTCAAAGTTTAGCGGAGTATGCGGGCAAGGCTATGGCAAAAAAAGATGGGCCTACAGCCTCAGTTATAAGGTTGAGTGGATTTGATTCGCACGCTTCTCAAGATGACGGGAACGGTAATGACCATGGGGTTGATTTAGCAAAAATTGATGAGGTTATTGCTGCTTACAAAAGAGGACTCGGAGGCGCATGGGATAATAGCATTATTCTTACTATCACTGAGTTTGGAAGGACGGTTGCTGTCAACGGTACAAGAGGAACAGATCATGGGTATGGCTCTGCTGGAATAATCGCAGGCGGCGCAATCTCTAAATCAAGGGTTATCTCTGACTGGCCAGGGCTTGCAAAAAATGAGCAGCATGAGCAGCGGGATTTAATGGCAACAATTGATTATCGATCGGTGTGTGCCGCCTGCATTGAAAAATCTTTAGGGCTGGATCACGACCTCATTGCAAACAAGGTATTCTTTGAACCAAAACTACCAAGAGTTTTTGACTATCTCTTTTCGTGATTCCCAAAGATATTTAAAGAATTTCATATTCATTTAACTAAATGACATTAATCAAAATCCTTACTAGTTTTCTACTACTCAGCTGCATTATTGGTAATGTCAATGCTGGGTATCTTGATGACTGGCCAGATGAGGCGTTGTGTGGATGGCTTGACAGTGCTTCTCCACCTGAATATATGATTGAGGAAGCCAATAAAAGAGGTATCAGCTGTCCAGGAGAAGTTGCATCAAAACATTTAATTGAAAATGTACAGTCGAGTTCTACACCTAGTATTGAAATTTATGACATTATATTTAGTGATGAGATTTTGCAAGAGCTTCTGGAAATATCTCCAGAAGAGAGGGCTTCAGACTTTACTAGAAACTTTAAAAATTATCGCTTAGCCTTTATTCAAGATGAAATAATTTGTGGCTTTAATCTTAAGCGAATTGTCTATGAGAACAAAGCCGAAGGAGAGATTGAAAGTTGGGATATGGCCTATGGCTCAATAACTTTTAGGGGGCTACTTGCTGACTTCAAAGGAGCCTGGTCAAAGAGTATGGGAGGACTCTCAAGTGATTCCAGATATTTTAACGATGAAATCAATATAAAGCTTACAAAAGACGGCCATCTTGTAGGAAAGATGGCTTACTTTACTCACACCATCGCTAGCGATGAAGCTCCTAGAAGGCCTTTGTTTATAGAACTTAGAAAGCACCCAAAAACAAAACCATTAAATTATAAAAATATTAATCTTGATAATTCTGCTGAATTCTGGATTGATGTTGAAGATTGGGCTGGAGGCATTATGTATGTCTTTAACTGTAAAGACAATGAAGAGCTTCAAAAAAATAAGTCCGCCAAAGAAAAAGCTGAAAAACTATATAAAGATTCTTTGGCCAAAAATAAAATGGAGCTAAAACTTATTGGCCAGATATATGAATCAAAAGTTGCAGGGCCAGATATAGTTTTTTCAATCAACTATTTAGATGGAGTCTTTGAAGCAAGGTCTTCTCCCAAGGACTCTAAAAAACTTCATGATGATGAACTTCACAAAGCTCATATAAATGGAATAATCAACACTGGTTCATTAGATCAAAGTATTGGGCTTAAAACACTCGTATCAATGCGTGAAAATGATAATCAATTAACCCTAGTGGTTAGCGTAGCTGAAGATGAGGATGTGCAAATGGATCCATTAAAAGAATTTGCAAAGCCTGCCATTGAATATTGCGGCAAACTTCCAGGTTTTTGGTGGGACAAATTATCCTTTGTCGTCTCAACTACTGATATTGAAATCGCTAAAACACAAAAATGTTACTTTGATTTTTTTAACAACAGAACTAACTCAAAAGCCAAAAATTTATATAGGGCAATCCTTTCTGCCTCTTCAAGCATTACCTATTACCTTAAATCAAATGTTGATCGATAGCTAAATAGATTCAATACCCTGGGGTGGGGGAATTTGTGGTTGTGAATTTTAGCCATTAATTGGCGATTAACTCAATCATGAGTTGCAAAGATTCATTACCTCTAAACGAATTAACGTTTAACTTATAAGCAACCTTTACTTGTTTCGTTTCAAGCTTGCCCTGGAAAAAAGCAATCCCCTCAAAAATTGAACTAGCGCCAACAAGTTTTAGAGTGCACTTGAGATGTTTTTCACCAACAATCTTTTGATCTATAAGCTCAAAGTCGCCATAAAAGATTGGCTCTTCGAAGCCCTGGCCCCAGGGAGAAGCACTTCGAAGAAGTTCTGCGTTTTTAAGGGTTATTTCAGAGGCCTCAAGCTCTCCGTCGGTCATCAGCTCAATGATTGGTTTCTTCCCCTCAAGGTGTTTTTTAATGGCCTCAGAAAATGCCTCACTAAAGCTTTCAAAGCTTTCTGGGGGGAGCGCCAAACCGGCGGCCATCGCGTGCCCCCCAAACTTATCAATCAGTCCTGGATTATCGCGATCAACCAGATCAAGCAAATCTTTAATGTGTACGTCAGGTATTGAGCGGATTGAGCCCTTTAGTGCGCTGCCTGATTTTGCAAATACGGCGCACGGGCACTGATAGGTTTCTTTGAGCTTACCCGCAACGATGCCGACAATGCCCTCATGCCAACTCTCATCATAGAGAACGATTGCAAACTGACTCTCATCGATGGTCTGACCCTCAACAATGGCTAGCGCCTCATCCTGCATTCGGGTCTGCTCCTCACGCCTTTTAATATTAAACTCTTCAAGCGTTTGGGCGTACCTTCTGGCATCATTCATATCCTCAGATAAGAGGCATCGGATTCCCTGCGATATGTCGCTTAAGCGCCCTGCTGCATTAATTCGTGGAGCAACTGTAAATCCAAGGTCTGAAGCCTGCAGCGTTTCAATTGGACGCTTGGTCAGCTCAAGTATTGCTAGAATGCCTTTTGAGCAGAGTTTTTGGCGAATACGCTTTATTCCCTCGTTCACTAGGATTCGATTGTTTTGATCGAGTTTCACAACGTCTGCAACGGTCCCAAGTGCAACAAGATCAAGCAGCTCACGAAGGTCTGGAATTTGGATGTTGTGCGCGTCAAAATAACCCTTACCAGCAAGGTGAGTCTTGAGCGCTGAAAACAAATAAAAACAAACCCCAACGCCCGCTAAATTTTTAGAAGGGAAGTCGCAGCCCCTTAAATTTGGGTTAATGATTGAGTTGGCCTCAGGAAGAACTTTGGGAGGCAGGTGGTGATCGGTAATGATAACGTCAATACCAAGTGACCTTGCGAGCGCCGCACCCTCGTTACTGGATATGCCATTGTCAACAGTAATAATTAGATTTGGGTCTTTGTCGGTCTTTGCCTCCTGAACAATCTCTGGGCTTAAACCGTATCCATGCTTAAAGCGGTTCGGAACTAAAAAATCAACGTGCTTTGCCCCCATTAAGCGCAGAGCCTTAATTGCTACGGCGCTTGCTGTCGCGCCGTCGGCGTCAAAGTCCCCAACAATGAGTATTCGCCTATCTTCAAGAATGCCTTTCTCGAGAAGATCAAGAGCGATGTTTAACTGATCAAAGCTCGGCTTAAGGAGCCCTGGAAGCGCCATTGAAAGCTGTGACTCAGAAACAGACCTAGCGGCATAAACCCTCTTAAGAATTAGCGGTATGTCGTCAGAGTACGACTCAAACAGTTCGCGATCGAGCTCCCTAGTCAGCACTTCTTACAAGTCTTACAAAAGTATCGATCGTTTTATCTCGGACTGTTGAGCCACCAAAAAAGAAGGGAATCTCATAAGCAAGCGATGGACTCTCTTTTAACGAGGTTGAGGTCCAGTAAGTATCTACCTGAGTGTTTGGGAAAAAATCAGTATTAATCAGCGCATCGCTATCGCCATAATAATCAACGATCGAGTTTAATTCATTTCTGGTTGGCAGGCGCCAATCACTAAAGCTGCAAAGCTCGCGATTATTAATATCCTCGATAAAAGATTTTGTATTACAGTTCTTACCCCAATAACAATTCTTAGTAAAAGTTCCGCTATCTCTCCCGCTAAGCCCATCAAACCAGGTGTAAGTATTAAGTGCGTATTGCAACCCCTCCTCTTCACTTTTAACTTCCCAGACCAGGGAATTCTTTTTATCCAGGACGCACGACCACTCTAAGCTATCGGGCTTTAAGGTTTCACCATCAGCAGACATCTTCGTGAGCTCTGCGCTTACGGAAATGCTAGTCGCTAAAAGTATCGGAAGTAGGAGGCCTGTCTTCATGAAAAAATAGTTTGTATAAAACGCAAGTTTATATTCTACCAGTTAAGATGATTACCCAAAGATAATCCCCCTAAGCGGTTGATTTCCTCTCAAACAATATGAGCACGACACCCAGGAAAATAAAACTATCGGCTAAATTAAAGACCGGCCAGTAGAAGCCGTTAACGTGCACATCAATAAAGTCAACAACAAAGCCGAACTGGGCTCTGTCGATTAGGTTTCCAACAGCACCAGATAGCAAAAGAAACTGGCCAAATAATTTTTGTAAGTGTTTGCTCGAAGTTCTTTGAATCCAAAAAATGACCCAAATAGAAACTAAAACAGATACCGACAGCAGAAAGGTTTTTTGGATAAACCCGCCATCAGCCATAATACTAAAAGCGGCGCCTGTATTTTGAAGATACGTCCAGCTAAGATATGAGTTAACAGCAACCGACTGCCCTAAGTCATAAGAGGACATGAAAATTTGTTTTGAAACCTGATCAAGCGACACCAATACGAGGAATAAGAGGTAGTAAAGTTTGTGCTTCATTAGTAGTAACATAAAAAAAGTAGATTTATTAAAAAGGTTTACTTTAAATCTTGACCAGCAATAGCTAAAAACAAAACCAATGCAATCAATGTGTTTATAATTTATCAGTAATTGTATTATAAATATTGCGGAGATTTTATGGGGTTTTTAACGGGTAAAAAAGCACTAATCATTGGCGTTGCGTCTAATCGCTCAATTGCATGGGGTATTGCTGAATCTATGGCGGCAAATGGCTGCGAAGTTGCCTTTACCTATCAAACTGACAAACTCAAAAGTCGCGTCGAAAAATGCGCTGAGATCTGTAACTCGTCAATTGTCATTCCCTGTGACGTCTCTAGTGATGAACAGATTAATGAGACCTTTGCTGAACTTAAGAAATCTTGGGCTAATTTTGACATCATCGTTCACTCCGTTGCGTTTGCAGATAGAGCAGAACTAGATGGTAATTATGTTGAGGTTACAACGCGTGAAGGCTTCCTTAAAGCTCATGAAATCTCATCATACAGTTTTACGGCTATTGCCAAGGCGGCCCTCCCAATGCTTAATGAAAACGGCGCCTTATTAACACTCAGCTATTTAGGGGCTCTTCGGGCGATTCCAAATTACAACGTCATGGGCGTAGCAAAAGCGTCACTTGAAGCTAACGTTAGGTACATGGCTGCGGCTTTGGGCGCAGAAAAAGGCATTCGGGTTAACGCAGTATCGGCCGGCGCTATAAAAACGCTTGCTGCAAGCGGCATTAAAGGTTTTGGAAAGCTGCTTGATCATGCCGCTGAGAGCTCTGCCCTTAAACGAAACGTAAGCATTGAAGAGGTTGGAAATGCTGCCGCTTTTTTATGTTCAGATTTAGCCTCTGGCATAACCGGTGAAGTTACCTATGTCGACGCAGGATATAACTTTTATGAGAAAGGACCAGACCTTTAAAGTCAGCGCGTTTTTTATAAAAAAGTGACGCTGAGAAGCAGTTTAAAGAACAAAAAGGGTAAAGAGCATATTAAGACGCCTACTACCCTTTTTAACTAAACGAGACCTTCCTCAAACTATACTATTTTTTATCTTCTTTCTCTAGGCGTTTAAATTCTACTACAGTCATTACAGCTCCAACTATAGCGAGCGCAAAACAGAATAAACCAGTAAAGAATATTAGTGAATCATCCATATCTAATCCTTCCTAGCTATTAGTTTGAAATAAATAGCAAAAGTTAAAATTGATGGGATCCAGGTTGCAGTAAACAGTGCCTCTTGTTTTGTTTCTACACCTTGAAACCAAAGAAAGGCAGTTGTTACAAATGCAACTGCAACTGAAACTAAAATACATATATCTGACGTTTTCATCATAACAATATCCTTTTTTAAAAATTAATCTTCATTCCAAAAAGCCCAAGACCCTATTAGCAAGAAAATTACTGCTAAAGAGGCATGCGCCCTAATACTTGTTTCCTGAGGTAGCTCTATTAAAAATGGCACAACGTTAATCATACCAAGTATAAGCCAGACTACCGCCAACGATGCTAAAACAAGCGCCGCTTTCCCGATTTTTCTTTTCATAAAATTATTATTTTAGCGTTTATATTCTAAAGAAGATCAGAAAATATTTTTATTTCAGCATTCTCTCTTAGTTGCTTAATAAGCGACACAAACATTTCATTGTTTTCTTGGCTAAGGTAGAGCGCTGCAATTCCACTATCTGCGACCTCCTCTGGAAGCCTAACGCCACTCACATCAATCACTAAAGAAGTTAAGTTATCAACGTTTCGAGCACTATAAGTGCGCTCTGAATCAATAGGCTTAGGTGCTGAAAAAGCGAAACTTGTTACGCCAAAAGGCAGCTCTTTAGCTCTTGAAATCCAGCCCTCATTATTCCATTGTAGATTATTATCAGTAATTAGCTTTTCAGTCATCAACTCGTCACCACTTACTAAAGCAGTAGCAATTGCAAGTGATAAATCTTCAATCAATATTTTTGCAGCAATGTTATTTAAGATCGATACAACCTGATCCTCAACCTCGTCTAATTCTTTTTCGCGCTCAGGCTGCAAAGATGAAAGAGCAAGCACTACAAATTTTTCAGCGCTGAGCTCAATCACTTCTGAGTTTTCACCCTCATCAATAACTGCCTCACTAAACGCAGCAGATACAAATGCGTCATCGTACTGCTGACTTCCGTTTGCAAAATAGTCACTTGTTTGAAGTTTTAGGCCAAACTGATCAGCAACCATATCAAGAGACTCTTCGTAGGCAAGGCTAGTGAAATCTTCTAATAAATCAAACAACATTTTTTTGCGAACATTGTTCTTGTTAAGTGAAACTAACTGCTCGGTAACATCATCGAAAGACTGGACCGTTTCAGGCTCAATATCAGTAAGCTTTATAATATGAAAATAACCATAATCTGTAGCAACTACATCACTAATATCACCTATGTTCATAGAGAATGCAGCTTCATCAAACTCAGCACCCATTAGTCCTCTCTCATTAAATCCAAGATCGCCGCCCTTGTCATTAGAGGAGGTGTCTACCGAATTAGCAATTGCAAGTTCATCAAAATTAGCGCCCTCATTAATTTGATTAAGTAGCTCACTTGCAAGATCTTCACTTTCAACGAGTATATGCTGGGTGCGCCTTCTCTCTGGATTTATATAAAGTTCAGCATTATCATCGTAAAGAGATTGGAGAGTCTCATCGTCTGGGGTTGCAGGCTCTTCCATATCTCCTAGTGAAAGCTCGACAAAATCAACCTTTACTTTTCGGCCTTCTATAAAGTTAGCTCTATTGTCATTAAAATAGTCTGAAATCTCACTTTTTGAAACAGAAACTTGACTCTCAAAATCTGAAGTATTAAGAGCAATATATGAAACCTCTCTCTCCTGAGAGGCAAGATCATCAAGCTGCTTAATTTGAGTTGTTGATATAAACGCCGAGCCGCTCAGATTACGCTTAATTTGGTCACGCGTTAGCGCCTTTGATTGAGCAATCTCATAGCCGGCTGGTGAATAACTATTCAGCCTTAAAAGCTGACTATAGCGGTCTTCAGAAAACTTACCGTCAACAATAAATGCTTGGTTCATCTCAATAACAGAGCGAACCTCATCATCTAAAGTCACAAGATCTAAAGAATTCGCAAAATTCTCAATGAGTTTTTCGTTAATCATCGAGTCAAGGAGTGTCTGCTTGATCGCAGTGTCAATTTCTTGCGAATATGCTGCGCCTAGTTGTTGCTGTAAGTTTCGTTGCTGCGTGTTTAATTCCTGATAATAAATGTTGACGTCAATATCTTCGCCATCAACCGTTGCAATCGACGAATTCGCAGAGCTACTTACATAGTCCTGTATACCAAATAACGCAAATGGAACTGTTATAAGACCTACTATGAGATACGCGACCCAACCTTTAGATTTGTTTCTTATTGCACTTAACATAATTATTTTATCTACCAATAGTGTTGAGGCATGGCGCCATCAAACATTTAAACTTAAACTCAAAAATACAAATTGAGCTCCCTTTAAAGAGTTAATAGTTAACCCTTAATTATTCATTTACTAGCTAGGAGGATCTTACAATATTACCCATCTCACTAAACTTGTTCAGATGCATTATACAAGGCTAGGCTCTTTATCTATAAAAGATTTAATCCTTTATCAATTTCAGTATTTTTGAGCCAAAGTATCTAAAAGATCATTAATATCTTTCAGCTCAGAATTCCACGCAGTTACAAACCGCACCGCCTTACCATCAAGCTCCTCTTCATTAATTTCGTAACCAGAACTATTTAAATAATCTATAACATCACGCGGAAGATGGACAAAAACCTCATTGGACTGTGTCGGATATGCCAGCTTAATATTTGCAAATGAATCCAAACCCTCACTTAGAATTTTTGCCATGGCGTTTGCATGGCGAGCGTTTCTAAGCCAAACATCACCCGTTAAGTAGGCTTCTAGCTGTGAAGAGATAAAACGCATCTTTGAGAGAAGCTGGCCTGACCTCTTATGAAGAAATGGAAAATTACCAACCATCTGGGGCTTAAAAAAGACAACCGCTTCAGCTGCAAGGCAGCCATTTTTTGTGCCGCCTAATGTAAGAACATCCACTCCAGATTTCCAGGTCATCTCTGCAGGGCTAACGTCAAGAGAGACCAGAGCATTGGCAAATCGAGCGCCGTCCATATGTACGCTCATTTTATTGTCATGAGCTATTTTAGAAATAGCTTTTATTTCATCCAGCTGATAGACAGTTCCCGTTTCACAGGACATAGTAACGCTAACAACCGAGGGCTGCGTAACGTGGACATTGCCAGACCCTCTTATAGTTTCGACTAAATCAGTGGCATCAATTCTTCCATTACTACTGCGCATAGGAATTAACTTAGCGCCGCCCGTAAAAAGTTCAGGCGCGCCGCACTCATCCGTATTGATATGGGATAATTCATGGCAATAAATTTTTCCAAAGACTGGCGCCAGAGCAGAGAGAGCTAAGGCATTTGAGGCCGTTCCGGTCACCGCAAGAAAAACCTCTACCTCGGTTTCAAAAATCTCAGACAATTTATTTTTTAACGCGAGAGACCATTCATCGTCACCATAAGATCCTGCAATTCCTGAATTAGCAGCAATGACGGCGTCCATGACCTCAGGGCATGCACTAGTTACATTATCGGATGCAAACAATGCATTCATTCAAAACTCCTTAAAGTGTAATTCATAAAAATGTTTTTTGTTACTTGAGATGAATAAGCCTTAGACTGGCACTGCGACGATGCCAAGAAAGTCTCCATTAACAACATGTCCTGGAAAGTGCCGGCCCGTATAAATACCATCAATTCCAGCAAAATACTCAACAGGCTCTGTTCCTGTTCGCTCTATGTTATGTACCTTGGCAACAAGTTGACCCTTCTTTACTTTATCACCAAGGTCAACGCAGTGCTCGACCAGTCCTGTTGTTTCACTAAAAACATAACAGCGCTCATCAGGCATATCTAAATTCAGCGTTTCATCGACTTC
>Ga0209374_1004083_pt1 | contig 10845 bp, 7 predicted proteins | sample SaaInlLV_DNA_10m_FD_184683 | JGI IMG/M metagenome (GOLD analysis project Ga0209374, IMG submission 184683) | Marine microbial communities from expanding oxygen minimum zones in the Saanich Inlet - SI075_LV_DNA_10m (SPAdes) (version 2) | ecosystem: Environmental > Aquatic > Marine > Unclassified ...
CTCCGCAAGAATAAGGTGATATATGATCATATTCTAAGTATTCATGATCGCCACAACACTGACAAAGCCCCCCATCTCTAGAAAACACAACTTTTTTTATTGTTTTTGATATATAACGACTCTGTGCAAAGGAACAAACACTAAATAGGATAAGTGATAATATTAAGAATAGTTTTTTCATGCAAATCAAATTTGATCAAAAATTATTTTCAAAGGTAAGATTTATTTTTGGAAATATTTCTTTGAGACTTAAGGCTATTGAATTCATTTTTAATATTTTAAAAAATAAGAGATTACTCAGGTAATCGAATAAATTTAGTAAGTTTGATTTTGTAGATTGGTTATCGGTGCAAAAAGTGGTGCAAATTTTAGTTCGTTAGCTTGCTGTAATCTAGTGAAAAGGGTAGAGGTTGTAATCCTGCTACCCCGACATTTTTCATTTTATGATGTGTGAATTAAGCTTGACCAAAATTCATGAGGCACATGATTACTAAATTCACTGTTAGGAGCAAGAATTACTGATACAGCGTCATGTGAATGTAAAGACTCTTGATGAGAGCAAATTACTCGAAAATCTTTGATACGTGTATCATTTACTAACTGTTCATATAATAATCTAGCAGCATCTTCAACAAACTTGAGATAAGTTCCGTTGAGTTCAGCAAAGGCCATCTCATCTTCTCTTTTTACTATTACTTGAGTTTCAGTTTTTAAGGCATTAATACACATTTCTTGTAAATCTTCAATCCATACTGTATTTTCAAATTTAATAGATATTCTTGCTACTGAGCGCTGTGAGTGTGATACAGTTATTTTGTTTCTATATTTTTTAGCATGCTCTGCAAGTTCATAAGAACAAGGACAGGCTGACGAGTAAACAAAATCAAAATGTAAAAACTTTATGATATCACCTTTATTATCTATATTACTTTCTAAAGTACAGTTATAATATTGATATCCTGAGTTATTAGATCTTAATGATGATTGCAATATAGGATAAGAAAAGTGTAATCCAATTTTTGCATCAAACGTTTCTAGATCATCTTTATAGTTAAGTAATATTTGATCTAACTTATTATAAACTTTTTCATTTTTATACTTGTAGAAAGATCTCATAATACGAGACATATTAATACCTTTTTTATGAGCAGATAAAGATACAGTACCTGTTACTTTAGTCTCAAGTTCTATATCCCCTCCTTCTCGTTTATCATACTTCAGAGGTAATCTAAAATTATGAATGCCTACTTGTTGTATAGCTACAGGAGCCCCTTGTATTAAAGAAGAAGGACCATTCTGTAAGTCAGGAAAGGTCTTAATGTCTTCTTTAGTAGGTTTATAATCAGTGTCAAAGTCTCTATTCGGTTCATAGTACCTTTCAGAATGATTGTTGTTAGGAGCTTCTATAGTAGATTCAGCATCTCCAATCCATTCATATTTTTTGTCATTTTTTTTATTCATATTTATCCCATTATTTTGTTAGAGGTTTATATATTGCTGAATTATTTGTACCTCCTTCATAACATTCAACAGTTAGTACTTTAACTCTTCCTTTTGTTTCCATAAATATTATATTGTTTAGGTAATTGTAAACGTAAGTGGCAAATTTCTCACAACCAACCCCATCTAATATTCTTAGTTGTATTAAATTCTCTTCTGAGAGTTTTTTAAACATTGATAACTGTGGATCATCTTCTGCAACTATTGTTGTATGGTCAAACATGTAGCTCATGTGTTCCTTTATTCCATTTCTTTTAAATGAGCCAAAATCACAAACCCAGTTTAATTCGCTTAGGCTTCCTGTAAAGGTGACTTTAAACTTCATTGCATATCCATGAATATATTGACAGTGAGAATGTTTAGCTTCCCATTGTCTAAATGCTGTGCTATATCCATCAAAAATTTTGGTACTGTTGTATTCGTTCATTTTTTTTTACAAAAATACTTTTTTTTTATTAATGTATAATTATTTTTATAAAAAGTTATACATAGTTAAATTATATATGTATTTTTGTAAAAAAAAATGATGAATAAATTTCTAAGCACCTATTATCCAATATTACTTGCTTTTGCTTGTATGTTGTATTCTATTGGGTTACATATAATAGGAGATCCAGAAGGAGCGCAGTACACAGCACATTGGCCTGGTACAATTTTACTATTTGCTATAGCAATAAGACAAAGAAGAAAATCATGAATTTGAGTATGCTTATAGTAGGATTTGTAATTTTTTCTCTTTATATTATTGGACTTATATATATGATTAATTTCAGTCATAAAGAACAAGAGCAAGATTTATTAAATGATCCAGAGATTCCTAAAAATTTTAAAGACAAATTAACTAAATAGTTGTGTTTAATTTAAATGATATCTTATTATTTAAGATGAATAACTGAATTATGAATTTAGGTTACGCTTGCATTAATATGACTTTGGGAGAACATAAACCCAAAATTACTACTAATCGTAGTATGATTAAAAAAACTTTTAAAGAAAAAGGTATTACATACGCATCTGAATTGGCTATTCAAAACTGCAGAGATCTAGTTGAGATAATTAAATGGAATAATAAGAATGGAATTAACTTCTTTAGGTTAACCTCTGATTTGTTTCCTTGGGCATCTGAGTATAATCTCACAGAGTTACAAAATTACAATCTCATTGAAAATATATTAGGTCTTGCCGGAGCACTTGCGAATAAGTGTGGACAACGTATCACAGCACATCCTGGTCCGTTTAATGTGTTAGTATCTCCTAAGGAACACGTAGTAGAAAATACTATTGCTGATTTAACTTTGCATGGTGAAGTCTTTGATATGTTAGGATTGAGTAGAACTCCATATAACAAAATCAATATACATTGTAATGGTGTTTATGGTGATAAGATAGCTGCAATGGATAGGTTCTGTAAGAACTTTGAGAGGCTGCCTGAATCAGTTCAAACTCGTTTAACTGTAGAGAATGATGATAAAGCAAGTATGTACTCTGTAAAAGATTTAATGTACATTCATGAACGTATTGGTATTCCTATTGTATTTGATTACCACCACCATAAATTTTGTACTGGAGATTTATCAGAAGAAGAAGCGCTAAAACTTGCAGTGTCTACTTGGGGTGATATAAAGCCTGTAGTTCATTATTCAGAATCTAAAGCATTGCATGAGCGGAATGATAAGTTAAAACCTCAGGCTCATTCAGATTATATTAATGAGATTCCTAATACTTATGCATTAGACTTAGATGTTATGGTAGAGGCAAAAGCTAAAGAACTGTCTATCATTCCATTTTTATAATGAAGGAATATTAATAGTTATAAAATGATAAAATTTTTGTGGAAGTATAAATATATCTTCCTTTCACTTATTTCAATGTTATTATTAGTTTCATTAAATAATTTTAGTGGATTAAAAATTTTTTATGAAAGCGAAAGAATAATTGAATTATCAAATGAGAGCCAAGATATAATTGACAAGTCTCTAGATGACAAGAATTTAATTTTGCTAGCCATTGAATTTCAAGATTCAGTTAAATATCAAGATTTGTTAGATTTATCTAATGTATCACTAAAGATATCTAAATATCAAAACACAAAATCTGTCAAAAGTATTTTTAATGAAAGGGTTTTGATAAAATCAAGTGTCATACCGTTTGCAATAAAGATTCTTAATATTGATAATTATGATAAATATAAAACTTCACTTTTAAAAATAAAAAAATACGGAAGTAAATTTGCTGATGATGATTTGCACTCTTTTTTATTCATTATAAAATCTAAAGGTCTTGAAAGTGATGAACAAAAAAGAGACTACCTTAATAAATTAGAAAAAGAATTTTCACAGAATAATACTAAAGTATATATCACAGGTCAAATAAAGTCAGAAATTTATATGCAGGACAATGTTACTAAAGAATTGCTTTTATTTATTATTTTAAGTGGTTTCTTATGTAGTTTAGTTTTATATTTTTACTTAGGAAATATTAAACTAGTTTTAATAAATTTTATCTCAGTTTGTATTTCACTAATCTTCTCATTTAGTCTTTCAAATATATTGTTTGGTGGTATTGAGTTAGTAATGATACTTATACCAGCAATAGTTTTCATTATCACGATATCAGATTTTATGCATTTACTTAATTCTGACAAATTGTATAAAAACAAATTTAGATCATTTAAAACTCAGTTAGATAAAATAGGTATGCCTGTATTTATTACATCACTAACTACTGCTATTGGGTTTTTAAGTTTTATGTTCTCATCTTTAATTCCTTTGTTCAGATTTGGTTTTATTACTACTATTACAATTTTTATCTCTTTGTTTGTAATTGTAATATTGTATTCATTAATTATTGACTTTAACATACATAAGAATATTAAAAATAATCATTTTTTAGATGATTTAATATTTTCAATTGTTAATCTTAAAAAATCCTATTCATATATATTACTAGCGTCATTTTTAGTTCTGTCTTTTTTAGCATTTAATAATTTTAAAGTTAATAATTTTTTAACAGATGAAATTAACAAAAATTCTAATTTGTATTCTGATATTAACTTCTTTGATACAGAGTTTGGGGGAATAAAACCGGTAACTTTTATTGTGAAAAATGAGAACCCATCATTATCTAGTTTGGATTCACTTAAGGAGATCATTATAAAACATAATTTTGCTATTGATTTTTCCTTTAATGATTTTTCAAAACCTGACAATAATGATTATCTTATAAAGGCAAGAAGTAAAGATATAGGCTCAAGTCAATCAGCGGTTATTTTTGATGATATCCTGTTGAAATCAAAAGATCTTTCTTTAGATTTAGAAATTGCTGGGGTAGGGTTTCTATTTGATAAAATTAGTAATAAAATGACTTTTGAAATTATATTTGGTTTAATTACAGCAGTGATAATAATTGGTCTAGTTTTTGTTTTATTAAATAATTTTAATTGGTATTATTTTCCAATTTCATTAATTCCTAATTTATTGCCTTTAATGAGTACTATAGGATTTTTGTCAATTTTTGGTTTTTATTTTAGTCTTTCTAATACTTTTATTTTAGCTATTGTCTTCGGTTTAATTGTTGATGATTCAATTCATATTATTAATGCCTATAGTATGTCTAGAAAGAAAGGGTTAAGTATAAAAGAGTCAATTTCTCATTGCCAAGCTTATACTTTCAAAGCTGTTATTAAAACATCTGTAGTAATTATATTTACCTTATTCCCGCTGTTGTTTTCAGAATTTAAATCCATAAGTCAATTATCAATAATCACTATTATAGCCGCAGTTATAGCATTATTATTTGATATTATTTATCTGCCTAAAATGCTAATTAAATATATAAATTAATAGGAGGCTAATGTTGGGGTTATTAATAAGAAACAGATAAATAAATTATTTGGGAAATAATCAATAGATTATTATTTTATAAAATAAGTCTCTAATCCGAAAATCAGAAAAAATTTCTTAAGTTTGCTTAAGTAGATTGGTTAGCGGTGCTAAAAGTGGTGCAAATTTTATTTTTGAAGCGTACTGTAATCTAGTGAAAGGGGTATAGGTTGTGATCCTGCTACCCCGATTTTCTATTTAATTTAGTTGATCTAACTATCATATTTTCAATCTCAATTATTTTTTCTAGTTTTTAACTTTCATTATCTAGACACAACAATTTTCTTTGTTAATATATCTTCACCCCTTTGAATTTTTAATATATAAATTCCAGGCAAAAGATTTATAGTTTCTAATTTAAGGCTATGTTGACCGTTATTTTGTCTTTCTTTTTTTATTGACAAAACTTCTGCGCCTAAATAATTATATATTATAAAAGAAACATTTGTTGGGGCTGACAATGAGTACTCAATATTGAAATAATTGTTTGTAGGATTAGGATAGCACTTTATGCCATTTGAGATATTAAATGTTGAAACACCTGTATTAGAGCATATGCCTGGTATATTTGCATCAAGCCATTGTAACCGTAAATTAATCCAACCTTTAAGCGTATCCAATTCAGCATTGTAAGTAGTAGCTATTGCACCTATTTCAGGTGCAGGACCACTCATTCCAAGTATAGGCCATTTCTTAAAATGGCGTTCATGTGCAAATTGTACGAGATTTTTTATACTGTCTATGTATGTAAAAATATAAGTGGTATCTAAAATAGTTTGTCGGTAATTTTCATAAGTACACCGGAGTTCGTTGTTAAATGTACTATCCTGTAATAATCGAATATACCAACCTGTTGAATAATTATCGGTAGGACAATCATTGTTATGATGTGCCCAACCGGTACCATTAGAATTATTATATATATTACAAATACCAAGATTTTTCCAAGCCCAGTCGAAATCCCAAACTGGTCCTGCATTTAATTTACCACCATTAGAGTACTTGTTTTTATTAAAGAAAACACTCTTTTTAAAACCATCAGCATTTCGAGACAACTCATTTACAAGAAAATAATCAATAAAAGATTTTACATCAAGGAACCTCCTATAACCCGTAGTTGTATTGGTAAAATCCGTACTGTAAAGAGCTGTTTCTAAACTATCGATATAAGATGCTATATATGTTTTTTGTTGAGGAAGAATTACATTTGGTTTAGGATATTCGTAAACAAAATGTACATCAAACCCAGGGTGGTCTATGGGTGAATAATTCGATTGAAAACTATTTGATGAATTCCAATAATTTTGTTGAAGAATATACCCTCCTGTAAGGTTGTCACCTGTAGTATCAGTAGCTGTTAATTTTGAGATTGCAACTCTGTTATTATCTCGTTTTATTTTTTCTCCAAGTAGATAAATTCCTTTATATGAGCTATCTATAACTACTTCACATAAACTTGCTCTAACACTGTAATTTCCCATATCTCCAAAAAGTTTAAAAGCAAGAGCATTTCTGATTAAAGAAAGGTCATTGTAATTTGATAGTAATACCCAATCATTTTCTGCAGGCATACCTAAAATAGAAACATTGTTATTTGAACCAACAGAATCTCGGGTTTCAATACCATATGGTTTTTGAGGATAGCTTGCTGAGGAAGCCCCGCGGATTTCAATTCCAATATTACCACTATAAATATTTGAACTATCAGTTGTATAAGTAATATTGTTTGGTCCATTGTATTTAATATCCATCAGGCAATTTATTTTAGTATTTTCAATAATTGTCTGCTGTAATGTGTTAATAATTACAATTGGTAATTCAGAACTGTCTAGTACTACAGTTCCTAAGTCGTTAACGCAAAGCTGAAATGTACCGGTAGCACCACCATAACCCCAAACCTGTATGTATAGAGTTTGATTAGGTGTAAGGTCATATAAAGTGAGAAAAGAGAAATATCCATTTCCACCGTCATCATCACATCCTAAAAGCTGAAGATTAGTACATGTACTATCTGTCCAGACAGCAATACCGGAATCATTAATAGTACCACTATCAGTCTCAAAGCTTAAATTTCCAGAAGGAGGTACTTGCATAATAAACCATAAATCAGTACCCTGATAATTAGCGCAATTTGGATTCCATCCTGATCCAGGAGAACCAGTATTGTCAGCAGAAACACATTGACCTGTATCAATAGGTATAGCAGTACATGGATAAACGCCTAACGCAAGTGGTGTATTACAGTCTGCAATAGATGAGAATACACTGCCAGTATCTGGATTTGGACCATCTTGAAAAACAATATTCCATGAAGAATCCTGTAATTCATAAGAATTCTCATTCTCATAACTTCCGGAAGTATAGTTCAAGTCCAAACTATCACCATTACATACAGATAAAGTAACTGTGCTTCCAAAATTACTTGCACTGTAAGTGCCAATCGAAATGTTATTGATCAATACTTGAAGTGAGGCACCATTCCATCCATCACCATAGCTATCGTGCATGGATAAAGTATAATCGCAGCACTGTGCTTTTGAGTATATACTTTGTAAGCAAAAAAAGAAAATAAGGAAAAACTTAATTACTAATTTAGTATTCATAAAATGCAATCTTTTTCTGCTTGGTAACTCTCTGTTTTTTCAATGATATCCTGTATTGTATTAATTTATTATTAAAGGCAAAAATACGAAAATACATTATAATATGATATTTTAATGTTGGTTGACCTTTCTGAAATCATGTAAATTAGTGTTAGGTTGTAAGTAGGCAAAACAATTACTGTACAATATTTTAAAGAAACAATAAATGATGAAGGAATTCCGTCTTTAAGGTTTCTAGCAGTAAAGCATATTTACGAAAATAGTCTAGATTATTGAGAATCAATTTATATATTTGCTATATAGTTTTGATGCATAAAATAGCGAGGGACCTATTCGGGGACCTTTTGAGTTGTCATCTCTAGTAGGATCTAGTACTGCTACCCCGACCAATTAAAGATTAAAACTCCCCACTACTTTCTTCTTTTATATCATCATTTTTAATAGATGTTTTCTTATTAGAAGATTTAAAGTTTAGTTTCCCAAAAGTGTATTTAAAACTAATTCCAAATGAGCGGAAAGGAATACTTCTAGTTGAAACTTGTGAGAAGTTTTCTCCAGCTAAATCTGTTGTAAATACTTTATCCTTTTTGAAGGGTTCAATAACTCTAAGACCTAGCGAACCTCTTTTGTTCTTGAATGTTTTCTTTATCCCAAAACTCATCATACTAAAAGTAGTTGAACTCCCTTGAATTGTTTGTGTTGGTGAACGAAAAAAACCAAATGTTTCTGCCTTCCAATTGTTGCCTAAATCAACATTTCCACCCATGTGATAGCTGTAAAGTATTACTGGATCTGTCCAATCATTAAATCCTAAACTTGCATCTCTACCAATATATTGATAAAGATTTACTGAGCCTCTAAAAGTAAATTTATTCAATCGTATTGAACCAAAATAAGAAGCCCCATATTGTTTTGTTTCACCAATATTTCTGTAAGTAGATGTGGAAATATCATCTTTAACTTCTAAGAATGTTTCAATTACATCAGTTGAGTGTTTGTAATAAACTTGATAACTACCTTGCGTGATTTTACCGAAACTATTTATTCCTATTTCAAATTGTTCTGTTAATGTAGGGCTTAAGCTAGGATTACCAATTGTTACATTCCTACTATCAACACTATTTGAGTTCGGATTAATATGTCTAACACCTGGTCTCGTTATCCTGTTATTATAACTAAACTTTATTGACCTCATTGGGCTAAATGATTTAGATAAGACAAGGTTTGGAAGTAAATTGTAGTAAGTGGTATCAAATCTTGGTGTTTTATCAGTTTTCCAATTTCCTGAAACATTAGTTTGCTCATATCTTAATCCAGTTTTTAACCCTAATCCAAATGGAAGATTAATTTCAGTTGAGATATAAGATGATGGAACAAGTTGGTTGTAATTAAAAATATCAGCATTAGAATAGCCAATATTTGAACTATCGGAATATACCATTTCTCTATCTCTATTGATGATTTTAGCGCCAATTTCTAATTTATTTTTTCCAATTGGATGAGTATAGTCAACCTGAAAAGTCTCCTCCATAGTTTTCTCATCATTCTGATTAAAAGTAAGAGTACCGCTTTCATCAATTTTAGTATTTCCATCATTTAAATCTCCACCAACTTGAAAAGCAAAACTTAACTTTCTGTCTTCATTGTTAGCAAAAGTTTTAGTGTAATCTGTAGTCCACTCCATATTAAGTGTGTTGTCAGTTTTATTAGTAGAATTCAATGTGGTATCAGTATTGTAGATCACTTCAGTATTGTCAATAAAAGGCATTGTTCTCCCTCCAAAACTAAAAGATGAATTGATAGAATTGTATACATTTAAATTATAAAAAGCACTAATATTTCCTCTGTATCCATTGTAATAGTTTTCTGAAGAACCTGTTTGCTTTAAGGTATTTAAGTCTAAAGTATCTCCCGAGTCCGTAATACCACTCCAATCATATCTTTCATATGAATTTGTTCCAACTCTTCCTGGCCAACTAAAATGTGAGCCACCTCTTGCAGAAAGCCCAAATCTACCTTTTCCTAGTTTTAAATTTGCACTTAATCTATTAACTTTATCTCCAACAGAACCACTAGTAGTTGCTTGGTAGCCGTCAATAATTGTTTTTTTAGTAATAATATTTACAATTCCTGCATCTCCTTCACCATCATATTTTGCTCCAGGGCTAGTAATTACTTCAACACTTTTAATTTGATCAGCAGGAATCATCTGCAAAGCGGTTGCTACATCTGATGAAAAGAATGATGATTGTTTTCCATTTACTAAGAACTTGATGTTTTTACTACCTCTTAAACTTACATTACCATCTAAATCAACAGACAGGAGAGGAGCTTTTCTTAAAACATCAGTGGCATCATTTTCTGAGTCGTTTAAATCATTTTCTGCATTGTAAATAATCTTATCAATTCTACTTTCATAAATTGCTTTTTCTTCATCAATATTAATTTCACTAAGTAATTTTGAATTTCGATTTAGTGTAATATTATTATCTTTAAAGTCTGGTTTTGATTTTGAAGTTGTTGCTTCAATTTGTTTATTTTCAAAACCAATAAAACTGATTCCAATAATATATTCTCCAACATTAATTTCCTTAAAATGGAATCTTCCTTTATTATCTGTAATAGTACCTTCAATCAGTTTATTATTTTTCTTGTGAATTAAACTTATTGTTGCATATTCTAATGCTTTATTATTATCAGTATCTTTAACTTTACCAGAAATATAACCTGTAAATTTTACTTCTTTTTTAGTTGCTCCTTTCCAAGCATCAACTTTTGTTTTTACAGTCGTTTTTTTTTGTTTATCTTGTCCAAGTAATAATGTAGGAAAGATTAAAAGTGCAATTAGTAGTCTTTTCATT
>Ga0209374_1004094_pt1 | contig 10824 bp, 20 predicted proteins | sample SaaInlLV_DNA_10m_FD_184683 | JGI IMG/M metagenome (GOLD analysis project Ga0209374, IMG submission 184683) | Marine microbial communities from expanding oxygen minimum zones in the Saanich Inlet - SI075_LV_DNA_10m (SPAdes) (version 2) | ecosystem: Environmental > Aquatic > Marine > Unclassified ...
TCAACAACAGTGTTAACAACGCTATTCAGACTGGCGCTTACTACGGTGTCGGCAAGAAGGGGGATGGCCCCGATCTCCCGCCGCCTAACATCCAAAAGCCTAATCAAAATCCTCTTGCAATAGGTCCGGCGACCACTGCAGCGACTCCTGCAGTGGATAGGCCGACTCTTGCAATAGATAGGGCTACTCCTGAATTAGAAGAAGCTGCTAAGACGTCTGCACTCAATCCGGCTCCGAAGAAGGGTCCTAACGGGACCGCTACCATCAAGAAGAATGCAGGAAACGCCCACTTAAACAACGTCCCTCAAAGAAGGCCGAACCGATCCACTACCGTAGAGAAGGCAGATGCCAACTCCATCGCTAATCGAAATAAAGATGCCATAGACGTACCCTTTACTGACGTGACTACTGCTCCACAAGGTCAGCTCCCTGCTGGCAATGTTGGGGAAGGGCTTACCGACGTCCAAATGGCCTACCAGCAAACAGTCAACCGACGTCGTGAACAGGCCCAACGTTCTGACCAGTTGCCTACCAACGACGTTCCTTCCCACGAACGTATCCAGCAAGGTGTTAAGGCTACTCGGGAATGGCACGAAGCGGTTGCTCAGGGTGCGAAGAGCACGAGTTCCCCACAGAGTGGTAAGAGAAGTCAGGCGGGTGCCAACCTTGCAGCCTTTCACAACATCAACAAAGAATGGAAATAACAATGTCCAGTAACCCTAACTACAACCCACAGTCGAATAAGCTGCAAGGATTCACTTACGGCGCAGGTCTGAAGCAGCCCCAGTATCGTCAGCGTCCTGATCGGCCCGACCCCGTTTCAGGTAAGCCGGGTGGAGCAGGTGCTAACTATTGGAGCGAACTCGATAACACTTCCAAGAACCCTAAAGAGGTTGGGGAAGATGCTAAGGAGCGGGTGGCAAGCATGTTGGGGAAGGAGCCGCCAGCACGGGTTAAAGACTCTGAGGGCGATTCTGACAACGGTAAGACCTTCCCCGAGCCGCCAGAACGTCCAAGCTCAAAGAACAACGCTCAAGACGCACAGGATATTACAAAAGCAAGAGGGACTTTCAACCGTAAGCAATAAGCCCCCGAACCCCCTAACCATTATGATAGGATATAGATATGGCTGTTAACGAATCTCGTAGTATGAACTCTGATCTCCAGGAAGGGATCACCGATGGTTACGTGAAGAAGGTCGCCCCTGATCGTGGTGGCACCCCGAACGATGACCTCGCCGCTTACCTCGCAAAGGAAGCTCGTCACGACGTTCTCTATGATGACACGGTTTCTCAGCGGACGAAGGCTATCGCAGGAAAGCGTATTACTACGATCAAAGGCTAATCATATATAAACATGGTCTGTTAGGTTACCCATACCTAACACTTTCGGCCCTCTACTGGTGTGTTTCTCTCTCTTTCTCTTGGCACCAGTAGGGGGCCACTTTCTTTATACAGGTATTGCTTTTACCCCCCAATGCAGGTATAATTACACTCCGACTAGCAGTAGGAGTAGTAATGTCAGAAGTACGCATCGTAGACCCCAACACCGGAGGAGAGAAGGGGCAAAAGGATGCTCGCTTTGATCTGATTCCACAAGAAGCCATCTGGATGCTCGCAGAAGCATATGGTCGGGGAGCAGAGAAGTATGCTGACCGTAACTGGGAGCGTGGCTACAACTGGTCCCTCTCGTTCGGCGCTCTCCAACGCCACCTCTGGCAGTTCTGGAACGGTGAGGATATCGATGAGGAAACTGGTACCCCCCATATCGTGAGCGTACTCTGGCACGCCTCTGCCCTCGCCACCTTCCAGGCTCGTGATAAGGGTACCGACGACCGCCCCGAGTATCTAGGACCCATGGATCGATTCACCGCCTGATAAGTGATAGACTGTAGTCAACACGTTCACAATCCGTAACAATAACAGGAGAAAACAATGGCCCGATTGCTTATTTGCAACACCTGCAAAACCGTAGACAAGCTCAAGGATTATGCGACAGAGAATGATCCCCAAGCTCTGCACGATCACGAGTTGATCGACGCTTGTGAGACTCACAAGCAGAAGTACCCCAGGGCGGGCGATGCTCACGCCGCCCAGCTACTTGTCATCTCAGACGAAGAGCTTGATCTTATCGATGAGGGTGCTCTTAAGCAGGCTGTCCACGACAATAAACTTGAGGAGTTTATCCGCAACGAGCGTGAGAACTACAAAGAAGACGCCATGGGTTGTTACAACCTGCATAACCGTCCTACCTACGGGTTCGGGTATGGAGTCGGCTGCACGGATTACCGTGATAAGAAGAAAGCCATTGGACGCACTACCGGTATTCCCAAGGAAGAGTGGAGCTACGTTTGCGATTTCTGCCCATACCATAGCTATGTCGAACATTACAGTAACCGCAAGGTCAATTGGAAGTGAGGCAAACTGTCAGTACCCAGGAAGCTATGAACGCTGTTCTGGTAGTGGGGTGCCTCTATGAGGTTCTTGCTATTACCACGAAGAAGGCTCCCACAATTACCCGAGTTCTTAAGAGGTGGGGGAGTCGAGGACACTTAGGAAGACTCACACTATGGCTATGGTGTGGTTACATCTCGTGGCACTTCCTTGAACCTATGGAGGCAGAATGATTGTCGTTAACTTTGATGTCATTGCCCAGCCCGCCAACGAACTCGTACAACGTGTCCCACGTACCGGGGGCATGGCCCTATGGAGGATCTTGCATGAGGCTCTAAACGGTCGTCTGGCCGTTGTTATTGATGAGTGCGAGGACACATTTGTACTTGAAACCTGGATGAAGGTCAACGGGATCAAAGCGGCGGTCTATGACGTACTCTACGCCACCTCTCCCGAGATCAAAGCAGAGAAGGTGTTTGCACTGGCTACAGCCGCAGGGTCATCCATGACCAACTGGTACGTTGACGTTGACCCGTCCACAGTCGAGCAGTGCATGAAGCTGGGTATGACCGCTCTATTGCTCGCAGACCCCTACACCGTTCGTCCTGAATGGAAGAACCTATCTGCCTCCCCCCGATCGTGGGAGACGCTAGTTGAGGAAGTACAGAAACAGAAGCTAGAACGAGCAGAGCGAGACTGGAGTAAAGAATGAAAGTAGTCCTAGCAGGTGCCGAGAAGGGTACCTATAGAAACGTTCTCAAGGATAACAACGTGCAGTCGGTAGCTATGAACCTCACACACTTCGCAGTGCCGAAGCGTAAGGAGCTAGAGATCCAGGAGCACTTCGGTACCGAGGATGTGTACCTGTATACCAGCGACGATGACTCTGATATCGACGGTTTCGATAACTTCATCCGTCAACACGGGGGCAACATCACCTCTGTTATCGGCCGCCCCGACTACAACGGTGAGTGGTTAGGGGATAAGTACATCCCTATCTGGAACGATCCAGAAGACACTGAAAGACTAGCTCACCTTTGTGAGCGATACGGGCGGGTGGCGATATCCGATAGGGCTATCACATCATCCACGACCAAACGTATCAAGCAACTGAAGCAGAGGTGGAACGCCTTTATGATTGTCATTACCGGTAAGGTAGACATCATCGAGTCAATCGACTGGGATGTGGCTATCGTAACGTCGTGGAAGAGTGTTGTAAGGTATGGCGAAACCCAGATCTGGGATGGTCATGGCCTACGGCGGTACCCAGCGGCTAAGAAGCAGCAGGTACGCCAGAAGCACCGTAACGATATCACCCGTCTTGGGGTGGACTTCGATGCCGTCATGGAAGACGACGTTAAAGAGGTGGCGAAGATGGCTGTACTGTCGTGGTTGGAGTGGGAGAAGAGGACCTTCGATACACCTAGTTCTGCGGCCTATGACCCCTCAGCAGGTGAACTCGATGAGGGGTCTGAACACCTCTCAGAGGGTGGTATAGTAACTACACCCCCCGATTCTGCGAAACCCACTAACACGGTTTCTAACAGTAATACTATTGCTACCTACGCACCTGAGAGTAGGCACGAGAGTGACCGGGAATTGCTACCAGTATTTGGTATAGATAAGGTACTTTCTACCGAGGCCAAAAAGGGCGCAAACGGTGATGAAACCTACGATTTACGCCCACATGAAGAGGATGTAATAGCCCTCAGTAGTAAGAGTGTGAGGCAATGTGATAGTTGCTATTTAGCTCCCCGTTGTCCTCGTTTTGAGGAACATATGGATTGTGCGTATGACCTACCTATGGAGCTTAAAAGCAAGTCCCAACTTCAGTCCCTACTCACCGCCATGGTGGAGATGCAAGCGAGTCGAGTTATGTTCGCTAAGTTCGCAGAGGACGTAGAGGGTCAAGGTATCGATGCCGAGCTTTCGGCTGAGATGGACCGCCTCTTCAGGCTCGTGAAGGACTTTAAGGACATCCAAGACACTCGTGATGTGTTCCGTATGGAGGTCGAGGCAAAGGGTAGTGGGGGCGTGCTCAGTAAGATATTCGGATCAGATATCGCAGATAAGGCTAATCAGCTTCCCACTCCTATGACCGCCAACGAGTTAGACCAAGCCATCATCGAGGCTGACATTCTCGATGACCCCCCTATTGACAAGTAACCAAAATAGACCAGATATAAGGAGCATAATATGATGGATGATGAGGACTACGGAGAGTCAGAGGACTTCGATGTTGATCCAGACGACTTCAATGACGACGACGATGACGCATTTGAGGAGTGGTTGAAGGACGTACAGAACATGCAGTGGGACAAGATCAAAGGAATCTTAGATAACGACCTTCCCACCCTGGGGGCTGACCATATCATGTTCAGTATCGATAGATCAGCGGGAGACGACAGAGACCCCCAAGTCGATATCCCCGAGGACGAGGATATGATTGATATCTTCCGCAAGCTCATCGTCACTGCGTACGGACAGAGGTTCAGCGATGACATGGAAGACCATCAGATTATGGGTCTGCTGGAAAAGATATCCCATATCACCGGCATTGATAAAGAGGACATTATCATAGCGATCCAGGAAGGGTCTGCTGGTATCGATCATATGTTTGGTGGGGACAAAGGTATGCACCCCTCCCTTGACCTCCGTGACCCTGAGAAACGTAACAGGGACGATGATGACTTCATTAAGTCGGTGAAGGACGACCACAAGCCTTCTAGGTCTCCCGGTAGCCCGATCCTTCGTTTGGTCGTGGATGACGTAGTAGACGACGTGCTAGACGATGAGGTATCAAACGCTACACGTATCGAGCAGTTGGACGTATTGGATAACATGCTGAGGGCAGAGTACGATCCTCGACAGGTTGCTCGTATCGCATACCTTAGACAGCTTATGCTGAGGGAGGACTGATATGGCTGACCAACTGGATGACAGCAAAGCTCTGTGCAAAGACGTTCATGTGGATCTGTTCTTTCCTCCGATATTCAGCGAGGAGAGAAGCGCCCCCGAGTCTAAGTACTATGACATAGGGCGTCTGGTGTGCGGTAACTGTACGCAGAGAGAGGCGTGTGACGCTTTAGGAGCCAACGAAGAGCACGGTATGTGGGGAGGTCGAACCCCGAAAGAGCGTAGAGAGCTTATGCCGTTCAATCCGAGTAAAAGGCTAGATCCAGAGAAGCTCAACCTGCTTCCTCCCCCAGGTGATATGTCATTACCAGAGCCAGAGAGACGGCTCAATATCCCTGATATCCGTTCCAGTATCCGTAAATACATAACAAAGGCGTAGTATGAAAACTTTAGGCATAGCTAGTGGAGACTTTAGAAGCTGTCAAGACGACCCTGTGGGTACCACCCCTAGTTGGGGTGGATCTGGCTGGGCGAGGGTTGGTCAGTACATTCCATACCTTAAAGAGGAGTACAACGTTGTATACGGAACCCTGTACTCAAATAAGGGATTCTTAGGAGTCGAGTGCGATATCACCAAGGAGCTGCACACCCCCGATATCCTTATCACTCAGCGTCTTATGAACGACGGTATCGCTAACGATTGTAGGCACTCCGTCAACTCCGGTATGATTGTTATCCAGGACATCGATGACTGGTACTGGGCGCTCGACCACCGTAACGCTGCATGGAAAGGTTCGCACCCGAAGCATAACGAAGCTAGGAACACTGACCACTACGCCCGGTCAATAGCGGCGTCGTCAATGATTGTGGCGTCTACGCCCTGGATCGCTGACAAGAGTGCTTCTATGTTCTCGCTGCCCACCGAGGTCATACCTAACTACGTCGATATCGATAGGTTTACACGAGTCGAGCAGGACGTGGCTACTCCCAAGCTGGGATGGGTGGGGTCTACTGCTCATCGTAGTGGAGACCTTGAGCTAATGAAAGGTATCCTCCGTCAGTTTACGGATGACTACCAGATGTATCATGGTGGAGACAATCCACGGAATCCCCAGGCAGATACTTTCGCTCACAGAGTGGGCTTGCCTGAAGATGCGGTTGAGAAAGCAGAGCTGTGCTTGCCGGAGGAATACCCCGGCCTACTGGATATGCAGCTAGGGATCATCCCCTTACGAGATGTCCCCTTCAATCACGCTAAGAGCGACATTAAGGGGCTTGAGTACGCAGCCTGCGGGATACCGTTTGTAAGTTCCTACAGCCCCTCCTACGAGGCTCTCAGGACATCTTGGGGTGGCTCTTTCGACATTGCGTACAAGCCCAAGGATTGGGTCAGAGCGATCAATAAGTACACCGACCTGTCGTACCGTCAGGAGAAGTCTGACGAGGTATTCGATAAGGTTAAGAGCCGTGATATCAGACGAGGCGCTGATCGATGGCTAGAGCTTCTTAGCTCCCTGTAAACGACAAAACCCCCCTGGCCGAAGCCAGGGGGGTTGTGCCGAACACACGCATATGTTTACCTACCAAAGATGTCCTTGAAAGGTTTGCCGTATGTGTTGATACCCATGTTACGTCGCTGTGCGTCGTTGAAGTGATCGTACAGATAACCGGCATAGGTGACGGCAATCTTCCTGTCCCGATTGGACTGGCTGGCTAACCAACCAGTCCACCACAGGTTCGTATCCTCATCGAGGTATGGCGTCCACTCAATGATGCGCCCTGCTTCAAAGTACGAATTGTACGAATCAGCTAAATAGTAGGCGTATTGGTTGAGCGTGGGCCGAAGAGGGAGACTAAACGCTTCCCTGGTAAGGGAAACCCCTCCGATGATGAACATTGCAATCATGGCAATCGAGCCGACTACCATAAAGATTAGGAATGCGTACCACATAGCGTGTGTGCCTTTCTGTTAGTTACGAGGGGAGTTACTGTACCTCATGGGAGGCGATCTTGACAACCTTGTCAAGCATGAACATTACAACGGCGAGGGGCTGACCCTCTTCTTGGAGGAGGACTTGCGCCCAGCCTTCTGAAGTGTTGACTACCAGCCGACCGGTGTAATTGTGAGTATCCTTATCGATGGTATCGATAACGATATTCAGAACCGGGAGATTCTGCATAACGTCCTCTTGTGTAACTGCCTGGGTAGGCGGGGCTTGGTTAGGCGGGGGGAGTGGGTCGTTATCGTGCATTTTGTGATCCTTTCAAGATCGGTCAATTGGAGCGGTCGCTCCGATGAATCTCTCAGCCTCAATCAAGGCCCACCAACCACGGAAGCCTTTGTCGGTCCTTACGGTCCCGCTCTCGGCTGAGAGACTCATCGCAGCGCCCAGTCGAAGCTGGGAACCGGCGAGGGCAGTTTTGACGACATACCCAGGTCGCAACCTTTCAGCTAACGGGCCAATCGTACTCAAGGTTGTCGGGTACGTTAGGCCACAGGGGTTTGTAATGGCCCTCGTCCTTGCGGATGAGGTTGGACTGATGCGTACGGGCAATCTCCTTGATACGAGCGTCGTCGGTGAACCACTCAGGGAACGTCACGTCTAACGTATCGAGCACTGCTTGGAAGCGGGGGGTCATGGTGTCTTTGTAGCCACGACGTGTCCACTCGTTGCAGTTGAGGAGACCGTACATGGCGAGGCCACCGGGATGACCTCGCCACATCTTGGTAGCTGGGTGATTGACCCAGCCCTTGTGGTCTTTCGGATTGCCTTCGTTGTCTACTCCCCGCAGAACGTTGAGGATCTGCCAGGTCTCTACACGTTGCTTGCCTAAGCGACGGTAGTCGAGAATGTCGAACCCTGATCGGATGTCGTTGGCTTCGGGGAGGAATGTTTGCATAGCGGTCACCTACTTTCTAGTTGAGTGCTCAGTGTACAGGGGTTTACGAAGATCAGCAACACGACTCTTCGTGGCCGTCGAAGAGCGTGTACCCGCAGGTCGAGCAGAGCCATGCGTCGAAGTCTTTAGAATCGATGTACGGCTCCTCGTCGCAGTGGTTCCAATCCATCAAGCGGTCGTGGAGGTCGTCGTAGGGCAGCGAGGTGTCGGCACCCTTTGTGGCCTCGATGGTGGTGCCTGCTACCACCAGGGCGTGCATGACGACCCGGTAGTCTGCCTCAGTCAGAGCGAGGAGAAAGTCTCCTGATTCAAACTGGTCTTTCTCTTTCAGAGCTTGAGTTTCCATCACTTGTTCCTTTGCTTGGGTTTGGCTGATACGAGTAGGGCTAACACGGATATGAACGCTATCGTGATACCTCCTATGAAGTCGAATAATGCTACGCCTTGTACGGTCATGTTACTCTTCTTCTTCCTTCTTGTAGGTCTCGCCCCGCCAGAGCATATCTGGTCGAGACGAATCGTTGACGATAACTACGGGATACTTACCAGTGTCCTCGTCGGTTGGGAACAATTCACTGCCTTCCCTCCGAAGGGTGTGCATCACTGCGAACCAGAATGATCTGATCGTAGCGACGGCCCATACCAATAGGAATCCCATAGCAAGCACTGCGTATATCATCGCAGCTTCTTAAGGGCAGCGGTGCAAGGTACGCCCTTTACAAATACCCGACATGCTGTCTGTGTGCGGGGAGCGCCCATGGCATGTCCTGCCTCGCACTTGTAGAAGTGCTTTTGGCGTTTCTTCCGCATCTGCTCCAGCTTCTCGGAGTATGTATCGGCAGAGGTCATATCCATCTCAGTACCGGCTTTCTACGAACATGCCGTCGATGAGATCGGTGAGACCGTCAACTAGATCCATCTCCACGTCCCGTTCTTCCGATGACATATCCCACTCGTAAGCATCGATATCATCGATATCATCGATATCATCGAAGTCGATATCATCGATTCTGAGGTCTTCAGCATCTTGGTCGAGCAGTTCCTGTAGCTCAATGTCGTTAGTCATATCCTGTTGTCCTTGTCCTTGTCGGTTTCGTTGTCGGTTTCGTAGTCCCACTCATCTTTCGAGGGACCGATGTCTTTACGCCCTGGGCGAGCGGAGGCTCGGAGCCAATCGCCATCAGAGAATCTCTGACGATCAGACTGGCTCCAAGCCTGTCGAACCGTGTACTTAGCCACGGTTCTTACGATCTCGCAGAGCCTCCATCAGCTCTGCAAGATCGACTTCGGGAGCGCCAGGACGATGGAATGGAACGATGACCTCGTTCTTGGCGTTGGTTCGGATCTCTGACATGGTGACCTCCTCGGTCGGTTGTTGTTGTGTGGTTACACCTTACCAAACGGTTGCGGGTGACGCAACCCTAAGAGTAATCATCGGCGCAGTCGGGGCAAAGAGTGACGCCCCCGCTGCTTACCATCGGGATCGGCCTTACGGTTGTCGGCCCGACGTTCTCCCAATCGCAGGTGCCGCACTCATCGCAGTGGGCCTCGCACGATTCGTGCCGCAGTCCGTCAAGAATGTTCATATCGGAGTCGCAGTAAATATTCATATCATTTCCCCTTTCTAAGGGTTATCGGTAGGTATCGAGTAGGGAGTCTTGAGCTGCTGCCAAGAGGAACTCACCGTCGCCGTCGATGGCTGAGGTTGTGTTGAAGTTCTTGGCTTCCAGAATGTTCCAGAGTCGCTCATCGATGGTCCAGATGTTGTCGATGGCGCACAAGGCGATCTCGACATGCACGTCCTTGGTCTGGCCGATACGGTGCAGACGATCTTCGGCCTGCTTGAGGTCCGCAGGAGTCCAGGGAAGCTGAACGATGACGACTCGGTAGTTGCGACCGTCACCATGAAGTGTGAGGCCGACACCCGCCGCTGTGATCTGACCAACGAGCACTCGGCTTGCGCCTGAGTTGAAGGCATCGACCGCCTCGGCCTTAGCCGTATCGCTCATACCGCCCCGAACCGTTGTGGCGTTGTACTTCGACAGACCAGAGATCAGCCCGTCCATCACGTCACCATGCTCGGCAACAACGAACACACCTCCTGGTTCGCTGTCTAACAGCTCTTTGATGTGAGCGACTGCCGACTCCACCTTGGCCTCTCCTGCGGCCTTACGGAGCGACGTGAGCCGAATGAGAGCCTCGGCACGCTGCTGCCCAGCGGTCACCTTGCCGTCGTTGCTATCAGCGAGGAACGAGATGATGTCCTCGTGCATTCTCCGATACTTGGAGACGGCCTTGCCCTTGCCCTCCAGGGCGAGAGAGGTGCGGCCCTTGTTAGGCATCTCGATAACGTCGTCACGAAGCCTACGGAAGAACCACGAGTTAGTCATACGCTTGTGCAGACCCTCGCTGTCGTTGTTACCACGACCGCCCCACGAGTCTGTCTGGGGGGCGTAGTTCTGCCAGAAGCCTCCGATACCACCGATATCAGACCATGCCCCGGCACCTAGCACGTCGATCTGCTTGGCAAGCTCGGCGTGGCGACCGTTAGGCATCGGCGTGCCAGACATCAGCACTCGTGGCCCTGTAATGCTCTTTGATAGGGTATCAAGAGCCTTAGAGCGCTTTGACTCTCGGTTCTTGAACCGGTGAGCCTCATCGACTACAAGCGCCC
>Ga0209374_1004096_pt1 | contig 10810 bp, 8 predicted proteins | sample SaaInlLV_DNA_10m_FD_184683 | JGI IMG/M metagenome (GOLD analysis project Ga0209374, IMG submission 184683) | Marine microbial communities from expanding oxygen minimum zones in the Saanich Inlet - SI075_LV_DNA_10m (SPAdes) (version 2) | ecosystem: Environmental > Aquatic > Marine > Unclassified ...
CGACTAAAATACTAGAAATTAGTAAAGCTATAAAGGGTTGAAATTTGAATTTTAAAATCAAAAGAATTAAAAAAACAACCCCAATAAAGACTGAGAAAAGAAGGGAAGAATCAATCATTTTTTTTCCATTCAGAATGAAAACTTTCTTCAAAAGGCTTGTCTATTCTTCGGTAAGTATGTGCTCCAAAAAAGTCCCTTTGTGCCTGGATTAAATTTGCGGGAAGTTTTTCGCTACAAATTGCAATCCAATAATTATAAGCGGTTCCATATCCATCTAAAGGGATCTTCTGATCTATTCCGTGATGAATTATGGAAGCAGCTCCTGCTTCTGTTTCTTTTAAAAGATCGAGAAGAAGATTGATTTTTAATATTGTTTTATCAGATTTAAACTCTTCGGAAAGGCGCTCCATTAATTGAGATCTTATGATGCAACCCTGAGTCCAAATTCTTGAAATTTCTGAGGGATTATAGTCCCAACCATATTCTTCTGAAGCAGCTTCAATTAAATTAAACCCTTGAATGTGGTTAATTATCCTAGCGAAAGTATAAGCGTCCTTTAATTCAGAAACAGAAATTTTTTCTTTTTTAATAGGTTTACTTTTCTTCTCAGCTAAAGAGCATCGGGTTTCTTTTAAGGCAGATATGTAACGCGCAAAAACGGCGGAAGACATCATGTTGTTTACGGATCCTAGTGCTAAAGCTGCAGAACTAGACCACATTCCCGTTCCTTTGCTACTGGCTTGGTCTAAGATTAAATCAACTAAAAATTGATTCCCCTCTTTTTTCAGCAGTATTTCAGCAGTAATTTCAAGTAAATAACTTGCTTCAGACCCTTGGTTCATTTCTTTAAAAAGAGCAGACATTTCAGGATAAGACATTTGTTTAGACAAAACATCAAATGTTTCAGCTAAAAGCTGCATTTCAGCATATTCAATTCCATTGTGGACCATTTTAACAAAATGTCCAGCACCTTCTTTTCCCATAAAGCCCTGACAAGGTTTTCCTGAAAAGTCTTTTGCTGCAATTTTGTTTAAAATGGGGCTTAGGTTTTCGTACGCTTTTTTGCTACCACCAAACATAATAGAAGCTCCAAAACGAGCCCCGACTTCACCACCAGAAACACCACATCCCACAAAATTGATGTTCTTTTTTTCTAGCTGCTGAGCTCTTCTTTGAGTATCAGGATAGTGAGAATTGCCACTATCAATAATAACATCTCCTTCTTCGAGTAAAGGAACCAGTTGATCGATAACACTATCAATTGCAGGCCCACTACTAATCATCAGCCAAATATTTCTAGGAAGCTTAAGAGCGCCAACAAATTCAGATAAATCTGTAAATCCGAAAACATTTGTAAAGGAATTATTTTTGGACATAAATTCCTCGACCACATGTTCCTCTCCTGCCGAAGAGCGATTATAAACGGCGGTTTTAAATCCGTTTTCTGCACAGTTTAGCGCAATCCCTTGTCCCATTACGCCCATTCCAATTACGCCAATTGCCGCATCATTTTTAGAAGCTAATTTATTTTGTAAAACAAGCGAAAGCTCATCAACAGATTCACTAATATCAAGATGGATTCCGTAACTAGGAATTTCTAGATCGTTAAATTGAGACTGTAAAAGGGAGGGATTAAAAAAATGGTTTTCTCGACTTTCAATTCTATCTTTAATTAGGTCAAAAGACCCATTAAGAACAACCCATTGAATTGATTTGTTGTTTTCTGACAAAAGGGCTCTATACTCTTCTTTTAAGGCGGAGCATGCAAGAATTGCTTGGCCGTTAACGCTCCATTCATTAATTTTTTTGGAGAGTATTTCTAACCAAGGTTTTCGATCTGAATCTGTCAGTTGCAGACCTGATTTCATTTTTTCTTTATTGGATTGTGGATGAAAATCATCAGCATCAAAAAAAGGCCAATTTGTGTCTTGAGACAGTTTTTTGCCAAGGCTTGTTTTTCCAGTACCACTAACTCCCATTAGGATAATCATAAAATTTTGTTTGGTGTTAAAGATATAAAAGAACAGATGAATTACATCATATTAATAACTCCTCCATTAGGGGTGTGAATTTTTTTCATTAAATCCGCTGTCATACAAGAATGAACAGGAAGTACCCAAAGCAGACTTCCAATTTCAAAGGATTTCATTTTTTCTTTAGGAACGCTAACGATTCCATGTTCTTGCGAAAGACTTTTAAGGAACGTTTTGTCTATAGGATCTCCCCATAAAGCGCCTTTTGACTCTGCTATTCTACCAAAGATTACACCGTCATTAGAATCTTCGACGCGATCTTTAGAGAAGTGAATACCGCCACCGTATATTACTATTTCATTTCGGTCTTCATGTTTGGAAACAATAGGGCAAGCCATTGCAACCGCTATTTCGTTTATTTCGTTGGACCCAATAATATTTTGAGTTAGATCATAATAAACAAAATTTCCAGGCCTAATTTCATCTATACCGTTAAAGTTTTCAGAAACACTACAGGTCGGTGTATCACCAATTGAAATTATTAAATCAGGATGTTGAGGTTTGTACTGTTTTTTTAGCGCAACTATTTTATCAATGCTTTTTTGATGTACCGCTTCGATTGCTTCTTTGGATCTACAATTATAGGCGTGACCAGCATGACCTAAAAATCCTTTGAATGTTATTTTAGGATTTTCTTTAATCTTATTTAAAAGTGTATCAATTAACGGAATGGAGGAAGTCTTTATTCCTGTTCTGTTATAGCCAATATCTACTTTTAAAAAAACACCCAGACTGGATTTAAGATGTTTTTCCAAGAACAAAAGAACCTCTAAATTTTCTACACACAAGTTTAATTTGATTTTACTTGCTAGTTCGTTTATAGTATCAATTTCAAGAATATTCGTAGGAAAAGCAACGGTTATATCGTCCCATTCTTGAGCAAAATAAGAAGCCATTTTTAAAGAAGAAACGGTAGCTTTTTTTACACCAAACTCTTTAAACCATCGCCCGACTTCAAGCGATTGATGGGTTTTGAAATGAGGCCTAAATTCGACCTTATTTCGAGCCGCTTTTTCAGCCATCTTTTCAATGTTTTTTTTACACCGAACGGGATCAATAAACAATGTTGGAACCTGTATCATATCATTAAGTTGTTCTGTAAAAAGAATTCAACAATAGGAAAGATACTTTTAAAAGTTGAAACTTCAAATATGACTTTATTCTTTATTAAGGTTTAAAGCGTATTTATTTTCGTAATTATCTTGCTTTTTGTGTTTATTCTTCTTGAGAAGTTTCTGTGTATTGGTTAGAGATCTTTCCATCAAATTGGTTACTTCCTATAGGTCTGTATTAAGATCATAAAGTTCTAAATTTCCATTTTCTGAAACAATTAATTTTAATTTAAACAAGACAAGTTTTGGGCTATATGGTTTTAAAACATTTGAGACAAAAAGTGTCTAAAATCTAGTGTTTATTGATATTCAGAGGGTGCTTTTCTTAACTGAGTTTTTAGTTCATATAAAGAAGCAACTTTTAAAAGCATTTCTTCTTCAAAAGGACGCGCTATAAATGTTAATCCCTTAGGACTCCAATTTTTATTATACCCCATAGAAATGGTCAAACAGGGATATTGAGCAACAGCTGCATGTCCTGCGTTCCAATTGTTTATAGATAAAATTACATCTAGATTATATTGTTTAATTGGGGTTTCAAAAAAAGCAATTCCCTCCAATTTGATTTGATTTTTTAAAATCTCAAGACTGTCCAAAGACAAATTAGAAGCAAAAACACCGTCCAATCGTTCTTGAGCGTAGGGTATTCTTAGAAGAGAATCTTGGCTGTTGTGGCGAACAACATCATCTATGGACTTTGGCAAACCGGCTCCAACTGCATATTGAATTAAATAGTTTTTTAAATCTATTTTCATGTCAGCATCAAGGATTTTCCCAAAACTTTTGAAGTTTACTTTTTCAGGTTCGAACTCAACTAAAACGCCGCCAAGATTCTCGATTCTATTAATAGCAAGAGCATAAAGAGAATCGTTTGCAAATTTTTTATTCACACCAAAACGAACACCTTCAAAAGAATTAAGTTTTGAGAAGGGTTTATATTCTAAAGCGATTGATCTTTCTAGAGTTACTGGATCATTTTCATCCTCCCCTTTCATTGCGTTTAGTAAAATATGTGCGTCAACAACATTTTTAGCCATAGGCCCAGGAGTGTCATAAGTACTAGATATAGGAACAATTCCGGATCTACTTAATAAGCCTACGGTTGGCTTGAGTCCAACCAACGAATGCGTACTAGATGGAGACAATATGGATCCAGAAGTTTCAGTTCCAAGAGCTGCCGCTGCATAATTTGCTGCAATAGCAGAACCGCTACCAGCACTAGAGCCCCCTGTATCAAAAAATCTTTTCCCATAGGGGTTTAATGTTTGTCCGCCTACAGCACTATACCCATTAGGGCACCTCTCACACAAATAATTTGCCCATTCGCTGAGGTTGGTTTTACCCAAAATAACGGCGCCTTTTTCTTGTAATCGTTCTACGATAAAAGCATTATCAGCTAGATTTGTTTTCAACATTTCCGCGCCAGCAGTTGTTGGCAAATCAGCCACATTAATGTTGTCTTTCAATAAAATTGGAATTCCGTAAACGGGATGATTCTCAACGGACTTATTTAAATCTTTTTCTCGGGCAATTTTTACAGCATCTGGATGAATTGATATAACTGAATTTAAGGCTTGAATTGAGTCATTTTCGAACAGAACGATTCGGTACAGATACCACTGAGTAAGTTTCTCATAGGTTAGAAGACCTTTTTTTATATGCGCTTGTAAGGTTGGGATATTTTGCTCCAGAATGAGGGGTTTTAGACTGAGGTAATCCTGTTGGGTAAAAGATTGGATTTGAGGCTGTATTGACTTCCAAAGATCATTTTTGTTGGAAACTCTTGACTGAATCAGGCGATAGCGCATTTTGGAAGACTTATTTTTTTGGGCTGCCTCAAGTTCCTGAGACTCATCATAGGCAACCCATGGCGCGATATTTGTTTTTGGGTTTTGATTACAACCAACCAGCGAGATAAGAAATAAAAATAAAAGCGTTTTTTTCATGGTACAATATTTTGTAGTATAAATCAACATAAAAACACCTACTTATGTTTCTTTGTATTAAAAGTAGCGTTTTTAAACTAGCCCACAAAAAACCCCCTGGCTACAGGGGGTTGAGTAATAATAAAACATAAAAATGTATTTAGTCATTTAGCTTAAGTACTGCCATAAAAGCTTCTTGAGGAATTTCTACATTTCCAACTTGACGCATTTTCTTTTTACCTTTTTTCTGTTTTTCAAGAAGTTTACGTTTCCTTGAGATATCTCCACCATAACATTTTGCAGTAACATCTTTTCGAACCGCTTTAATTGTTTCTCTAGAAATAATTTTAGCTCCAATTGCAGCTTGTATTGGAATATCAAATTGTTGTCTTGGTATAAGTTCACGAAGTTTTTCGCACATTTTTTTACCGATACTATAAGCATTGTCAATATGTATAAGTGCAGACAAAGCATCTACTTGACTTCCATTTAATAAGATGTCTACTTTTACAAGTTTAGAAGGGCGCATTCCTATCGGAGAATAATCAAAAGAAGCGTATCCTTTAGAAACGGTTTTAAGACGATCATAAAAGTCAAAGACAATCTCAGCCAAAGGCATGTCAAAAGTCAACTCAACACGCTCTGTTGTAAGATAGGTTTGGTTTGTAATAGTCCCTCTTTTTTCAATACACAAAGACATTACATTTCCAACGAAATCAGCTTTAGTAATAATAGAAGCTTTTATAAAAGGCTCCTCAACACGATCAAGAGCGGATGGGTCAGGAAGGTCAGAAGGGTTATTTACCAATAACATTTCGTTTACATCTTTCTTAACAAAAGCATGATAAGAAACGTTAGGAACCGTCGTAATTACAGACATATTAAACTCACGCTCTAAGCGTTCCTGAATGATTTCTAAGTGCAGCATTCCTAAGAATCCACATCGAAAACCAAAACCAAGAGCAGCAGAACTTTCCGGAGTAAAAACTAGAGAAGCGTCATTTAATTGAAGCTTTTCCATAGAAGAACGAAGCTCTTCATAATCTTCTGTGTCTACAGGATAAATTCCAGCAAAAACCATTGGTTTTACTTCTTCAAAACCGTCAATTGCGTTTTCTGTAGGATTCTCAGGTGTAGTAATTGTATCCCCAACCTTTACTTCTTTTGCATCTTTTATTCCCGTAATTAAATAACCAACATCTCCTGCTTCGATTTTTTTCTTAGGCTCTTGTTTTAATTTCAAAGTTCCTATTTCGTCAGCATTATAAGTGTTTTGGGTAGCTATAAATTGAATTTTTTGACCTTTAGAAATGGTTCCGTTTATAATTCTAAAATAGGTTTCAATCCCTCTAAAAGGATTGTAAACCGAATCGAAAATAAGAGCCTGAAGCGGTTCGTCTGGGCTTCCTTTTGGTGCAGGGACGCGCTCAATAATTGCGGTTAGAATTTCTTCAATTCCTAAACCGGTTTTAGCAGAAGCTGGAATAACTTCCTCAGGGGAGCAGCCTAACAGATCTACTATATCATCAGTAACTTCTTCCGGGTTTGCAGAAGGAAGATCTACCTTGTTTAATACTGGGATAATCTCAAGATCATTCTCGAGAGCTAAATATAAGTTAGAGATGGTTTGTGCTTGTATACTTTGTGCAGCATCAACAATAAGCAAAGCACCTTCACATGCTGCAATAGATCGGGAAACTTCGTACGAAAAATCTACATGCCCGGGAGTGTCGATGAGGTTAAGAATATATTCTTGCCCTTGGTACTTATACTCCATTTGGATTGCATGTGATTTAATGGTAATTCCACGTTCACGCTCCAAATCCATACTGTCTAGTAATTGGTTTTGTTTTTCACGGTCAGTTACAGATCCTGTAAAATCCAAGAGCCTGTCAGCTAGAGTACTTTTCCCGTGATCGATGTGGGCAATAATGCAAAAATTCCTAATGTACTTCATAGATTCTATTCCTAAGCTAAGCGACAAAGATACTTATTTGTGTTATGCTTTTTTGTTTTCTACATAAAATTAGTTTGATCATATTATTAGTCTTTCAGACAATGTTTTATATTCGATTTAGATTTAACCTAAAATTCGTTTTCACATAAAGCTTCTTTTACAGTTACCTCGCCTTTTCAATATTGAGCAATTTATTTTGTGTTTAGTACTCACGCATCAATTAAATCAAGAAAGGGGCAATTTGTATATTTTAGCTTTATAGGATCTTTTGTATGTAGTCGAGTTTATTCTACTAAAAACTCTTTGTATTATCAAAGCGGAGAAACACCAGGACTAGTAACAATAATTATAAACAAACCCCTCTTTTTTTAAAATTAATTCTTTGATTTGAAGCAGGCTGCAGAGAAAAGGTAGCTTTTATGTACTTTTGTGAAAAATTTTATGCTTTGGTAAAAATCGGCGACATAGAACTAAATGACTTTCCGCTTCTTCTGGCTCCAATGGAGGATGTAAGTGACCCGCCTTTTCGTGCTTTATGCAAAGAGAATGGGGCGGATGTTGTTTACACTGAATTTATTTCAAGTGAAGGTTTAATTCGCGACGCAGCAAAAAGCGTTATGAAGCTTGACATATATGAAAAAGAACGTCCCGTTGGGATTCAGATTTTTGGAGCCAACGAAGAGTCCATGTTGCGGTCTGTTGAAATAGTTGAAGCTTCTAAGCCAGACATCATAGACATTAACTTTGGATGTCCTGTTAAGAAAGTAGTTAGTAAAGGTGCCGGAGCCGGTATTTTGAGAGATATTCCTTTAATGGTTCGACTAACCAAAATAATGGCAGAGCACACGAAACTTCCAGTTACTGTAAAAACACGTTTGGGCTGGGACCATGATTCCATAAAAATAGTTGAGGTTGCAGAGCGCTTGCAAGACGCAGGAGCAAAAGCAATTTCAATTCACGGAAGAACCCGCGCTCAAATGTATAAGGGAGCTGCAGATTGGAGACCGATTGCTGAAGTCAAAAACAACCAGCGCATGCACATTCCAATTTTTGGAAATGGAGATGTCGACAGCCCAGAACGCGCCATTGAAATGCGAGATGAATATGGTTTAGACGGAGCAATGATAGGAAGAGCAAGCATTGGAAATCCTTGGTTTTTTAATCAAGTAAAGCACTTCATGAAAACCGGTACTCATGCTACTACTCCAACAATTAAAAAACGAGTAGAAGCAGCTCGAAGACACCTAGAAATGGCAATTGCCTGGAAAGGAGAGGTGTTGGGGGTTTTAGAAACCCGTCGTCATTACACCAATTATTTCAAAGGCATTCCTCATTTTAAGGAGTATAGAACTCGAATGGTAACTTCAAATGCTTCTGTAGATGTATTTGCTGCCCTTGCAGATGTTGAAGCAAATTGGGGAGATTATGAGATGGTTTAAAGAAACTGAATTTTTTTTCCAACACGAGCGCTTGCCCAAGCTGACGCAATACTTCCCAAAACAAAAAGAAGAAGTACGACTAAAGCAATGTTTTGAAAATCTAAACTAACTGGATAAGGGAAGTTTGTTCCTGGAACAAACAAAAACGGAAAATACATTTGTATAAGAACAAGTAAAGACCCAAGCAATACACCAAAACCACCACCAAACCAACTGATCATACCGCCAAGGTAAAAGAATATTAAACGAATGTCCTTGGGCATAACCCCAAGAGCATAAAGCACTTTAAGCTGTGGTCTTTTTTCAAGAATCATCATAATTAAAGCACCAACAACATTAAAAAGAGCGATAATAATTACGAGCGTAAAAATAAGATATATTGCCATTTGCTCTGTCTTGAGCATTTTAAACAAAGCAGCGTTAAGTTCAGTTCTTGACCGCATTCTAAGGGGTATTTCAAAAAGATCTGAAATATTTTTTTCAAGCGTTTCTCGGTTTATTTTTTGATCAAGCTTTAACTCAAGAGAGCTGTAAGTGTTTTGTTTTCTTTGAAAAAGATCAAGGGCAAAAGGGATACTTGAGAAAATGTACTTTTTATCAAGATCTTCGCTCACACTATAGATTCCTGAAACAAGAGAGGTCTTGTTTATAAAAGGGTCTTTTAATTGACTAGTAGCTTTTCTTTTGGGAACCGTAAGAATTAAAAAATCATTGTAATCGTATATTCCTAAACTTAAGATTTGGGCGATTCCGCCTCCAATTACAATTTCATCAAACTCTTCGTTAAACCAGTTTCCACTGCTAAGAAAGGTCTTGTTTTCAATTACATTGAGGTAATTAGAATCTACACCTTTGAGATAAGCTACATGATTTTTGTTTCTATAATTTAAAAACACCTTGTCTTCAATTATCGCAGAGACATCGAGAACTCCTTCAAGATCTCTGACTTTAGACAAAGTAATGGAATCCATTTCAAATGTTTTTCCTTGAGCTGCTTCCACTCTAAAATCGGGGTCAAAAACATTGGAAAAAGAGAGCCCAAAATCTTTAAGCCCTGTAAAGGCAGAAAGAACGATTAGTAGGGCGGCAGTAGCAATTAAGACAACTGTAAGCGCAATGTAATTGATTATGTTGATTACATTTTGTTTACTCTTTGTAAAAAAATATCGCGTGGCTATGTAAAGAGGGAAGCGCACCGATTTATTTTTTTTGGCGAGAAATTAAGTCCTCGGGATTTTTGATCGGATCATTTGTAGCAGTAAGCGCCTCATCGATTTTTTCGATATAGTCTAAAGAATCGTCTAAATAAAAAACAAGACCGGGAACTTTTCTAAGTTGGTTTTTAAGCAATTTAGCTAAGTCATGTTTTACCTGAAAACTATTCGATTGGATTCCCTCTAAAACCTCTAGTGCTTTTGCAGGCGGGAATAGGCTTAAGTATATTTTTGCGATGGAAAGGTCTACTGTAACTGTAACTTTGGTAACGGAAATCAACAGGTTAGAAACACCTTCTTTTCGAACAGCTCCTTGAAGCATTTGTGCAATTTCTTGTTGTAATAAGGTTGCTATTTTTTTCTGTCTTGGACTTTCCATAGATTATATTATTGGGTAAAATTAAGGATATTTGTTGGGATGTACCCTTCAAAATCAAAGTATAGCATTTAAAATACGCAAAACCCTCTTGTATGTTTAGTTGTTCCTAAACACGATCCCATTTATAGTCTCCGTTTAAACGGAAAGAACCTAAGTGTTTTTTATTCCAACTCCCCGGTTCAATTAAGGACAAAAAAGACTCTTCGTCCCCCTGATATAAATGATATGTTTCGCCAACAATAGGCTCAAATTTAAACTTTGCAGAATAAACCATTTGAGTGTCGGCAGCTAAGTTTACAAAGCTTTTGATTTTGTTTTGAAGATCTTCTAGTTCTGCTTGAAACTGTTTAGAAACTTTATCAACCCCCTTTTTTTTAAACGAATCTACGTTAGGAATATTAATTACAGGGCTACTGTTGCTATCGGCATAAGGCAGGAGCTTTGAAATATACTCCTGGCTTTCTTCGTCCCACGCTACATTATCCGGTTTTTTTGACGATTTCATTTTCAACAGTTTAACACAAAAATAAGACACTTAGTACGGCGAACCAATTTTAGTTTAAAATTTCCGTGAAAAAAGTAAGAAGAAAAGGACAAAAAAATATTTTTTATATTAGTTTTGCTGACGCTAGCAAATTTATTTGCAAAAGCAGGTCCTATAGCTCAGTTGGTTAGAGTAGCTGACTCATAATCAGTTGGTCCCTGGTTCGAGCCCAGGTGGGACCACCAGTAAAATCAAGCCTTCACGTAA
>Ga0209374_1004105_pt1 | contig 10789 bp, 14 predicted proteins | sample SaaInlLV_DNA_10m_FD_184683 | JGI IMG/M metagenome (GOLD analysis project Ga0209374, IMG submission 184683) | Marine microbial communities from expanding oxygen minimum zones in the Saanich Inlet - SI075_LV_DNA_10m (SPAdes) (version 2) | ecosystem: Environmental > Aquatic > Marine > Unclassified ...
TATCCCCCATTATTCACTTTGATATTTTGTAAAATAGTACAAAACCCTAAAAATAATTGATTATGGTATTTATCCCAATCTTCTTCAGTAATAGTTGAAAATGATTTAGGTTCTGGACCACCTGTATTTAGAATTAAAATATCTGTTTCATTATGTATTTCTAAAAATTTTTTTACACTATTCAAATTTGATGTATCTATATCATTTTTTGATGCAGCAAAGACATCAATTTCTATTGTTTTTAATGAGTCTGATATTGCTTTTCCAATTCCACGGGATCCTCCTAAAACTATTGCTTTAGTCATACAATAATTGAAGATTAGTTCTAATTAAATTTCATTATTTATTAAAATTAAAAAAATATTTTTCAAATTATTAAAATTAAAAATGATGTAATTTCATAAAATTATATTTTTCCTTGTTGCCACGCCTGATTAAATTTTTTAATGGCATCCTGATATGCTGTTATTGATTCATCACTCGATGCTGTAAGAAATTTTTCCCATTGAACATTGAATTTTTTTATTGATTCAATATTGGTTTCTTTGAAAATATTTTCAATCATTTTTGTTTGTTGTTTAACATATTCTGGACCAATTTCTTCCCAAGTATTTTCCCAACTTAAACTGACTTTTTTTAATAATTCTGCATCTGATCCTATTGCTTTTTGACATGCATCATGATATGTCATTAATGTTTGATTTGTAGCCTTTTGCCATTGTGCTAAAGATTCTTTCCAACCACTTAATGCAGAATTATATTCTTTCCAAGCTTTTTCAAATTCAGGTTTTTTTGAAGATGCTTTAGTTTGTTTTTTTGGTTTGGGAGTTGATTTTTTGATTATTTTCTTTTTACTATTGGATTTTTTTTTGACAGCCATATCTTGAATTATCCTAATAGAAGTTAAATCTTTAAAGAATTTTGAGGTTATTTTATCTCAAAATTTTGATGCTTTAGAAAAACTTGGAGCGTATTTTTCATCTTTATTTTTAAATAATTTATGATGATTTTTACATAAATTTCTGGTTTCTTTAAAACTAATTTTTACAGTTTGTATAGCTTTTTCTTTACATTCTGAAATACTACACTGCAATATGGTACATAATTGGTATTTCTTAATAAAACTTTGAAATTATACAATTACCTCTACTAACTTTTTTATGATTGTAGTTTATTGCAAAAATTATGAATGATGATGAAAAAGGAAAAGAATTTTTAAAATTAATTGATGATCAAAATACTGTTCAATGGAATATTGTTGCAAAACTATCATCTTTAATCAAAACAGAATGGAATTCTCCTGAATTAAAAAATGAACTTGAAAATTTAGTCAAGGATCATTATAAAATTACAAAAGATCTTAATAGTTTAGATACTGATAATAGTATTTTATAATGCAGAGTCTACCATTAATGCAATAAATAACACTGCCAAATATGGACTAGAAAATTTGAACAATGTCCATGCAGCTTTCTCCATGGGTTTTATTGTAACCCAAACTGATAATCCTAACATTAATGCCCCTGATGCAATTGCAGTCCACAAATATACATCACCAACCATATCTTCTCCACTTTCAGTTGTAATGAAAAATGGTGCTATTGAAAATAATACCATTACAACAGTAGATAATGCAATAGCTCTTGCAGATGTTTTTTCTGATTGTACTGCAGTTAACATTGGAACATTTACTTTGTTATAATCTTCTTTGAAATGTAATGTTAACGCCCAAATGTGCATTGGAATCCAAATAAACACTAATCCTGCCATTGCAAGACCCATTGTCCATAAATCTGACATGCTTACAGCAACCCAACCAATCATTGGTGGCGAACCTCCACATAGTCCTCCTAAAATAATATTAGTTCTAGAATTTCGTTTTAGTACGTATGAATAAACAATGATATTATTTACTAATGCAAATGCAATGAATATTGTTGCCCATATTCCTTGTTCTAATGTTGTAGTAAATGAAATTGCAAAAGCCAATATCAATGATATGCCTGCCAATGCTAATCCAAAATTTCTTGCTTTAACTGCAGGGTAAATTCTCTTTGATGGAAGAGGTCTATCTTTTGTTCTTTCCATGATTGCATCAATATCTCTATCGTGATAGTTTGTCAAAGTGTTAGCTGCTGCAGAACCTGATGCTACTGAAAATAACATCAATGCCCAAGTTTCAATTGAAATTGGAATATTGTAAATATTTGATGCTGTTAGTGCAGCTCCAAATGCAGTAAAAACAAGCAAATACCAAATTTTTGGCTTTGTTAATTCATAATAAACTGCTACCCTTGAACTAGCTGTTTGCTTTTGCAATACTAGTCACCAGTATTTGATGGCATATATGGCATTGCTTTCGTTCGTGATTTCATTTCAATGAATGACTCAGATGATTGAATTCCTTCAACTCTACCTATTTTTTCTGAAACCATTTTGTGCATTTGATCTAACGATCTTGAATACATTGTTACTAGTATGTCAAATCTACCTGTAACTTCTGCAACTTCTCTAACTCCATCAATGTTGAATAATTGTTCAATTACATTATCTCTTTGTTTTGTATCTATGTTAATTCCTGTTAATGCCTTAACTTCGTATCCAAGTTCAGCATCATTAACATCTATGGTAAAACGTTCAATTAATTTTCTTTTAACTAATCTTTTGATTCGTGAATAAACTACTGATGAATTTACATCAATTTTCTTTGATAATCTTGGAACTGAAATTGAAGCATCATTAGATAATTCTGATAAAATTTGTAAATCAAGATCATCTACTTTTGTCGTCTAAAACACCTAAACCGATGAAGATTTCTGGTTCTTATAAAGTTATTATTGTAAAAATTACAAATAATTTCTAAATTTTACCTTTTTTGTATAACATTTCTGCTAACAAGACAGCACCTTTTGCTGAACCCATTTTTTTATTATGTGAGAATAACATGTACTTTAATCCATTATCAAACAACTCTTCTTTTTCTACTCTTCCAATTGTTGTTGTCATTCCATCTCCAACTGTTCTTTCCATTCTTGGTTGTGGTCTAGTTGGATCTTCATGGAATGCATAGTAATCTTTTGGAGCAGAAGGTAATCCAATAACTGAACTGTCTATGTTACTTTGATTGTAAGTTTCTTTTGCCATTTGTGGATTAATTTCTTTTGTAGTTTCTACAAAAACTGATTCAGTATGACCATCAATTACTGGAACTCTGGTACAAGTGCAACTAATTTTGATATCTGCATCTTCAATTTTTCCATTGATTAGTTTACCCAAAATTTTTCTTGTTTCTAATCTTACTTTTCCTTCTTCTTTTGGAATATATGGAATTATGTTATCTGTAATTCCCATTGCAGAAACACCTGATTTACCTCCACCTGAAATTGCTTGCATTGAAGTCATCATTACTTTTTTTGCACCATATTTCTCCAGTAATGGTTTTAGTGTAATTGCTAAACCTGTAGTTGTACAGTTTGGTAGTGGTGCTACAAATCCTTTCCAGTTGCGGTTTTTCTTTTGAGTTTCTAGTAATTCTGCCTGCTCATCATTTATTCCTGGAATTAGAATTGGAACGTCATCTTCATATCTAAATGCAGAACTAGTTGAGACTACTGGTAATTTTGCTGCCATTTTAGTTTCAATGTCTATGGCAGCTTGTGACTCTACTGCTGAAAATATTAAGTCTAATTGTGATGTGTCAAGCTCGTCAACTGTCTTAACTTTCATTGATTTGATATATTCTGGGATCTCTCCACCAACATCCCACATGATAATACCTCCCTCGTTTCTAATTGCATCTATGTAACTTTTGCCTGCAGAGCGTTCAGAAGCTGCAATTTGAGTTACTTCAAACCATGGGTGGTCATTCAATGACTGTACAAATTCTTGGCCTACTGAACCTGTAACCCCAATAATTGCAACTTTTTTCTTCTCCATAATGAGAATTTAGATCGGTTTCAATTAATAATCGTTTTCAGATTACCAAAACATACTAAATTAGCCTATTCTATTTTGAACTGTGAAAATAAATACAAAATCCTCGATTCGTAGACATTCTCCTGTCATTCATGGTGGAAAAATTCCTACAAAAAATAGCGATCATAAAATTATTGATTTTAGTTCAAATATCACTCCTTTAGGAATTCCCAAATCCGCTAAATCAATAATTAAAAAAAATTTAGATAAAGTCCAATTTTATCCTGATCCAAATTCTGAAACTGTAATTTCAAATTTAGAAAAATATACTCATTTACCTAAATCAAATATTATTGTTGGAAATGGTGCCATAGAAATTCTTTATAATTTTTGTTTTGCATTTTTATCTAAAACAACTAAAGTGTTAATTCATGTACCAACATTTCAAGAATATGAAACTGCAGTAAAATTAAGTAATTGTAAAATTTCTTATTTTAATTCATTGAACTTATCCTCAAATATTGATTTATTTATTTCACAAATTCCAAAAAATGGATGTATTTTTCTTTGTAATCCGAATAATCCTACAGGTGAATTATTATCTAAAAAAGAATTATTATCTATAGTAATTGCAGCAAAAAAATTAAAAACTATTGTCTTTATTGATGAATGTTTTATTGAATTAGTACCAAAATCTAATGAATCTATTTTATCTTATGTAAAAAAATATGATAATATTTTTATTTTAAGATCTCTAACAAAATCATTTGGTTTACCTGGATTAAGAATAGGATATGCATGTGGTTCTAAAGAAATAATTAAAATTTTACAAAAAATAAAAATTCCGTGGAGTGTAAATTCTTTAGCACAAGATGCAGCAAATGCTGTAATTAAAAATACATCTCATATCAAAAAATCTAATTTAATAATTAAAAAGGAATTAAAATATTTAGAAAATTCTATTTCTATTTTAAAAGGATTTGAATACATTTCCTCATCTACTAATTTTATTTTAATTAAAACAAAATATGATTCTACAAAATTACAAACAAAATTATTAAAAAGCAAAATTTTAATTCGTGATTGCAAAAATTTTAGAGGTTTAAATAATCATTATATTCGAATTGCAGTAAAATCTCATAAAGATAATGTAAAATTAGTAGCAGCATTGGAGAAAATTATATGAAATCCTTAATGATTCAGGGAACTTCTTCTGGTGCTGGTAAAACAACATTAGTTGCAGCCTTGTGTAGAATTTTTTCAGACAAGGGTTACAGTGTTGCTCCCTTTAAATCTCAAAATATGTCGAATTTTGCTTATAGTACGCCTGATTTTGAAATTTCTCGTGCTCAAGCAATTCAAGCTTTTGGCGCACGTTGTGACATCACACCTGAACTGAATCCTATTTTGTTAAAACCCGTTGGAAATTATTCTAGTATTGTATACTTGAATGGTAAACGTTTCAAAAAAATGCATGCTAGAGAATATTATGAAAAATTTGTAAATACTGAAGGAATGAAAATAGCCTCAAAATCACTACGAACTTTACAGAAAAATTTTGATTTAGTAATTATGGAAGGTGCAGGTTCTCCTGCAGAAATCAATCTACAAAAATATGATATCGCAAATATGAAAATTGCTAAAAAAGCAAATGCAAGTGTATTGTTAGTAACTGATATTGATAGGGGAGGATCTTTTGCAAGTTTAGTTGGAACTATGAATTTAATTGATGAAAAGTATCAAAAACTTGTAAAAGGATTTGTTTTTAATAAATTTCGTGGAGATATTAATGTGTTAAAACCTGGATTTAAAAAATTAAAAAATATTACAAAAATTCCAACTATTGGAACTATTCCACTAATGTCATTAAATTTACCTGAGGAAGATTCTCTTAATGCAACACCTAAGGATATTATTTTTAGTAAAAAAAATATTTTTAAAATTGATACCGAATTAAATAAATTATCAAAAATTGTTAAATCCAATTTAAATATTAACTCAATTGAGAAAATGTTAAAATGATTCTTGAATCTATATCTATTATTGGATTTGCAATTTTAATTGATTTAATATTTGGAGATCCAAAAAATCGTTATCATCCCACAGCTTGGATGGGTATACTAATTGCAAAATTTACTCCTCTTGCAAAAAATAATAATCCTACATTTGAAAAAATTGGTGGAATTTTAATTGTAATAATTATTTCTAGTATTGTTATTTTATTATTATCTGGTCTTGATATTGGGATATCTTTAATTTCTACTGATTATGTTTCATTAATTATTTCAGTATTGATTGGAGCATTATTGCTTAAGACTACTATTGCTATTCGTGGAATGGAAAAACATGCAACTAGTGTATTGGAATCATTAGAAAGTAACAATATTGACATGGCAAGAAATTATCTTTCTATGATTGTAAAGCGAAATACTACTAATTTAGATAAAAACCATGTACTTTCAGGCGTATTAGAAAGTATTAGTGAAAATACTGTTGATGGTATTACTGGCCCAATGTTTTATTATGCTTTTTTTGGTTTATGGGGTGCATTTGTATATCGTGTCATCAATACATCAGATTCAATGATTGGATACAAAAATGATCTTTTCAAAAATTTAGGATGGTTCACTGCTAACTGTGATACAATCTTAAATTATATTCCATCTAGACTTACAGGATTAATTATGATAATTTCAGCAGCCCTTTTACAAAATAATTGGAGAAATTCTTACAAAGTTATGATAAGAGATGGAAAAACTACTGAAAGCCCAAATGCTGGATATCCTATGGCAGCATTAGCTGGTGCTCTTGAAACTAAATTTGAAAAAATAAACCATTACAAATTAGGTGATGGTGAAATCATACTCACAAAACATCATGTCTTATCTGCAATTAAAATTATGAAATTGACATCAATTCTTTTCTTTGGGATTATCACAGTTCCAATCATTTTAATTTTATCTTCTATTGGATGGTGGCTTTATGCTTAAACAGATTGGTTCAATTTTTTCTTTTTTAACAATTTTACCAACATCAAATGCTACGTTAGATGAAATTGCAAAATACATGTATCTATTTCCTATTGTTGGGATCATCATTGGAATTTTAGTAGGTTCATTTGGTTTTGGTTTATCTTTTCTTTTGGATCCAATCATAGTTAGTTTCCTTGTAGTTACATCCATTGTAATAATAACTGGTATTCATCATGCAGATGGTTTAGCTGATTTTGCTGATGGTCTTATGGTAAAAGGTAGTAAAGAAAAAAAACTTAATGCAATGAAGGATCTTTCTACAGGTTCTGCAGGAGTGGTTGCAATTGTTTTGTATCTTATTGGCTTAGTAATCGCAATTTCACTTACAAGTGGATTTGATTTGTTTAAGGCAATTTTGATTAGTGAAATTTTAGCAAAATTTTCAATGGTTTTATTGGCAAGTTTAGGAAATTCAGGATCCGCAGGCTCAAATTCTCCTTTTATGAAAATTATGAAAGACAAGAAAAAATTAATGATAGCTTTTGTAATTATGATAATTCCTGTTGCTTTACTTGGCGAAACTACTGGACTTGTAATGTTAGGCGTAACTTTTGTCGTTACATTGATAATTTTGGTAATATCTAATCGTAGTTTTGGTGGAATTACTGGTGATGTTTTAGGTTCAACTAATGAATTAACTAGATTGGCATCTTTGATGGTGTTTGTATCCTCATGATTGGTTTGATAATGGCAGGTGGTAAAGGTACACGTATGAATTCAGATAATGAAAAATTATTGTTGAAATATAAAAAACCCGTTATTCTTCATGTAGTTGATTCTTTAAACGATTCAAAATGTTTTTCAAATATTTTGGCATTAACTAGTTCTAATTCTCCAAACACAAAAAAATTATTGCAAGAAAATAATATTGAAATTTTTGATACTAGTGGAACTGGGTACGTTGAAGATTTAACTTTAGTACTTCAATCTAGAAATGATTCTATGTTAGTCACTTCAGGTGATTTACCTTTGTTAGATAAAGAAATTATACAAAAAATTGTTAAAAATTATGATCCTGAAAAAACTTGGACAAGTATACTTGTTACTAACAAATTTTTAACTACACTTGGATTAGAATCTGATTATTCTATACATTACAATAACCAAAAATGTAATTACACTGGAATTTCTTTAATTAATGCAAACAAGATTAATTCATCTAAACATTTAGACGAAAATTATATTATAATTGATGATAAACGAATTGCACTTAATTTAAACACAAAACAGGATTATGAATTACTCGGCACTACCTGATACTTTGCCGTTTATTTTGGCTTTAGAACCTGTTGGTTCTGAAATTGTATTGCCACAAGAATTACATGCAATAACTGTTGATGCATGAGAATAAACTATTTGTAATTCACCGCATTCTTCACAATTAACTTTTTGAAACTTACTTGATGGTTTTGGAACTTCGATGTGATCTTTCTTCATGCTGCTACCAACTCAAATTTCTTAATTCTAACCCCTGTTTTATTGTATTTCTTTTTACAAACAGTGCATGTCATAATAGGAGTAACTTTCTTAGTAACTTTAGCTGGTTTTGCAAGTTTTGGGAATTTTTGTCCACCATAACCTTGTTTACGTTCAGCGTGACGACGTTCACCTCTAGCAGAACCACGTCTTTTTCCAGCCTTGTAAATGGAGACCTTTTGATCAGTATGTGTTTTACATTTTGCACAGTACTTTCTAATCACCTTTGGAATGTTCATATCAACAAAACCTCTTCATCCGTAATTTAAGCATTGAACCTATAATAGTCATAAATTCCATTTATGATTATGAGTTCAAGCCTAGCACATTCAATTAATTCTCTAAATTCGGTAGCACTCGGTGAAAAAAAAGCTACTCTTGTCTTAACTAATTGTAATTTACTATCAGTCTATACCCGAGAAATAATACCAAAAACTCAGATCGCAATAATTAATGATCGAATTGCATATGTTGGTCTTGATGCAAGTCATACAATAGGACCAAAAACAAAAGTGATTGATATTCATGATAAATTTGTCAGCCCTGGATTTGCAGACCCTCATTTGCATATTGATCAATTTGTATTGCCATCTGAATTTGCAAAACAAGCTCTTCTTTGTGGTGTAACATCTCTTTTTTCAGATCCAATTGATATTGTTAGTGTTGCAGGGTACAAGGGTTTTCAAGAATTTCTTAAATTAGGAGAAAATTTACCTATTAGAATATTTCAAACAGTTCCTGGAGGACTTCCTGTAGATGCAAAATTTAGTAGTAGCAAATCATTGAGTCCATCACAAGAAAAAACTGCAATAAAACATCCTCATGTAATTGGAATGGGAGAAGTTTTTTCATGGACTAAAGTAATTTTACGTGAACCTAAAACAATGAAATCACTTTCAACAATGTTAGAATGTGATTGTATTATTAATGGACACACTGCAGGTGCAAGTGAAAAAAAACTTAATGCATATGTTTCTTCTGGAATACTTTCTTGTCATGAACCGATTAATTTTGATCAAGTGTTAGAAAGATTACGTTTAGGTATGTGGATAATGATTAGAGAAGGTTCTATACGTCGTGATTTAAAAGAAATTATTCCACGTGTGTTATCTAATGGTACATATCTAAATCGATTAATGTTTTGTTCTGATGGTCTTGATCCATTAGATATTTCTAAATTTGGTCATATTGATCATTGTATACGTGAATCCATTAAACTTGGTTTAGAACCGATTGATGCAGTTACAATGGCATCAAAAAATAATTTTGATTATTATAATATGGGAAAAGATCTTGGAGGTATTGCACCAGGAAAATTAGCAGATATTTTGGTTTTTGATAATCTAAAATTCTTTAAACCAAAGCATGTTTTTGTTGGAGGTAAGATTGTTGTTTCTAATGGATCATTTGTAGCTCGTATGAGAAAGAATATCATTTCTCCATGGATTAAAAAAACTGTTAAGTTAAAGAAATTTTCTAAAAATGATTTTCTAATTAAATCTAAAAAAGATCATGTGATGGCAAATACTATTTTTATGCAAAATGAAATAATTACTAAATTAGGAACATCAGAACTTCATTCTAAGGATGGTTATGTTTCTGCATCCTTGGATGATGATGTTTGGAAAATTGCTGCATTTGACAGAATTCATGGAACAAATCAACATTCTATTGGATTTCTTGAAAATTTTGGTGCTGATATTGGAGCATTTGCATCAACCTGGAGTTTCCACGAAAATGATTTGATCGTACTAGGTTCAAATGATTCTGATATGGCAATAGCATCAAATCATTTAATAAAAAATCAGGGTGGTTTGGTTGTAGTTAAATCTGGGAAAATACTTGCTTCATTACCTTTACAGTTTGGAGGTATTGTTTCAACTGATTCTTTTGAAACTGTTTCATCTAATTTTGAGAAGATCAATAATTCTATTGTCGATTTGGGATGTAAATTTAGTAGACCTCATTTGATCCCTCTATTCTTGCCTTTTCTAGCACTTCCTTCTATTCGAATTCTTGCAGGCGGAATTATTGATGTCAAAAAGCGATCTTACATTTCACCCTTGAGTTAGGCAATGTTAAAAAGGGGGATTTTGAGAATCGTGAATGTATCAAAATGGCATCAATTCAACAAGGACCAAACGGACCTGTACTAGTTCTTAAAGAAAGTGCTTTACAACAAAAAGGCAAAGACGCACAACAAAATAACATTGCAGCAGCAAAATTAGTTGCAGAATTAGTAAAAAGTAGTCTTGGTCCACGTGGTTTGGACAAAATGTTAGTTGATTCCTTAGGCGACGTTACAATTACAAATGATGGTGCTACTATTCTTAAAGAAATTGATGTTCAACATCCAGCAGCAAAAA
>Ga0209374_1004118_pt1 | contig 10765 bp, 8 predicted proteins | sample SaaInlLV_DNA_10m_FD_184683 | JGI IMG/M metagenome (GOLD analysis project Ga0209374, IMG submission 184683) | Marine microbial communities from expanding oxygen minimum zones in the Saanich Inlet - SI075_LV_DNA_10m (SPAdes) (version 2) | ecosystem: Environmental > Aquatic > Marine > Unclassified ...
TTTGGTTTGATTAATCAATTTATAATTAAACCTGCATTATCTGATTTTAATTTTTTCTTATTTCTTATTAGCACATTATTAATTACAGCATCTGGGTATATTATAAATGATATCTATGATGAAAAGGTTGACAAAATAAATAAAGATCATAAACGCATCATAAACAAAGAAATTAACTCTAAAAGTGCAATTATATGGTACTTTCTATTTAATTTTTTGGCACTTTTAATTATAGTATATGTTGCTCTTGTAATAGAAAAAATAATTTTTTCTCTTATTTTTTTATATTCTATTTTTATTTTGTGGAGATATTCAAAGCATCTTAAACACACCTTTTTAAGAGGTAATTTAGTGGTTAGTTGCTTAGTTGCTTTATCAATCTTAAATTTAGGTTTATTTGATATTGTTCCTGTAATTAATAATGAGAATTCTTCAAAAATAATTTTTTTAATAATTGTAGTTTATTCTTTATTTGCTTTCTTAATGACCTTTTCTAGAGAAATAATAAAAGACTTAGAGGATGCTGAAGGGGATAAAATATATGGAGCTAACACAATTGCATTAAGTCTCGGTATTCATAAATCTAAAAGAATTATTAATTCTTTTAATCTAACAGTATTATTCTTAATTGCCTTTTGGCAATATTTTCAATTTAGTTTATATCTCACTAGATTTGATACAATTAATAATGAACAAATAGAAATTTGGGGAACTAATAATTTCTCAATTGTTTATACAGCATTATTACAAATATGTTTAATATATTTTATTTTAAAATGTTTTTTCGCAAAACAAAAAAGTGATTTTTCTTTTTTAAGTAAAATATCAAAAATCATCATGTTGTTAGGAATATTTTCTATTCTTTTTTATACTTCAACTTATTTATATTAATGCTTAAAAAATTTAAAAATTATAACTTTATTTTAGGATCTAATTCCCCAAGAAGAAAAGAAATTCTTAAAGAAATTGGATTAGATTTTTCTATATATCCTTCAAATATTGATGAGTATTTTAATAAAGAAATTGAACTTGATGATATACCGGTTTTTTTAGCTGAAAAAAAAGCTAATGCCCTTAAAAATAAATTAAAAGAGAATGATATACTTATTACAGCTGATACAATTGTAATACATAATAATGAATTACTATCTAAACCCAAGAACACTTATCAAGCAAAGGAAATGTTAGAAAAAATTTCAGGCAAATCTCACAAAGTTATAACTGGAGTATGCCTTTCAAGCAAAAATAATAAATCCATATTCTCAAGTAAAACTATCGTGACTTTTAATGATCTAGATAAGTTTGAAATTGAATTTTATATTAATAAGTTCAAACCATTTGATAAGGCTGGGTCATATGGGATTCAAGAATGGATTGGCTTAATTGGAATTAAAAAAATTGAAGGCTCATATACAAATGTTGTTGGACTTCCCGCATCAATGCTATATGTCGAGCTTAAAAAATTTATTAATCTGTAATTCTATAAAATATAGCCAACTGTAAAATATAAATTATAGTCAAAATATGACGAACCAGATTGCCTTCTATAATCAAGTATTGAACAACCTAATTCAAAATCAAACATATAATATAAAAGATAAGAAATTCCAAAATTAACTGATGTGGTTCCTGAAAAATTTGAAAAACCCTCAAGATTAATTACATTATTTGTGCTATCTAAATACTCATTAGTCAAAGATAAAGGAATTGAATAATCAATTCCTGCAAAAATGGAAAAATCATCATTTAAGTTAAAATGAAAAGCAGGAGCAATTTTAATAACATTTTGTTTAATTTTTACTTTCTCAGTAAATAACCCATCAAAGTAGTAACCAAGATTAAGATTTGTTGAATTAGAAAAATAAGAAGCTGTTAGTTTTATCTTGCTTAATGATGACAAATCAAATGTAGAAGAAGAACCTAAGCTTAATCCTGGGTATGCATTAATATTAGATCTTTTCCAATATTGCGAAGAACTAGTTGAATTCAATCCAACATTAACACTGTAAGTTTGAGTAGAGGCATCAACAACAAACAACAATGATAAAAATAATAGGCAAAGAGTCTTTTTCATTTTTTTCTAAAACTAATAAAAAATACTAATTATTCATTTAAAGAAGGAACAAAAATTTGTTTAGCTTTACTTTCTTATCTTTGTGAAAATTTTTTTTGATGAAAAAAAATAATTTCTTCTTTGTATTCTTACTCAGTATTATAATTACATCATTTTTCAGCTGTACACCTGTGAGTAAAATCACATATATGAACACTATAAACAATGAAGGCTGGGGTATTTCCCCTATTCCACCAAAGCATAAAATAGAGATAGGAGATATTTTAATGATTAAAGTAATTAGTCGTAATGAAGAATCAAATAAGTTATTTAATGTTGAAACAAACACTAATAATGCCAACACAACAACAACAGCTGCTAATCTTTACTTAAATGGATTTACGGTTAGCACAGATGGAAATATTGATCTTCCAAATGTTGGCACAGTAAATATTGTTAATCAAACTCTTGATGAAGCTAAAGAGACTATTGCAGGTCTTGCAAAAGAATATATTATCGATCCATATGTAATAGTAAAACTAGCAAATTTTGAAGTAACCGTACTAGGAGAAGTTAACAATCCGGGGACATTTCCTGTATATAAAGAAAACCTAACTATTTTTGATGCTCTAGCTATGGCCGGGGACATAAATGATTATGGAAATTTGAGAAAAGTTAGAATTATTAGGTCTAACAATAACAAGAAAAAAGTTTATTACTTTGACTTAACAGAGAGCAAAATTCTTCAATCAAATTTCTATTATTTAAATAATAAGGACTTAGTATATGTTCAACCTTTGAAGTTTAAGGGACTCAAAAAATCACAATCTCAAATTTTACTATCAAGTTTGACAACCTTTGCTGTTCTATTTAATGCTATCTTAAACTTTACTAGAGATTAATATTTATGAATAATGAGACAAATCAAATACATGAAGAAAAGGTAGATGTAAAAAATCTGCTTTTCAGATATTATAATCACTGGTATTATTTTGTTATTTCAGTGTTTTTCTTTGCACTTATTGCTTTTGCATATATAAGATATACAACCCCTGTTTATAGTGTTTCAAGCACAATACTAATTAGAGATGATAATAATACTCAGTTGGGTGCAGAAAACATTTTAGAAGGAATGGAGCTCTTTAGTGGTAAAACCAATATAAATAACGAAATAGTTGTCTTAAAGTCATTCTCATTAATAAACCAAGTAATTGATGAACTCGGGTTAGGAGTTTCTTATTATCAGCACGGCTTTCTTCAGAGTAACGAATTATTTCAAAATACTCCATTCATTGTTAAAATTGACTCTAATTTCAATCAAATTTCTAATAATGAATTTCGTATTCAAGTTATTGATAAAAAAACATTTAATATAACTTCTTCAATTGACGACTTATACACATACAATCCAAAAAATGACAGGATTAACAAAAATATCGTTGCTGATATTGATCTTGATCAAGCCTTTATTTTTGGACAGCAGATTAAATCAAAATATTTTTCATTTAAATTAGAAAAAACAAAATCCTTTAATCTAGAAAAAATTAAAGAAAACAATAAAGATTTTTCTTTTAAGCTTCATCAAAGATCTAAATTAGTTTCCAATTATATAGAATCTGTATCAATCAACCCTATTAACAAGGAAACCTCTGTTCTCAAGTTAAAAATTAATGGTGAAAACCCAGGGAAAAGCATTAACTTTCTTAATAAGCTTAGTGAAAAATATATTGATAATGGACTGAATGATAAAAATAATATGGCCATTAACACTATTACATTTATTGACCATCAACTTAGTATAATAAAAGATTCATTAATAAAAATTGAAAATAATTTAGAAAGCTTTAAGAAAAAACATCCGAATATTGAGAATATCGAAGAAGAGTATGGAGCATTTTTTCAAAAACAGAAAATTGACAATCAATTATCAGAACTACAAGTCAATATAAAATACTACACTTCATTACGAGAATATTTAACAATTAACAAACAAACAAAGAGTATTGTCTCACCAACATCATTAGGAATTAATAATCCAGAACTTAATACTCTAATAAATCAATTATTACAATTGACTGCTAGACAGAGTGATTTAGAACTTACTACCACTGAAAAAAATCCAACATATATTTCTTTACTCTCACAGATAAAAAGTACAAAAGAAATTTTAATTGAAAATTTAAATAATCTTATAGCCACTTCTAAAATTTATGAAGAAGATTTATTAGCTAGAATAACTGACTACAGTTCTAGTATTAATAGATTACCTAAACATCAAAAAGAATACATCAATTTAAAAAGAGAGTTTTTATATAATGAACAGACCTTGGTTTATCTTCAAAACAAAAAATATGAAGCATCACTAGCAAAAGCTGGAACGGAATCCGATCATAAAGTTATAGATTATGCTAGATTAGAAAGTGAGATACCAGTTAGTCCTAGAAATTCTGTTGCATACTTTTTTTGTTTATTATTAGGATTACTTTTACCTATTATTTTCATTTCTTTAAAAGAGTTTTTTAACAATACTATCAGAAGTAAAAAAGACTTACAATTACACTCTAATATTCCTATTTTAGGTTTGATTGGACATAGTGATAAAATGAAAAGCTTAATTGTACCAAAAAATTCTAAATCTGTAATTTCTGAATCATTCAGATCAATTAGAACAAATATTCAATATTTAGCAGTTGACAAAGAAAAGAAAGTTATTACAGTAAGTTCATCAATTGGTGGAGAAGGTAAAACTTTTTGTTCAATGAATCTAGCTTCTATATTTGCACTGTCTGGTCATAAAACTGTACTAATTGGGGCAGATCTTAGAAAACCTAAACTAGAACTTGAATTTAAGTCTGAAAATAAAAGTGGATTAAGTAATTATTTGATTAATAAATCTACTCTTGAAGAAGTTACAAATAAAACTGAAATTGAACATCTTGACATTATATTTTCTGGTCCTACCCCACCTAATCCAGCAGAACTATTAGATAGTAATAAAATGAAAGATTTAATCAAGCTATTAAATAAAACATATGATTATGTTATTATTGATACACCACCAATTGGGTTGGTTACTGATGGGGTGATTTTAATGAAAAGTGCTGATATAAATCTTTATGTAGTTAGACATAACTATACTAAGCACCAAGCTTTGTCAGTTGTAAATTCTTTATATGATAATAATCAAATAAAAGATATTCATATTATAATTAATGATTATCAAACTAACATAGGAAATTATGGATACGGATATGGATACGGGTATGGATATGGATATGGATATGGTGGTGGTTATGGATACTATGAAGAAGATAAAGAGTCATAACAAAAAAGAGAATTATTAAACCTAACAAAGAAATACCATTTTTTCTTGCCTTATTCCCTCTACTAAGTTTAATAATACTATTAGCCATAAATGTTTTATTGTATGGTGATGAATCCTTAAGTGGACCTAACCAAATTGCTTTATTGCTTGCAACTTCCATAGCTGCATCTATTGGTGTTTACAATGGTAAAGGCTGGGGAAGTATTTTGAAAGGAATAAGTTCAAGTATATCTTCAACATCATCTGCGATTATCATTCTTTTATTAATTGGAGCATTAACTGGTACCTGGTTAATAAGTGGAATTGTGCCTGCAATGATATATTATGGTTTAAAAATCTTAAACCCTGAAATTTTTCTTTTTGCATCTTGTATTATTTGTGCAATTGTTTCATTAGCATCTGGAAGCTCATGGTCAACAATTGCTACTGTTGGTATTGCATTATTAGGAATAGGTAATGTTCTTGGTATTTCAGAAGGTTTAATTGCTGGGTCAATAATATCAGGCGCTTACTTTGGAGATAAGTTATCTCCTTTATCTGACACAACTAATTTAGCTGCTGCAATGTCTGGAACAAATCTTTTTACTCATATAAAATATATGATGTATACGACAATTCCTTCATATACAATTACCATAATTATTTTCTTTTTAATAGGGATTTCACTTGAAATCACTTCAAATCAAAACATAAATGAATTGCTTCTTTCATTAGATTATACATTTAATATTAATCTATGGCTGTTTCTCGTCCCTCTAACAGTTATTATTTTAATTATAAAGAAAACACCTGCTATTCCCGCTTTATTAGCTGGAACACTACTAGGAGGAGCTTTTGCAATAATTTTTCAACCTCAACTAATCAGTGAAATTTCTCAGGCTTCAATTCTAAATATAAAAACATATTATTTAGTAATAATGAATGCAATGGCTAGTGAGATAAATATAGTTACTGATAATGACCTTATGAATAATCTTCTAAGTAGTAGTGGAATGAAGGGAATGCTTCCTACTGTTTGGTTAGTAATATGTGCAATGAGTTTTGGGGGAGCGATGCAAGAGTCTGGTTTATTAAAAAGAATAAGTGATCCTATAATGCTATATGCAAAAAAAACAGGTTCATTAATAGCGACCACTTCTGCAACGTGTTTTTTCTTTAACATCACTACATCTGATCAATATTTAAGTATTGTTGTTCCAGGAAAAATGTTTGAAAAGACATTTAAAGATAAAGGATTAGCACCAGAAAATCTAAGTAGGACTCTTGAAGATAGTGGAACTGTCACTTCTGTTTTAATTCCTTGGAACACTTGCGGTGCAGCCCAGTCAGCTGTACTCGGCGTTGCTACACTAGCATATTTACCTTTCTGTTTTTTTAATTTAATAAGCCCAGTTATGACATTACTTTACGGCTATTTAAATATAAAAATTAAAAAAATTAATTAAATATTTCTTTTAGTCTTTTAATTGTAAAATCAATTTCTTCTTTAGTATTATACTTGCTAAAAGAAAATCTCACACCAGTTTTGCTTTGATCTTTACATACTTTATCTAAAACATGAGAGCCAGACATATGCCCAGCTGAACATGCACTTCCTCCGGAGCATGAAATACCCATTATATCTAAATTAAAAAGCAACATTTCAGACGAAGAATTTTTAGGAAAACTTACACTTAAGATTTTAAACAAACTGTTTTCATGATCTGTACAAGAGGCATTAAAGCCAATATCATTTAAATTGTTCTTTAGTTCTTGAATCATATATTTCTTTAAATCTAAAATATATTTTTTGTCTTCATTCATAGATGAAAAAGATATTTCCATAGCCTTCGCTAGTCCGGCAATAGAATGAACATTTTCTGTTCCAGCGCGCATATTTCTTTCTTGAGATCCTCCTGAAATAAAAGGTTTTATTGTTATATTATCTCCTATATATATAAATCCAACTCCTTTTGGCCCATGAAATTTATGTGCAGATCCTGTAATAAAATCAACTTCTATTTCTTGTAAATCAATAGCATAATGAGCCATTGTTTGTACAGTATCTGAATGAAAAATAGCATTATACTTTTTACATAGTAGTCCTATTTCTTTAATGGGTTGAATAGTTCCTATTTCATTATTTGCATGCATGATAGAAACAAAAGTTCGAGGATTATTTTGTAAAAGTTGATCTAAGTGGCTTAAATCAATTCTTCCGTTCTCATCAAGTTTAATGTATGATAATGAAATCAAGTTCTTTTTATTTAGTTCTTCTAAAGGGTAAAGAACTGCTTTATGAGATATTGATGATGTTATTGCATGAGTTATATTATTATCTAAAATACCACATCTAATTGCCATATTATCAGCTTCAGTACCACCAGAAGTGAAAAAAATATTTCCTGGAGAGGTATTTAATAAGTTTGCAACAGTTTTTCTAGATTTTTCGATAATTATTCTTGACTTTCTACCACCATGATGAATAGATGAAGGATTTGCGTAGTCAGATTTCATCATATCTGACATTAAATCAATAACTTCTGGTGCCATAGCTGTTGTTGCAGCATTATCTAGATATACACGCATTACAATAATTCTTTAATTTGATTAATAAAGTCTTCGGCAAGTTTATTTGCTTTATCTAAAGTAACACTTTCTGAATAGATTCTAATTATTGGTTCAGTATTAGATCTTCTAAGATGAACCCAACCATCATCAAAATCTATTTTTAGCCCATCAATTGTGTTAATATTATTAGACATAAACTTAGACTCTAAAGTGCTTAAAATTTTTGAAATATCAACAGATAAATCTAAATCAATCTTATTTTTAGAAATAAAATAGTTTGGATAGGTTTCTCGTAAAGATTTACAACTAATCTCTTTTTCAGCTAAATTTGTTAAAAATAAAGCAATTCCTACAAGAGCATCTCTCCCATAATGTAATGCTGGATAAATTATACCTCCGTTTCCTTCGCCCCCAATAACAGCATTTTTTTCTTTCATTTGTTCAACAACATTTACTTCTCCAACAGCAGAAGCAAAATAATTGCCATTATGATAATTAGTAACATCAGCTAATGCCCTTGTAGAAGAGAGATTAGAAACTGTATTCCCAGGAGTTTTTGACAATACATAATCAGCAACTGAAACTAGCGTATATTCTTCACCAAACATGGACCCATCTTCGCAAATTAAAGCAAGACGATCAACATCAGGATCAACTACAATACCAAGATCTGCATTTGTATCAATAACTTTTTTTGATATTTCAGTTAAATTTTCTGGTAATGGTTCAGGATTGTGGGGAAATTCGCCTGTTGGATCACAAAACAGTTTAATACATTCAACACCAAGTTTTTCTAATAATTTTGGTATTAAAATACCACCTGTAGAATTAACCGCATCAACTACAACCTTAAATTTCTTAGTTTTAATAAGGTCAACATTAACTAAATCTAAATTTAACACATCCTCAATATGTTTTTCATTATGTGTATTGTCGTATTTGTAAGAGCCAATATTATCAATTAATGAAAAATTAAACTCCTCTTTTTCAGCATAGTTTAAAAGTTTTTCTCCATCAGCTGCAGAAATAAATTCTCCTTTATTATTTAAAAGTTTTAGAGCATTCCATTGTTTTGGGTTATGACTAGCGGTAATTATTATTCCTCCAGCAGCAGATTCTTTTTCTACAGCAACTTCGACAGTTGGAGTAGTTGACAAACCAATATCAATTACGTTAAATCCACAACCAATTAATGTTCCAGAAACAATATTTGAAACCATTGTTCCAGACAGGCGAGCATCTCTGCCAATAACTATTGTGTTTGAATTATAATCTTGATCAAATATAAATTTTGCGTAAGCGGAAGTAAATCTAACAATATCAATTGGGGTTAAGGAATCTCCAACATCCCCACCAATTGTACCACGTATTCCAGAGATTGATTTTATTAAGGTCATTTAATTATGTTTCTTTACAAATCTACATAAATTCCAATATTGTTTAAGTGAGATTCCTATCTTTGTTTAAACTTATAATGAAATGCTAGAATTTTTAAATAATATCCCTAAAAGACCTGAAAAGCCTAGAAATAATGGCTTAACAATGATTATGGACAAAGGACTTAGTTTAAATGAAGCCGAAAATATGGTAGTTCTTAAAAGTGAACTTACAGATATTGTAAAACTTGGTTTTGGAACTAGCTTATTAACAAGATATATCGATAAAAAAATTAATCTCTATAAAGGTGCAGGCATAGATGTTTATGTAGGCGGGACGTTATTTGAAGCATTTATAGCTAGAAATCAACTCGATGACTTTTATAGATTAATGGACAAATTAAATCTTGAGATGGTTGAAGTATCAGATGGATGTATACAAATGGAACATGATAAAAAATGTGAACTAATTAACAAACTAAGTAGAGACTTTAAGGTAATTAGTGAAATTGGTAGTAAAGATGAAAATATGATCATTGAAGATGATAAATGGATTACCTTCATGAAAAAGGAACTGGAAGCTGGAAGCTGGAAAGTTATCGCGGAAGCAAGAGAAGGGGGCAATGTAGGTATGTTTGAACCAAATGGTGATATAAAAAACTCTCTAATTAGAAAAATAACTGCAGAAATTAATGTTTCAAATATTCTGTGGGAAGCTCCACTTAAAAAACAACAAGTATGGTTTATTAACAGCTTTGGAGCAAATGTAAATTTAGGCAATATTTCACCTAACTCAATAATATCTTTAGAATGTCTAAGGTTAGGACTAAGAGGAGACACATTTAATAATTATTTATAGACTTTTAAATGAGAAATTATCTAATTCTTTTTTTAAAAGGAATTGCAATGGGTATTGCGAATGTGATTCCTGGAGTTTCAGGAGGAACAATTGCACTAATTACAGGCATTTACGAGCAACTTATAAACTCACTAAAATCTTTTGATAAAAAAGCACTTCAACTAATTATAAAGTTTGATTTTAAATCATTTATAAATCATACAAACCTTTACTTTTTACTCTCAGTTTTTGGAGGTAGTATTGTAAGCGTATTTAGTATTGCCAGCTTATTTAAGTTTTTATTTAATAATTACCCATTATATATATGGTCATTCTTTTTTGGGTTAATTTTAATATCAATTCTATTTGTAGGAAAAACAATAACGAAATGGAATAAGCAAAGTATTATCTCATTAATTTTAGGAACAATAATTGCTATCTCATTTACTTATATCTCTCCAGCAAATGAAAACACCAACTTACTATTTGTGTTCTTCTGTGGAATAATTGGAATTTCTGGAATGATGCTGCCAGGATTGTCTGGTTCTTTTATATTAATTTTACTAGGAAACTATGAGCTACTACTAGTTAAAGCAATAACAGATCTTAATATTTTACTTTTA
>Ga0209374_1004135_pt1 | contig 10735 bp, 6 predicted proteins | sample SaaInlLV_DNA_10m_FD_184683 | JGI IMG/M metagenome (GOLD analysis project Ga0209374, IMG submission 184683) | Marine microbial communities from expanding oxygen minimum zones in the Saanich Inlet - SI075_LV_DNA_10m (SPAdes) (version 2) | ecosystem: Environmental > Aquatic > Marine > Unclassified ...
TGAAGATTCGATAATGGTGAGGGATCGAATAGGTCGCGCTGCAGGCAATCTCTCATACGCTCATATCATTACTTCAAAAGAGGCTCTTAATCATCTCTCCATGCTCCGCTTGGGTGCTGATCTGACGCTGCTCCCGTCAGACTTAGTTGAGAGTTGTGACCGTCTCTTCATGGAGACTCAACCTGCCCATCTTCAATGGCGAGCAGGGCGTAAACTTGAACCAGAGACCCGTGATGTTATCCGGGCTCAAATGATTCGCGAGCAGTTGCAATCATCGTTATCACCTGCTATTGATTTATCAGGGAAAGAAAAGTAAAGAAAGTTCCACTCCATCCTAACAATTCTATGAATAATTTTACACCACGCGCACAGCAGGTGCTGGCTCTAGCTCGAAAGGAAGCTGACCGATTCAATCATAATTATATTGGGACCGAGCACGTGCTCCTTGGCCTCATTAAATTAGGCCAGGGTGTCGCTGTTAGCGTTCTTCAGCGCATGGGGCTCGACCTTGAATCAGTCCGCATGGAGGTAGAGAAAGAGGTTGGGACTGGTCCGGATACCAAGAGTTCAACCAATATTCCTTACACACCCCGTGTAAAGAAGGTGCTGGCTCTTGCAAATAAGGAGGCCAAGCAGCTCAATCATTCTTATGTTGGAACCGAGCACATTCTTCTGGGGCTGCTTCGCGAAGGTGAGGGAATGGCGGCGCGGGTCCTTACCAGTTTAAGCGTGGATCTTCAAACGACGCGCAATGAGGTGCTCGCGGAGATTGATCCTAACTTCGCAGCCGAAGAATCCGATGACGAATTCGATTTCGATGATGATGAAATCGAAATGGAAAATGGTGAGGATGCCGAAGGAAAAGCTAAGACTCCGGCTTTAAAAGCGTTTGGTCGTGATCTCACTAAGCTTGCGCAATCGGGTGATCTAGATCCAGTGATTGGACGCGCCTCTGAAATTGAACGGGTGATTCAGATCCTCTGTCGTCGTACAAAAAACAACCCGGTATTAGTCGGAGAGGCAGGAGTGGGTAAAACTGCAATTGTCGAAGGACTTGCGCAAGAGATTGCGGCTGGTGATGTGCCTGAGATACTCCGAGACAAAAAGGTGGTCACTCTTGATCTCGCTTTGATGGTTGCTGGCACAAAATACCGCGGCCAGTTTGAGGAGCGTATAAAGGCTGTCATGGACGAGATCCGCAAAGTGAAGAACGTTGTGCTCTTCATTGATGAGCTGCATACCATTGTTGGTGCGGGTTCGGCTGAGGGAGCTATGGATGCTTCGAATATTATAAAGCCCGCCTTGAGCCGCGCTGAGTTGCAATGCATCGGTGCCACCACTCTTAATGAATTTAGAAAGCACATTGAAAAGGACTCCGCTTTAGAGCGTCGTTTTCAGCAAGTTAAGGTAAATGAACCCTCAATTGATGATGCTATAGAAATCATGAAAGGCCTTCGTGAGAAGTATGAGAGCCATCACAAGGTGCGCTACTCTGAGGAGGCTCTTGAGGCATCGGTGAAGTTGACATCTCGTTATCTTACAAGCCGCTTTCTGCCCGATAAGGCTATCGATGTAGTGGACGAAGCCGGAGCCCGTGCCCGAATTCAAACTATGACGCGTCCGATCGGACTCAAGGAGTTGGAGGTGCGCATCGCGGAGATTAACGATGAGAAGGTAGCTGCTATTAACGATCAAGATTTTGAAAAAGCTGCAGCTCTTCGTGACGAAGAAAAGACAACTCGAAAGGAGCTCGATGATAAGATCGAAGGTTGGCGTGGTGAAAGCGAAGAGAAGGTCGTTGATATCGATGAGGATGATATTATGTCGGTGGTCTCGAAGTGGACTGGTGTTCCGCTCCAACGTATGGAGCAGAAGGAAGCAGCTAAGCTGTTAAAAATGGAAGAGAATCTCAGGGAGACTGTTATTGGGCAGAATGAGGCTGTTGTGGCAATCTCTAAGGCCCTTCGGCGATCGCGTGCTGATCTCAAGGATCCGCGTCGCCCGATAGGTTCATTTCTTTTCCTTGGGCCAACTGGAGTGGGGAAGACCTACCTTGCTAGAAATCTTGCCAACTTTATGTTCGGTGATCCGGAGTCGCTGATTCAGATCGATATGTCGGAATACATGGAGAAGTTTAGCGCAAGTCGTCTCATCGGTTCGCCTCCGGGGTATGTTGGATATGAAGAGGGCGGTCAGCTCTCTGAAGCGGTAAGGCGCCGTCCGTATTCAGTTATTCTTTTTGACGAAGTTGAAAAAGCCCACCCGGACGTCATGAATCTTCTGCTTCAAATTTTGGAGGAGGGAATGATTACGGATAGCTTCGGTCGTAAAATCGATTTTCGGAACACGATCATTATTCTGACCTCGAATGTCGGAGCTGAAAGTATCAAACGCCAAACGACATTGGGTTTCAATGCAATGGCGGAGGATGAGGCGGACTTCGAAGGCATGAAGGCCAAAATAGATTCCGTTGCTAAAAAGCATTTCCGGCCTGAATTCCTAAATCGACTTGATGAACTCGTGGTGTTCCGGATGCTTGAGAAAGAGAGTCTTAACGTGATTGTCGATCTAGAGGTTGCGAAATTGGTAAAGCGCCTTGCTGATAAGCAGATCGATCTGGTGCTCGAGGAATCCGCACGCGACCTAATCGTCACCGAGGGCTACGATCCTGACTATGGAGCTCGCCCAATGCGCCGGGCGGTTGAACAATTGCTTGAAGATCCGCTTGCTGAAGCCATTCTTTCAGGTTCTGTCAAGGAGGACCAGCACGTTACAGCGAAGGTTAAAAAGGACGCGAAGGCGGTTTCTTTCAAAGCCAAGGCCCGCAAGAAGCAAAAGAAAGCAGGCGTTTCCACCTCCTAGAAATTTAAGAGGTGCGAATGAATTGATCTTATCGAGTTACTCTAAAATGGGTGAGACTTCGGCCTTCCTGATCCAGCCAGTGCTGCCTCCAGGGAGCTTAATCATAGACCATCCTGCTCGAGTCGCTTTGACTCGACACAGGCTCCCTATCACGTTCTCCCGAATTATAGAGCCTCCCTCAAAGGGTTGGCTTTTCAGCGCCGTCTTTTCTGTCACGATTGATAATTCACTCAGGGGCTCGAAGCTTACTCCTAGAGGATAGAGTTTCATCCCGGTGATTCCAATTGCGAATCCCAAACCTGTGAAAACGGAGAAAGTGACGAGGAGAGGTTTGCGCTTATTTCCAAAGATGTTCCAAGCTGTCAGAATAGCGATGACAAGTGACCAAATCCCCATGATTAAGATTTGAAAATAAATCCATTTGGGTAGAAGCGATAGCCATTCAGTCCCCTCTGGCGAACGAGCGTGAGACCCTGGTAATTCGCTCATTAGTTTGGAGCTGTCACCACCATGCAATTGATAACGATGGGCCCACAATGAAGCTTCGCCATAGTTTTCTAACTTTAGCTCACAAATCGCTAGGTTATGAAGATGCTCTCTTGCTGCTGCTGTTTCCATTGATGCCAGAATGTCGGCTTTGGCTTCCTCGGGAGAATGGTCAATGGCCTTACTAGTCTGAATCAAGGAGCCTATAGAGATTAAAAATATTAAGAGCGGAGACAAGGTCCTAAGGAGCCTCAAGACTCGCTTTTTTTCGCTTGGTTCAAGGGGTTCCGGTTTTGGGTCCTGCCGAAAGCAGATCTCATCCCGTATTTTGAAAACCTCCTCGAGCCCCTCAGCTGCGTCGTGCTCCGTAGCAAACCGGGCCGCTTCTCGAAAGAAGGTTACACGGTCATTGCTCGCTGAAGTCACTTCTTTCAGCTCGTCTTCAAACTCCCTACGAGGCGCTAACGCGATATGGCGAGCTTTGAGCCTGTTCCGGAATGCAATTCCAAGAATTGAGCAGGTAATTAGAGCAGGGATGATTTGCCACGCCCACTTGCTCAGGGGGGATGATTTCCTGAAAACTTTTAGCGGACGTTCGCTAGGGGGGAGGAACTCCAGAGCTTCTCCAAGGGATTCTGGGGAAGGAAGTTCTCCGGTGATTTTTATCGGAATAGGAAGAGATTCCTTTTGCTCGTAATTTTCGAGCAATGGATCGAAGTAAATGAAGCGATAAGGGGGAAGAGCCTCAATTTTTTTTAGAGGTCTTAGGACATGCGAGAACTCAGCGGTCCCTGAACTTGAACGGCGTTCCCCGCCGCTCGGCTTAGCCATTATTTCAAATTGTTTCCAATCTTTGTTCAGGTCAACTAATTGAGGTCCAGGGAATTGATCGATATTTCCCGAACCTGTGATGCGTGTTTCGACGGTGAGTGATCCGCCGAGCTCGAGTTCAAGACTGAGGGGGCGAACCTCAATCGAAAATGTTCCTACGGCTCCACCAAAACCGGATGGCGCTCCTTCAGGAAGAGGCCGGACATTTAGCTCAACAGAAGGGAAGTCGATCTTTGTGGTAAAGGAACGGGTGGCGAAGCCTCCGCGAACCACTTGGCGACGAAGTAAGGTAGCGTTAGTCGACCCAGGTCCAAGAACAAGAGGTCCGTCCTGAAGCGCATTGATTGAGCTAAGGTAGGTGTATACCGCGAATTGATGGCCATCATAATCAAGATATCCAGTAGGTTCAGTCGTCGTAGTGAAGCGCCATGCTGCAAGCCCATCCTTTTTGAGGTTAATGACGTTCCCATCTGATAACCGAAGTAAGTGAGGTGCTGCTTGGGAAAGATATAGCTTAGCTTCGACGTCCTGTGTTTCACCTAAGTAAGGGTTGGTCTTCTCAAGGAAAACACCGGTCAGATACGGAGTGACTTCTCCATTGATTTTTATGCCATGAGTTTCGAGGCTATTGATTGGTGCCACTCGAAGAGTATGGGTTTTTGAGCGAATCACTCCGGAGTTAGTTTGGAGTTCAAAGGGGGGGATCTTGTAAATCCCTGGCTCGAAAGCTGAAACTAAATAACGGAAGCCTTCACGAATTCTTCCATTAATTTGATATCGGCGTTGCGTTTCTCGCTTTAAAGCAAGAGGGGCCGCTTTTGGGGTGGTTGGCCAATCGATTAGCGTCAGATTCTCGACCCATACCGTCAGGTAGGTTTTTTCCCCAACTACAATAATCGAACTATCGAGCTTTGTCTCGATCGCCGGGGAGTCCTTAGCTAAGAGGTTGCGGCCTCCTGTAAGAATTAGAAATGAAATGATTACGAAAAATTTCACGATGGTCGTTTCGTAAATTACCAATCGTGTGGGCTTCGATTGTAGGGTCTCCGTATCCTTCGTGGAGCCTTTCCCCCAAAGTCGGAATATTGCTTTAGGAGCCGCCGAGCTCTTTCGCGGGGCGTTTCATTTTCCGGAGCATTAGGATCATCTTTTAGGTTGGGATTCTCTGCTTGTGCTTTGTTTTCATTGCCCTGTTTAGCTTCTCCCTCATTGCTTTGATTTTCGTTTTGATTCGATAGCTCGTCGTTAGGTTTTGATTTTTCAGATTGTTCATCATTTTTACTCTCACCCTCTTTAGATTGCTTGGGATTGTTGTTATCGCCATTTTCTTCGGAGGGGTCATCTTTCTTCGTTTGGTCCGGATTTTCATTTGATTGCTCGTCCTTTGACTCTTCTGATGTGTCTTCCGAATCAGAGCCATTTTGAGCTTCTTCTTGAGAGTCGTTTTTTTCTGAATCTTGATTGTCTTCGTCTTCCTTTTCCTGGTTTTTTTCTTCCTCCTTTTTTTCCTTTTCTTTTTGGAGTTCGGCTAATTGCTTCTCTACGGATTGTAGGTTTTCTCTCGAGGCTGCGTTTTGGGGTTGGATTTCTAAAGAGGCTTTAAAGTGCTCAATCGAACCTTCCCAAGCTTTCACTTTCTCTTCCATGGTTTTTGACGCACCTAGATAAAATAAGGAAGTTGCGAGAGCATAATGGGCTTGCTGGAGAATTTCAGAATCTTCAGCCGAAAGTGCTGAGCTAAATGAAGTGACCGCAGTAGGCCAATCTTGCGCTCTTGATGCTGCTGATCCGGATGCGAGGTATAGGCTTGCCGCATGGTCACCTGAACTATCTTTGGCTGCTTCGCTGAACAACTGTTGAGCTGTGGTTGTTTCACCTGCTTTGAGGGCAGCGATGCCGTCTTCCACCAAGCTTGCTTCAGCCTGTGGGGTGGCGAGACTACATACTACGAGAGCAATGATCGGAGCTAAAGGAAGGCACTTGATGAAAATAGAAGTCATGATGAGAAGCAGTCCGCTAAAAACAAACCACCGATGAGCAGGTTTAGCAACTCGTTGGTGTTTTCCTTCCTCTCGGAAGCGATCCATTTCAGAAAGTGCCGAATCTAATTTGTTAATGAAGCCGACGCCCATTCCTTTGGAGTAATATCCATCAGTTTCTTCGGCTATCACTTGTAGAGCTTCTTCGTTGAGCTTGGAAAAAACGACATTCCCGGATCGGTCTCGAAAATTCCCATCACTTTCCCGAGGATCAGGTATGAAGGAACCCTTTGTGGATCCCATTCCGATTGCGTAAATGAAGATGCCTTCTCTGGCGGCAGCGGCGGCAGCTTCTTCAAGTCCTTCAGAGGATTTTTCACCATCGCTAAATACCACCATGATGTTGCTTTGTTGACCCGTTTCCCTCAGGAGTCGTGTTCCGGAATCAATAGCTGTGGTAAGGTTGGAGCCTCCCACTGGGATGTCATTGGGGTCCAGTTGAGCCAAAGTTTGTTCCACAAAACTGTGATCGATCGTAAGTGGAGATTGAACAAGTGTTTCCCCAGAAAACAAAAGAACGCCAACTCGATCGTTAGGAAACTTTTCTAGGATTTCTAGAGCTGCAGCCCTAGATGCTAGTAGTCGATTAGGCTCCATATCGCGGGCTAGCATGCTGCGTGATATATCCACACAAAAGAGAATGTTTCGTCCTTCATTTTCTACTTCAATCCATTCCTCGCCAGATTCTGGCTGGGCGACTGCAATAATCAACCCAGCCATCCCTCCTAAAGCGAGACCCAGTGAGGTGAAGTGAACCCATGGCGGGCGGGTATGGCTGAGGCGGCCTTGTAAACGATCTGCCACCATTCTCTTCCAGCGATAGCGACGCTTCTTCCAAGAGAGCCAAGCCATGAAGCCAATCAAGGGGAGGGCGGTTAAGCAAAGAAGCCATTCAGGTTTTGCAAAATTCATGGCATCGATGGTGGGTTGAGTGCTGAAGTAAAAAGGTAGCCTAAAATCAAAAGGCCCGACGCCCCAACAAACCAGAAGTAGAGCTCTTTCCTTATCGTCCAGCTCTTACGTTCGACTTCGATTTTTTCAAGGTCGTCGATGCTCTTGAAAGCTTCTCTGAGGCCTAAATAGTCGCGCGCTCGATAGTAATCTCCTTTGGTGATTTCAGCGATTTCCTTAAGAGTTTCAGTGTCAAATTCTTGTCCGGTATTAACCCCTCGAATCCGACCTTGGGGAGTTCCAATTCCTACCGGGTAAACTTTAATACCGAGTTCGGCTACTAAGCCCGCCGCCTCAACCGGACTGAGTTGCCCCGAGTTGCTGGCGCCATCGGTAACGAGGACAATGACTTTGCTTTTACTTTTGGGATCACCTTTGTCTGTATCCCGGGCAAGCGTTTCGAGGCGATCACCTGCGGCTACGATGGCGCTGCCGATAGCTGTGCCACCCTCGGTTCGATCCTTCACTAGGGCGACGTCGCGTAAGGTGTATTCAAGAATTTGATGATCGAGGGTGATTGGGGCAACCGTGTAAGGGCGTGCCGCGAAGCTTACGATTCCGATTCGATCATCAGGTCGGCGATCGATGAATTCGGTAATAATCTTTTTAGCTGCATTAATCCTGAGTTGGGGGCGCCGCATGCCTTTGTCAGATTCGTAAAAATCAGCAGTCGACATTGAGTAGGAAACATCAAGCGCGATAATGATATCAATTCCGCTCGCGGTCCGCGAAGTCCGGCTTCTAGTTTCTTGTGGCCGGGCAAGTCCGATAATCGCAGGGATTAGCATGAGCGGGAGAATTAAGGGTGCGAACTGAAAGGGTCGGTCTTTAGGCTTGAGTCCCAGTGTGCTTAATACTCGCAAGGTTGGATAGATAAGCCAACTGCGAGCCCCTTGACGATAGCCGAGAAGCATGAGCAGTGGAACGGCTAGAAGAAGCAGAAGCCACCATGGTTCCGCAAAATCATAATTATCCAACAAGTTCATGATTATTTCTGCGAAGGACGGACAAGAAGAAAGGTGATAAGGGCTACCGCGCTGATCGAGAGCCCAACCCAGACTAAAGCGTTTCCTTCGAGTTCAGCGCTTACCCCACGCCGTTTGTAGGTGCTACCCATCAAGCCTCCGAGAGCAAGGACCATACCGAAAGGAAAAGCTGCTAAGGTTCGTCTGGCGAAAGTCCGCTGGATCCAGCCTGCTGATTTGGTCTCGGGTAAAGTTGGTAAGTGATCGTTTTCTATCTCTTTAGTTGGAGTGAATCGGCGAAGCTTTGTGAGACAGATTCGTGACTCCTCAATCATCTTCAAGGAAAGGGTTTGGTCGATCTCAGACTTATCATACTTGGCATCGTTCAAGCGATTAAGAACATGGTTGGCATCAGCTGGTAGTATGCTTTGTCGGGCTTCAAATTCCTCGACTGTTTCGTAAAGCGCAGGTTCTGCCTGAGCTCCGGCTAGGTAGGTTCGGATTGCCAATGACGCCTCGGCTGCGATCTCCGAAATTAATCTTTCGTCAGCCTGCGATTCAAGCGAATTGAGAACGCTCATCGCAGGTGTGAAAAAATCGAGATTTGAGATTGGTTTTGTTTTCTTGGGTTCCGCAAACAGGAGCCGGATTAGCCACCAAATTGCGAGGATTGTCAGGATCACACTTGAAATCAGAAACCACAGAAACCAATCCGGAGTCTCTGGCAGGTAGCTTTCGGGATCTGGGATGCCGTGCTGAAGGGTAGGTGGATTATCGGAATCCATAATTATCGCCTCCGAAGCACTCGGCGCTGAAAGAGTTTATGAAGATCGGCAATATAGTCATCCTTGGTAGAGATTTGAGCGCTATCAATCCCATGCTTTTTAAAGAACGAAGCAAGTCCTTCGCGATACCTTTTGGAAAGTTTTGAAAGCCCCATACGCGTGTTGCTGTTTGAGGTGTTTACTAATATTTCATGGCCGCTTTCAGGATCGCGTAGATAAACTTTGCCGACGTCGGGAATCCTTTTTTCAAGAGGGTCGAAAATGGGAAGGGCAATGACATCATGTTGACGCGCAAGGCATCCCAGGGGTCGTTCGAACCCCCAATCCACAAAGTCTGAAATGAAAAAGATCAGACCCTTCCGCTTGAGGGTTCTGAGGAGGAACTTCGAAGCTTCGGCAATTGAAGTTCCCGGTTTGGGAGGTTTGGCCGTCAAGATCTCCCTTACTGCTCGGAGCACGGAGCGTCCTCCTTTCCCCGGAGGTAGGTAGAGAACTGGCTCTTCCGCAAAAAGAAGAAGCCCGACTTTATCACCGTTATACCGAGCACTAAACCCGAGGAGCGCTGCAATTTCGGCGGCGCGTTCGCGCTTGCTAAGATAATCGCTGCCATATTCGGTTGAACCAGAAATATCCACGGCGAGGATCACCGAAAGCTCTCGCTCCTCACGGAATTTCCGAATGAAGGGAGTTTCCATGCGGGCGGTGACATTCCAGTCAATGAATCGGATTTCATCTCCCGGTTGGTATTCGCGGAATTCATCGAAATCAAGACCCTGACCACGAAATGAGGAGTGATAATCTCCTGAGAAAACCTCCTGAGCAAGGCGTCGCGCTCGGATTTCAAGCCGTCTGACTCGACGCATGATTTCCTCGATACTCTCTGCTTCATCCATTGCTCGTGTTGATTTTAGTAATTGAAATCGAAAAGGGGAACGCAAATTTCATCTGAATAGCGGGGGAGTCTGAATTGTTATTCACATTCATGGTTCCATATTACCCTTGCCCGGAGACCTGAGGTAGCCTAGCCCTCTTGGGGGTCACTTCGACTCTAAACACATTCAAATTTATGGCGATTGCACGCGCGCTCCTCTCGGTTTCCGATAAGTCCGGATTGGTTGATTTTGCTAAGGCCCTTCATGAGGGGTTCGGTATTGAGCTCCTTTCGACGGGCGGAACAGCCAAGGCTCTCCGTGAGGGTGGGCTTCCGGTTACTGATGTTGCTGAATACACTGGTGCCCCCGAGCTTTTCGAGGGGCGGCTCAAAACTCTCCATCCGAAGATCCACGGTGGATTACTCCAGAGGCGGGATTCGGATGACCATGTTGCCCAAGGTAAAAAGAATGACATTCCAACCATCGATCTCGTCGTTGTGAATCTCTACCCTTTTGAGCAAACTATAGCCAAAGAGGATGTGTCGTTAACTGAAGCGATTGAAAATATTGATATCGGCGGGCCTTCGATGTTACGCAGTGCTTCCAAGAATTATTCTGCGGTTACCGTGCTAACAGATCCTGCTGACTACCGAAGGGTTTTGGAGGAAATGGAAGCGCATGATGGTGATACGACCCTCCGGCTCCGAGAGGAGCTAGCGATCAAGGTCTTTCGCCGAACCTCGGCTTATGATAGTGCCATCTCCAACTATTTAGGCCAGTGTGACCAAGGGACTGGTTGCAGTTTTTCAGTTAATCTTCCGCTAGTGAGTGATCTTCGCTATGGGGACAACCCTCACCAAAAAGCCCGACTTTATGGTGATTTTAACGAATGTTTTACTCAATTGCAGGGGAAAGAACTGAGTTATACTAACATTCTCGATATT
>Ga0209374_1004141_pt1 | contig 10724 bp, 10 predicted proteins | sample SaaInlLV_DNA_10m_FD_184683 | JGI IMG/M metagenome (GOLD analysis project Ga0209374, IMG submission 184683) | Marine microbial communities from expanding oxygen minimum zones in the Saanich Inlet - SI075_LV_DNA_10m (SPAdes) (version 2) | ecosystem: Environmental > Aquatic > Marine > Unclassified ...
AAATTATAGATTATCAAATAATTCATGAATTTTTTTAGACAAAACAGACCTGCTTAATTATTGATTATGAATCCTATTGAGCCACATTCAATTAAAATAACACTTCAATCTTCAACTCCTCAAAGAATAAAATTGGCCGTCTATGGCACCCTGAGAAAAGGCTATGGCAATTATATCATTTTCTACAAAAATCATCCTTCTTAGGCACTTATACGATACAAAAAGTATCGTTTAACTATTTTCGATTATCCCTGCATCCTTCCCTACAACGGTGAAGAATACCGCATCGTGGTCGATGTATTCGAAATAAATCATTAAACCCTTATTCAGATCGATCAATTTGAAAACCATCAGATTACACTTCATACAGGTACTATTGCCTGGATATATACCCGAAATATCACCAACAACGGCATCCATCTCAAAGAGTATTTAGAAAGAGGTATGGCCTAATCTGAAAATTTTGCTGCCAGTTGTGAAGAAATCAATGATATGGGTAGCTGGAGAAGAGACATCGCAGAGGTACTCGAAACCTATACCAACAATAGACACGATGAGATAAAGGTACTCCAAAATAATGGATCTTAGCATCTGATTGAACTCAAAGATTCAGTTTCAAATCAATCAATATAATATCTAAAAGAGTGGCGATCAAGCACCCTTTTTTATGCTGATCCGCATATGCTAAAGAGCCCAACATTACTCCCACATAAATCTTTGAAAATACTTCTTGAATCCTTTTATTAAAGATTCATTTTTAACCCCCTTAATTCGACATACGTCCAATTTTTACTAAAACCCTTGACCGATCCCAAAAGATGTAATATATTGAAATCAAAAGATTCTTTCGATGAAATATTTAATACTTACTTTATCCATCTGCTTCTGCCTAAATGTATGGGGACAAGATAATAACACGTACCTGAGACTTACCTTCATCAAAGCCAAAGAAGGAAGTAATTATCGGGAAAATTTAACACAAAAATTTGCCCGTCTCCACAAGCAACGCATTGAAGATGGAATCATCAATGGTTGGGATTTATGGCAAGTCGTCAACTCTCGCCAAACACCTTTCAGTCATGTCATTGTCACCTTGGTAGAGCTATCTAAGATGGACAGTCTTTACTCAGGCGTAGATATGCAAAAAGTCTTTCCTGATATGACCGATGGGGATCTTGAAAACTTCTATGAGGAGAATATTAAAAGTCGAGATATTATTGGGGATTATATCATTACTTCCATTAAAAATATTTCAAATACCAATAGTGGCCCTGATGAATTTATGGTGATGAATTTCATGAAGGTCAAGGAAGGAAAATTCAAGACTTACGAAAATATGGAAATAGATTTAGCTACGGCGGTCATGCCTGATGAAAAATTCAGAACGGGTTGGACTTTACAAAAAAGAATTGATAAGTATGGCACTGACTTGCATTGGAATTACCTGACCGTAGATTGGTACGCAAAATATTCGGATTATATCAAAGCATCATCAATGCCTGCCGTCGACGCAGATAAGAATTATCAATCCATGATGGGTATCAGGGACCTCCGTGATCGTGCCGTTCTCCGAAAAATAATGTCGGTAAGGTGACTTTTATTACGAACTTAAAATATAAATACCTGAATTAAATGAGATCAAAAATCATTGACTCTCATCTGGTTTATTACTGAAAAATGGTACTAATTAGATTGATTTCCAGCTTCATATAATGGGCTAAATATTGAATAAAGAGAAAGAAATGTGATAAGAGTCTGCTGAGGTCATCCACAAATAAATGAGGGAAAATCAACAGAAGATATATTTGTCAAAATAAGCTTTACTCCAATTTAAGAAAATCTAAATCAACCACCCAATAAATTATTTCAATCTCTTTCTCTTTCGCAGTCAAAATTGAATCTAATAAATGTTGTGCTCCTTCAACGCGAGCCCTGTGCTCAGCTAATTGTCCCGTCACATTGTCAAAGTTCTTAAGTCTTCGGCGAAGATTGTTTTTCATGTAGTAATCTTTTTGAATGTACTCTCTATTATCAAACCAAAATTCATTGTATTGAGTCTCAGTACTTCCGATATCTAACACCCACTTATTTGAAATACGTGCCACAAAATCGTCCACTATGCTCTGATCAACCTTATAAGCATTCTCCTTAATAAAAAACAAATCGCTCCCCGAATAAATCTTAGTTAATTCATGCTCTAAAGTATCATCTAAAAATCGAAAGGTTCCGTCGAGCTGAACTGAGTTGTATGTAACCTCTGGTGGATCAAACGGCATAACTTCCTCATAAAGACTCAACGGAGCGATAGCGAAAGCGTCTTCCCCCTCACCATAAATAATCAAAAAAACAGAATCAGAATCTTCCTCCCATGAATAATATTGATTCGTAAAAAATTCATGGTAAATTGATAAATTACCAACATGTTCATCGATGTACAAAAGAATATCCTGTAATTCAACTTTCAATTTCTTCATGTTGTTGATATTGTCATCACGGTGATTACTGTTCTCTCTTTTTTGATCTACTGCCAAGGACAGAAATACACCAAAAAAAATGGCCATAAACTCAATGAACATTTTTTTGGCCCGATCGAAGAAATCTCGGAAACTAAACTTATCACCAATGGTGAAGAGTTTAAGAAACCAATTCAGCTCTTTTACCGGTATTTCCTCCTCATCCTGCTTTTTTTTAGTCATCAAAGCTGAGTAAGCTACCTGCACTTTAGCAAACTGCTCTACAAAAAAGGTTTCATTATTGTTGATAACAGGATCTAACTCTTTACTTAACCGATCATAAGCTTCTTGAATCTCTTCTTGAGAAGCTCCTTTCTTAAGCCCAAGGGTTTTATACTTCGCTTTCATTAGCAGCAAATTAAACTGATAATTCCTTCATAAGATAAAATTGACAAGATAATAAATAAAATATGAATGTGGAATAATAGGGTCTAGCTTAAGAAAAGACTACTCTCAATAGACTGATTAATTACAATAGCTCAGAGACAAGTAAAAAATATTGACAAATAATCGGATCCATTTAATCCAATCGACTTTAAAAAAAAGAAGACTGATTAAATAATTCGCTCAAATTTGAGAGCAGTCTAGGCCTTTTTTAGTAATAGATTAATTTTTGAAATACTCTTTGAATATCACCAATTAATATATATTTGATATTTGAACCTTTAAACCAACATAAAAATGAGAAAATTATTTATTTCAATGGTACTCGCCTTGAGTACCTTCATGATTCAAGCACAAGAGGATGGCGTGTATTCAATGCATTTTGTAAGAATAGAAGGCAATACAGCCGACTTTGAAAAAGTTCAATCTATATACATGCAAAAAGTGGCCAAGCAAGCTGCTGAAAAAGGGGATATCACCTTTTGGGCATTTCTGAAGCATGTGACTATGGACAATATTGACGATGAAGAGAAATACAACTATGTATTCGTTCAGGCAAATACCAATATTGAGGCGATGCTTAGTGAAAAAAATAGCTGGTGGAATCATGCCACTGACGTACTTAGTACAGAAGAACAAGCCCTTGTCAGTGCCCTGAGTGCAACCCATACCTGGACGGCTGATTCAAGACATATCTATCTAGATGAAGGTAGTATTGCCAAAGGACTTGGAGGTTTTATTCAATTCAATTTTGCTCGTCCAGAAAATGTTGACGGCTTCATCCAAGAAAATTTAACCTTATGGAAACCCTATTTCGAAAAAACTATGGATAGCATGGGTATGGTCAATTGGGGCGTTGGTAGAAAACTAGCTCCATTAGGTGCCAATTGGGCCAAAGTATCTACATGGGATATGTTTAATACGCTAGAAGAGTTAATGAAATATCGAATTGGGTACAAGCTTCCAGCAGATTTGCTCAAAAAATCTAAAATGAAAGATCACAATCCCGATGGTTTTATGATGATGCCTATTTTTCAGATGATCGCAAACTCTGCACAATAAAATACGCTGCTAAACCATTAAATTTTCAACCTTTTTTTTAAACTTTAGTGAACCACAAATCATGAGAAATATTAAAATATTTCTCATGATTTGTTATACCTATTTTTAATGAGTAAAAGCAAGCCGTTTACCAGTTAAATGGCGTGCGAATATCATCTGAAAATCAGGGGCTCCTTAAAAAATTGAAATAGATTATGTCTTCAAATTTTTACAAGAGGCAGTCAATAAAGGCCAGCTGATCAACTGGGCACTCATCAAGTTGGATGAAACCATAGATGAGGCCAATACGGAATACAACTATATTTTTGTCAATGGCTTCGAAAGTATCGATACTATGAATGAAAGCACCGATTGGTGGTCCAATACCAAAGCCATCGCAGGGGTTGATCCAGACATATTGTATCGCGATTTGAGAGAAAAATTGGGTATCTATTACTACCAAAGGCAAATGGAAATTGCTCCCACTGAGGCCTTCGAATCTGTACTCATGAATTTTGGTCATGCCAATAATTTAAAAGGGGATTTGACAGGCGAGAGGGCATGGATGGCTTATCATAACAAAACATGAGCAAAACAGGATTGAAAGCATGAGGTGTAGGTACTAAATTCCGACCTGTCAATTTTAACCAGACCACTAATGTTATGATCTGGAATCAGTTTACTACTAAATCCGCCGCCATGAAAGCACTCGCAAATGATATTGATGGTTTAGGAAATTGGCCTCAAGTCCCGCATAATAATGGAAAAAGCCTCTTTGTAATTTTTTATGAGGGCTTTTTTATATGCTCTTAAAAGTTTTTAAGTTATCCTTCAATTGTATCCTTTGAGCTCGAGAACTTTTCTCGTTAAAAAATCTACAAAAACAAGTATTCAACCATAATTTTGGATTAAAATTAAAAAAAATAACAGAAATCAATTGTTTTTTAATTATCTTGAAATAAATAGTAAGAAAATTGTAACAAATTATAGAAATTATGAAAAAAATTATAGCAACTTTTATATCACTCTTTGTGTTCTCAATGATTCAAGCTTCACCTAGTGATTTCTCATTAAGCCATGGCGGAAATGTGATTTTATCTGATGTAGAACTAAATGAGGGAACGTCTTTTGTTGCTTCGAAAGAAATGCCAAGGAAAAAAAGAGCATCAAGATCAGGTAAGAGAAATAGGAAGGTTAGAAAATAAGATTAGAAGCGCCTTCATACGACGTGATATTTAATTTAAGTTTTGTCACTTCTTGTAAACACATAAAAAGTGCCGTGGTTACTTGAAAGTAAAAACATAATAGTACTAGAGTTTTTATTCAACTAATATCATCATAAGATGATATTATACAAAAAAACAAAAAACTCGTATCACTGCTGTGGTACGAGTTTTTTGTTACTGCTATGTGAATTCCTCAGACTATTTATAAATACTCCTTCTAAATTTAAGTGTAAATATTTAATAATTCTGGTTTAGAAAATTAATCACTTTTTGATTAATTTTCTAAAAAATCTCCCTTGTTCAGTATAAATTTCGAGATAATAGATTCCCGCTTGATAACTGTTTAATAATATCACAGCTTTGTTAACATCAAATCTGTGTTGCCCGACACATTTACCTTTAATATTCCAAACATTAACCATCTTAATCCTCTCACTAGCAGTGATGTGTAAACTCTCCTGAACCGGATTAGGAAAGACGGATAACAAAGGCTGTAGGGTATTGATGCTGCCTAAAATATTCTCATAAGCGGGTAAAATTAATTGACCTTCCCAATTGGCCCCATCATTATTGTCTAAGTTAACGTTCTTTAAAGATAAATAAGCCCCTGCACCATCTGCTTCGATAGGCCAGGGCGCCTCATCTGAATATAAAACTTCATCTATTATATTTCCATAGCCGTCCAGCAATTGAACTTTTTCGCTTTGATTCGATAAGCTCCTAGTAAATTCATCAAAAGGAGTAAATCCATACCGTTTTTCGAAAGAATTTGTCTCACTAGCTAAATACAAAGTGCTATGGCCTCCCATAAATATACCTTTAGGAAATTGATAGGTAAGCCCTAACTCTCCCAAATAAAGACCCGTAAGATCGGCAGATGCATCACTCACATTGGTAATTTCGATGAACTCATAATCTCTTGAATCTTCATTCTCTTCAGCCGCAGGGTGATAATTAATTTTAGTAATCACAAGTGCCGGCTGCGTTACCGATGCACAGGACGTCGTTGATGTCAATTGACCGGATAGCCAAGTATTCCTATCACTGATAAAGCTCTTCAGGTCGCTGACTTGCTGATCAAATATACCCGTGGTCCCCCATAAAGCTTCTTGTCGATCTGCCGCTTCTGAAATATGAAGTACCGTTTCATTGATAAAGTCCATTACTTTCAGTGTATTGAGTGGCATCCCTGGAGCAGTAAGTTCTTGCCATCTTTTTTTTAAATAACATCTATAAACCGGGTCATCAAACAAATCTTTCCAAAATTTTGCCCCCATATTTCCTCCATCATCAAACTGCCATCCGTAGGTGAAACTTCGATCATACCCCCACATAAAGAGATCATTACCATAAGTTAAATTGAAATCCCAAATCGGTCCTGCGCGTAATTTCCCATTACGGTCTTTATGAAAAAATGTACTGAATTGATAACCGTCTACATTAGCTGACAACTCATTTAAAATCATAAAATCAATAAATGAAGGAACATCTATCACAGATGGATAGCCGTCTTCAACAGAACTGTTTTTATTGCTAGCTGTATTTGCAAGACGCTCAAACACTCCTTTGATATATTCGTGCTGTACGGAGTTTATCTCTGTAGATTTTGGATATTCATGTACAAAGCTACTCTCCCATCCACCATAATTGGGCATATTCCAAGCTGCTAAGTCTGCCCCCTCAATTTTATCTGTTTTGGTGATGTACCCTCCCGTAAGATTGGGTAATGAAAGATGATCTGGTTGAATTTTCTTTATATCTATCCGATTATCATCGGCCTTTAATTTCTCTTGAAAAAGATAAATACCTTCATAATTTCCATTCAGCATCACTTCACAATATTTACCTCTCGAGGCATATTGACCTATTTGATTAGACAGTTGATAACTCAAATAATCTCTGATCAGCGAAGAGTCATAGGCAATCCCATTTAAAATCCAATCATTCTCTTTGGGCATTCCTAATATACTCACATCCTCTTTCTGACCTAGGCTATCATAAGTAGTCAACGCGTATTGCTTTTTAAGTAATATAGAAGATGAGGAACCACGAACCTCTATCTTTATAGCCCCTTTAAAATCTAAATAATCCGGGTTATTTACATCCGAAATATCATTTCTTGAATCTACGCCCTTATCCACAATAATCATGTTTGCTGCGATTTTAGGTTCTGAAGGAATCGATAGATTATTCATGGTTTCTAGAACTACAATGGGCAAATTAGATGATTGAAAATCCACATAAATAGGGGCTGAAAACCAACTCGGTGTTCTTCGATAAATATATTCCGTAGTATTGATTCCCAATGAAAGCACCGGTAAAGCCGACATATCAGATGAAGTACTTGACTGATTGTGTACTTGCACAGCAATGATATTGGTTCCCTCCATCAAAAAATCGACATCGATATCAAAATATTCAGGTTTTTGACCGCTAGGTAATAACGCATTATGGTGGCCATCACTTAACTGATCAAATCTGGGAGTAACTCCCGAAACCAAATCTCTTGCCATTTCTTGGCCATTGAGATAAGCTACAAAGCCATCATCATAATCAATATCCAATCGCAACCCTTCGATCGCTTTAAGATCAATGATCTCAAAAGTTTTCCTCAAGTAAACTGAAATAGTATTTTCAGGAATTAAAGTAGCATCATCATCATCTCCGTAACCAAGTCCAGAGATCCCTTGACTCCAATTTGAATCGTCAAAATCTAGCCGATTCCATAAAGCATTCGGTTGACTACTTGGTACCGTATAATACCAGTTATCCCCCGGCAGGACTACGCTCTCCCAATGATCTATTTGAGAAAAACAAATAACAGGTATCAAGCTCACAAAAATTATTAAGAAAACTCTCATACTAAGCTTTTACTGATTCTTTAGACCATTCGAGCATGACGGAAAACTAAAATATCTCTTCTGGTTTATTGACATGAGAACATTTAAAAAAACGCTTAAATTGGAAAATCCTTACATTCACTAGTATTGCTTCAAAACATATCCTCTTAAAAAAAATCTAGACTATTGACTTTCCCACGACCTTTGCGTAATTAGGCGTCATGCCAATGGCCATGTGCTGCTGACCATACTTTACCTACGGGAGCCTGCCCCTCAGGCCGTGCACTACCATTCTCTTCGCTTTTATTGAACAATCCGTAGATTGCGGATATAAAAAGGACAATCAATACTCCAATCATCCAAAAAGTTTTATTTCCCTGTCTACTGGCCATCGTCTTGATTCCGTGGCAATTTTTGTACTTCTTATCACTCCCACATGGACAAACATCATTTCTCCCAACTTTCTTCATTTTCTTTATTTATGGGTTCGATTTATAAAAAAAATTACTCACGTAATAACGTTGTTTATATTTAGAAAAGTATACTCCTTACTCTATTTGAAGGAAAATAGAACTCAAAATATTCATAAGGCTCTAATTCTAACCCTTTTGTGTTAATTCAGAACTAACCTATTCAGAATCTAAAAAAGGATAATTATAATCAGTCGCTCCCGTAAATGTTTCTTTTATCGTGCGCGCACTTACCCATCTCAATAAATTCATTTGAGCTCCGGCTTTATCATTGGTTCCGGAGCCTCTCGCTCCACCAAATGGCTGCTGCCCCACTACGGCTCCGGTAGGCTTATCATTGATGTAAAAATTACCAGCCGCATACTGTAAAACATCTGAAGACCGCTCGATAGCATATCTGTCTTTGCTAAATATTGCTCCCGTCAAAGCATAGGCTGAACTTTGATCGACGAGCGTAAGGGTAGCTTCAAATTCATCTTGAGGATATACATAGACAGAAACTACAGGTCCAAATATTTCTTCACACATCGTCTCGTAACGTGGATTCTTAGATAAGATCACGGTTGGCTCAATAAAATAACCCTTAGCACCGTCATAATTACCCCCCATTATGATTTCAGCATCACTAGATGCTTTCACACGATCAATGTATTGAGTAATTTTTTCAAAGGATTTCTTATCAATCACCGCATTGATAAAATGCGTGAAGTTTTCCGGAGAGCCCATTTTAATACCCTTCAAAGTACTTATTAAATGCTCTTGAACCTCTCTCCAAAGGTTATCTGGAATGTATACGCGTGAAGCTGCACTACATTTTTGCCCTTGATATTCAAAGGCTCCTCTGACGATAGCTGTTGAAACTTCTTGCACATCAGCTGAAGCATGGACCATAATAAAGTCCTTACCTCCCGTTTCACCAACAATTCGTGGATAACTGTTATAAATATCTATATTTTGTCCAATGGTTTTCCAAAGATTTTTAAATACTTGTGTACTTCCTGTAAAATGTAATCCTGCAAATTCTGGATGGTTGAATACCACTTCTCCTGCGACAGGGCCATCGACGTAGATCATGTTAATCACTCCATCGGGCAATCCTGCAGCTTGAAAGACTTCCATGATGACTTGAGCGGAATAAATCTGTGTGTAAGCAGGTTTCCATACAATGGTATTTCCCATCATTGCTGGAGCAGTACATAAATTACCCGCAATGGATGTAAAATTGAATGGTGTTACTGCAAACACAAATCCTTCGAGGGGTCGATACTCCATGCGGTTCCAGACACCAGCAGAAGATTTAGGCTGCTGACTATAAATTTCTTCCATATAAGTGGCATTGAACTTCAAGAAATCTATGTACTCGCAAGCAGCATCTATTTCGGCTTGGTAAATATTTTTGGATTGACCGAGCATGGTTGCTGCATTAATTTTAGCTCGGTAAGGTCCTGCTATCAAATCTGCTGCCTTTAAAAATATTGCCGCCCGATGCTCCCAGCTCAACTTCGCCCAAGATTCCTTAGCTGCCAATGCCGCTTCAATAGCGTCATGAACATGGCTGGCATCCCCCTCATGAAAATGTCCTAAGACATATTGATGGTCATGAGGAGGGCTCATTTTAACTTTTTTTCCTGTCCTGATTTTCTCAGATCCGATATACATGGGCACATCTATTTCCTGAGATTTTGCTTGTTTTAAAGCTTCCTTAACTGCCTGCTTTTCAGAGGAACCCTCAATGTAATTAAGCACAGGTTCATTATGAGGTTGGGGTATTTTGAAATTTCCGTACGACATTGTTTATTTGTTTACTTTCTATGGTTCAAATATAAGCAATCACCAACGATTTACAGGAAGAGTGCTGGGAGTTCAATCAAGTCGTGAACTTGCCATTGCGAGGATGCTGTGGATTCTTTTTGGGGATTGTACCAAACAGACCTCCATCCTGCATGGTCAGCTCCTAATATATCCGTTTGCAGGTTATCTCCAATGATGACCATATCCCCTAGGATTCCTCCACAGTAATCAAGTGTAAAATCAAAAATCTCCTTGGCTGGCTTTCGATGACCCGAAGACTCAGAGGTCACCACCCACTTAAAGTAGTGATCAATCTCACTGTATTTCAATTTGACATTCTGAGTGTCATCGAAACCATTGGTAATAATCCCTAATTCAAAATCTTTTGATAGTCTATCAAGTACTTTACGTGCATTGGGCATCAAAACCTTCTTTCGAGGGCATTCAATGATGAATTGA
>Ga0209374_1004142_pt1 | contig 10723 bp, 10 predicted proteins | sample SaaInlLV_DNA_10m_FD_184683 | JGI IMG/M metagenome (GOLD analysis project Ga0209374, IMG submission 184683) | Marine microbial communities from expanding oxygen minimum zones in the Saanich Inlet - SI075_LV_DNA_10m (SPAdes) (version 2) | ecosystem: Environmental > Aquatic > Marine > Unclassified ...
GAGCTATACAGCTCATTTTGCAGGCTTTTAAATGAACGAAATAGCTTCAAATCTAAAAATTAATTTTCTTCAGATTTATTTTCAGATTCATTTTTTCCTTTCTTAAATTCATTTATTCCTTTACCTAAGCCCTTCATTAATTCTGGAATTTTTTTTCCACCAAAAAGCAATAACACAACAAGCGCAATTAATAGCCATTCTGTTCCTCCCATTGTAAATAATAAAACAGTATTCATAAGTAAGTCAATTTAATGTTATAACAAAAGTAGCTAAATTGTTTTAAAAAGCTTCAAAAAGCCATAACGAAGGGTCTTGTTTGTCGTATCCCTGCCAGATTTCAAAATGCAATTCAGTTCTATTATCATTTTCTCGTGTAAGAACCCTGCCTATTTCTTCTTTAGAAAGAATATTATCGCCAAGCTTAACCTTTACTTCTTCTAAACCTGAGTATACAGTAAAGAATTCTCCATGATTTATCAAAACGGCCTTCCCCTCACCTTTAATGAAAAATATTCTAGAAACCTTACCGTCAAAAACAGAACGGATGACTGCATTTTTATTTGTTGCAATATTTATTCCGTTATTAAAGGTTTCAATATTTCCAAATACTTTGTGTTTTTGTTTTCCATATTTCTGAATAATTACGCCTTGCTCAAGTGGCCATGGAAGTTTACCTTTATTATAACTAAATTTATCAGATAAGAGCTGGGCTTCAGGAGTTAAAGTGATTTTATTGTCTTTGTCTCGTTTAATCTTTTCTCTAACCAACCTTATTTCCTCTTCAATTATTTTCTTGATTTTTTGTTCAAGTTTTCTTGATTTTTTTTGCTGATCTTTTATTTTCTTTAAAAATATTTGCTCAGATTTTTTAAGCTTAGATACGGCAATCTTTTTTTCATCTTTAGAGATTAAAACCTTATTTAAACTCTTTTTTTTATTTGAAATAAGTTCTTGGTTCTGCTCCTTCTTCGATTTTATTAATTGTTGTTGAGAAAATAGCCTTTCTTTATTAATCGCTAAGCTATCTTGATTTTTAGCAATCTGTAATGCTTGTGCTTTCCTTGCTCTTGAGTACTCTCGAAGAAAAAGAATTCTTTTATAGGCTTGATTAAACGTTTCAGATGAAACAATAAACATCAAATCATTCCTTTCGTTTTTGTTTCTTTGTAAAGAATATATGATTTCACCATACTCTTTTTTTAATTCAACAATTTCTTTTTCAGAGTTATTTATTGATTTTTCATTTTCAAGTATTTTGTTCTCTAACTTAAAAATTTGCTTCTTTAGTAGATTTTGTTCAATATTTAATAGCTGCAATAATCTTTCTTGGCTAGATATCTTTTTATCAAGATAATCTATATAAACAAGTGAAGATTTTTTATTTTCTTTTGTTTTATTCAGTAAAGATGTTGTGTAATTAATTTCCTTTTCTAGTACAATTTTTTGTTGCTTCAGAACATCTTTGTTCTGACCAATAGACAGATAAGAAATAAATAATAAAACAAATAAAAAACTATTTTTTTTCATTATAGTTTTTAGGTATTTTAAATGGAGTTTTATCTATATCTAAAACCTTAATCTTATTTAAAGTTAGTTCAAATGAAAGCTTCTCGCTTCCTGTGTTAACATTTAGCTTTTTGGGGTATAAGAAATTGTCAATTATTTGAGAATCGACATATTTAACAGTAAGTTCTTCATTTGCAGAAAATTTTCTAACAAATAACTCTATGCTATAATTACTTAAATTAATAACATAGGTTGATGAGTCATTTTTACTATCTAAAGTAATCGTGTTAAGATCTTGTGAGCTTAAATAATTATTTTGAGAAATTGATATAGAGCTTGTTATAATGCTTTCAATCAAACTTAAAGATAAATTAATATTATATTCATCTTTAAAAACTGATACGTTTTTAATAAACCAGCTTGAGTTTGTTCTGTTAATTGAATAAACAGTATCTCTAGTAATCATTAGGCGATTTACCTCACCAATGATAGGTGCAGTTATTGAAATCCATATCAAACTGTCCTTTGCAATTTTAAGGCTAAACCCTAATGGGACCCCCCCGTCTTGTGTATTGACTTTTAATTTTCCCCTTATGCTTAGCCATTTATATGAAGGAATGGTAGAATTAACTTTTTTAATTACCTCTTCAACACTAATTGTACTATAATCAGTAACAGTCAACTCCTTTTTAATGTTACAAGACATAACCATTAAAGAACAAAAAAAGATTAACGCCTTATTCCAATAATTTTTCATTCTTAATTTTATTTTCTAAAATAAGTGATTCCGAACCAAGAGATTTTGATAGAAGCCATTTTTCTAAAGCCTCTTCTTTCAAGCCAAGCCTAAATAAAATATCTCCATAATGCTCAACAACAACAGGGCTCTTATCGCTTCCGTTTTTTAATGCTTTTTTAATCCATTCTAATGCCAACTTATAATCATCCAGGCAATACAAAATCCATGCATATGTGTCTTGATATGTTCCATTATTTGGCTCTAAATCATTACACCTTCTAGACATTTCTTTTGCTCTTTCAAGCTTGTGTTTTCTTAAAGATAAATAATAGCTATAATTATTTAACACAATTATATTATTTGGGTTTTGCTGCAGTATTTTTTCGTATAAAGAATCCGATTTTGAAAACAATTCTAGTGAATGATAGGTATCAGCTAATGATGATTGAAACTCGGAATATAAAGATGGATTATCAAAAACAAATCCAATACCCGATTCTAAGGCCTCTTTTGATTTATCAAATTGCTTAAAAAACGAACATGATACACCATAAAAATAATAATATAGTGGCTCGCTAGGGAAATAAGAAAGAGCATTTTTACTATATAATAAAAGTGAGTCGTAATTAGCACCCTCTACCTCTAAAAATAAAACTTGTGTCCATACGGCTTGTAAATTTTGATCAATTAACAATGATTTTTTATAATTTTTTTTAGCTAATATTTTATTACCCGTAGCATAATATAGATCGCCAAAAACCGCATATGTTCCTGAATTATTAAAATCAGATTTTTTAAGAATTTCTGCTAACTCAAAAGCTTGATTTTTTATGGTGTCATTGGTGTTAATGATCGGAAGGTATGATGAGAGAATTGCTAATTTGGTTTCAATAGAAATTTTATCAGATCTAAAAGCTAATTTAAGTTCTGAAAAAGATTTATCAAGATTCCCATTATCTCTGTAAAAATTTGCAAGCGTTAAATGAACCTGACCGTTTTTTGGGTCTTTTTCTGAAATTGATTTAAAAACAATAATTGCTTTTTCTTTATCATTAGTTAGTAAATAAGCCTCTGCAAGAATTTGTAAAACCTCAAGATCGTTAGGAAAACTATTTGACAGGACTTCTAAGCATTTTGTTGCTTTATTAAAATCTTTAAGCTGAAGATATAATTTATGTTTTTGCATAGAAATCATCTTATCAACTCCCTTCTTTTTTTCTAAATCATCATATACTGAAATAGCTTTTAAATATTTTTGATTATAGATATATGTGTCAGCTAGCTTGTAATAATTAAACTCATTTTTAGGCTCTCTTTTTACTATCTCAGAGTATTGATTAGCAGCATTATCAAAATCTTGATTAAGAAATAAAATTTCCGCATGATTTCTTTGGTGCCATATATTAGTAGTTTTAAGCTCAATTGTTTTTGAAGAGTATAACTTTGCATCACTAAATTTGTTTAAGCCCTTTTTTATTAAAGAAATTTGATAATAAGGCTCGATTTTATGGGGTTTAGTCTCTATACATTTATTAAACAAATCAATTGCTACATCATAGTTTTCTAGTGATTTTTGTTTAATACCATTAAAAAAAAGATTATTGAAGTGAATGTTATTATCCTGTTTTTTTTCTTTTGATAATACTGTTTTCTTATTTTTTTTATTTTCAGGATAATGACTTTTCCACTGTCCATATGTTGTCAAATGAACAAAAACGAAAAATAGTATTATACTTTTTTTTAACATCTATTTAATTTCACAAAAATCACCAATACTAATTTCTTGATCTATTTTATGTCCATCAAAAAAGGTATAATTACCAACCATGGAGTTCTTTAACTTAGCATTCTTTATATTAGATTGATTTTGAATAATTGAGTTTGAAATCTCACTATCTTCAATGTTTGAATTTGAGCCAATAGATACATGAGGGCCAATTTTAGAGTTTTTTACTATAGTTCCAGCTGCAATATAGCATGGCTGAATAATTTCAGAATTAATAAGCTCACTATTTTTATCAACCATATTTGATTTTTTATTATGTTCTAGAACACGTTGACTTGTATAAACTGTAGCATCTTTATTTCCACAATCTAACCATTCATCAACAGTTCCAATAGAAAATATTTTTCCTTTCTTTTTCATATTTTCAAGAGCATTTGTTAACTGATATTCTCCTTTATCTTTAATGTTATTGTCGATTAAAAATTGGAGTTCGCACATAAGATTTTCACCATTATTAAAATAATATATTCCGATAATTGCTAAATCAGAAACAAATTCAGTAGGTTTTTCAACAAAATCAGTAATATGGTTATCTGAATTAATTTTTACTACTCCAAACGCCGAAGGATCTTCAATCTTATTAACCCATATTATACCGTCATTATTTTTATTTAATTTAAAATCTGCCTTAAATAAGGTGTCTGCAAAAGCAACAACTACATTACCTCGTAAGGATTGTTTTGCACACAAAATAGCGTGTGCTGTGCCAAGTGGCTCTTCTTGATGTACTATAACCCCTTTTGCATTTAGGTTAGACGCTATATTAATTAAATCTTTTTCTACATCCGGGCCAAAATCACCAATGATAAACGCTATTTCGTCAATTGTTTCATCACAAACCTTAACAATGTCTTGAACAAGACGTTCAACAATTGTTTTTCCTGCAAAGGAAATTAACGGTTTTGGAGTTGTTAGTGTGTGTGGTCGTAGTCTAGAACCTCTACCAGCCATTGGTATAATTATGTTCATATTTTTTATTAATTAAAAAAGTTTGGGTGTTTTGTTTTCTGTCATTTTTGGCTTTTCTAAAGTATAAACTAAAATACAATATCCAACTAAAAACGACATGTCTAATATTAGGCTAAAATTAGTATAATAAATTATAAGATAAATAAATATCATTAAGAAAAAATACATAAGTATTCTGTAATAATTATAAGCAATAGGAAAGTGCTTATTAGAAAAATAAAATGAAATCAGAACCATGGAAAAGTAGCAGACTAAAGTGGCCAATGCAGAACCAATAAATCCGAAAACAGGTATTAATAAGAAGTTTAAAATAATTGTTATTGATGCTCCAAAAATTGCAATATATGCTCCGTATTTTGTTTTTTCAGTAAGCTTATACCAGATGGATAAATTATAATAAATTCCTAAAAAAAAGTTTGCAAAAAGTAGTATTGAAACTACTAAAAACCCTCTTTCGTCATGATATTTTGAGCCAAGAAAGTTTATAAAAAAATCATAAAAAGTTGTGACAATAAGAAAAATAAATGACGTAACAATTATAAAGTATTTCATAACATCAGCATAAATTTTCCTAGAGTTGTGTTCTCTTTCTTGAGAAAAATAGAAGGGTTCAGCGGCAAACCTAAATGTTTGAATAAATAAGATCATAATTATAGAAAGCTTATAAAACGCTCCATAAAGACCGATCTCTCTAGAAATATTAGATGATTCTGGTAATAAATATTTAAGTAATATTCTATCAATAGTTTCGTTAGTCATTCCTGCTAATCCCGCAATTAACAAAGGCGATGCGTAAATCATCATTTTTTTCCATAATTTTTTTTCAAAAACCCATACAGAGTTTATCATTTCGGGTAAAAGCATTAAGATTGTTATTACAGAAGCAAGTAGATTAGCAATAAAGATATAGCCAACACCAACAGAAGGAGAGTATACAGAGTTAACAAAATTTAATGACTGTAAATTATTTTCAATTGCATAGGGACAGTAAATAATAAAAAATAGGTTTAAACCAATATTTACAAAAATATTTACCAATCTAATCAAAGCAAATCTAGTTGCTTTGCTCAAAGCTCTAAGTTTAGCAAAAGATATAGATGATATAGCGTCAAGACCTATTATTAAAGCAAACCATTTTATATACTCTTGATTATTTGGGTAGCCAATACTTGATGAAATGTTTTCACTAAACACAAACATTAGTATTATAAAAAGTAATGAGGAAAAAAGTAAAGAAATTAATGAGGTGCTATATACAATACGATTATTTTTTTCTTTTTGTGAAAACCTAAAAAAAGCCGTCTCTATTCCATAAGTCAAAATGATAACTAAAAACGCAACATATGCATATAGCTCTGTTACCACTCCATATTCTTCCGGTAAAAAATATCTCGTATAAAGTGGAACAAGCAGGTAGTTAAGCAATCTACCAACGACACTACTTAAACCGTAAATAGCGGTTTGGCTAGCTAACTTTTTTAAGGGGTTCAATTAAAGTTTGGTTTTCTTTTTTCCATAAATGCTTTTGTTCCTTCAACAAAATCTTTAGTCTCAAAACAATCTGAAAAAAAATTAATTTCAGATTCCATTCCATCTATACCATCTTGATAACATGCGTTTATAGATTTTATTGCATTAGTGATGGCTGTTGAAGAATTGCGTTTAATCTTATTTGCCATTTCAACACAGTTTGCTATTAAATCATCTTGATTACACACCTGATTAACCAGGCCAATGCTTAACGCCTTTTCAGCACTAATAATCTTTGCTGTAGTAATCATTTCAAATGCAATTCCTTTTCCCACAATCTGAGGCAAACGTTGGGTTCCACCATAACCTGGAATAACACCTAAAGAAACCTCTGGTAGGCCCATTTTTGCATTATCAGAAGCAACCCTAATATGACAAGACATTGCCAATTCGAGTCCACCTCCTAGAGCAAAACCATTTATAGCTGCAATAAATGGAATCGTAGAATTTTCAATTAAGTTAAATAATTTTTTATGACCATTTTCAGATAAACCTTTACCTTGAATTTTGTTGAAATCTGAAAATTCTTTTATATCAGCTCCTGCTACAAAAGCTTTTTTTTCTGCTCCAGTAAGAATTACACACTTAATTTCTTTATTCTGAATTATCTCTTTAATACAAGAGGAAAGCTCATTAATTGTTTCGTTATTTAAAGAGTTTAAATATTTTGGTCGGTTGATAGTGAGATAACATATTTGATCTGAATTTTGAACAAGTATATTTTTGAAGTGCATTTATATTAGTTTTTATACAAATATAATAGAATACTACACTAATTGAAATACCAATATTTTAAAAGAGTATTTTAACTATTTAGAGCCTCTGCTCCCCCAACTATTTCAAGAATTTCTGCAGTAATTGCTGCCTGACGAGCTTTGTTGTATGTAAGAGTGAGGTCTTTCTTAAGTTCAGATGCGTTATCTGTGGCTTTGTGCATTGCAGTCATTCTTGCACCATGCTCAGAGGCATGTGAATCTAAAACTGCTTTATAAAGTTGTGTTTTTAATGATTTGGGTATTAACTCTTCTATAATTTCCTTTTTCTCAGGCTCAAAAATATAGTCACCTATACTAGATTCGTTTTCATTAATAGATTCAACTGGCAAATAAGCTTCATTCATTACATTTTGAGTAGCAGCATTTTTAAATTGATTATATACAAGTACTACCTTATCAAATTTCTGATTGATATAATCCTGCATAATAATATTAGCAATAGAAGCAATACTATCGTATGTTAGATCAGAAAAAACATCATCATGAGTACTAACAACAGAAAAATTGTTATTGTTAAAATATTCTGAAGATTTTTTACCAATAGAAAGAATACTGACCTGAGATTCTTTATAATCTTCTTTAAGAAGTAAATTTATTTTTTTAATAATATTTGCATTGAACCCTCCGCACAAGCCTCTATTTGAAGTTATTGCAACTAAAAGTATCTTACTTTGTGTTCTGTCTGAAGAAAACCCCCCCCCTTTAGAAGCCTCTAGACTAGAGGATAAATTAACAAGAAGCTCTGTAAGCTTATTAGCATATGGACGCAATTGTGTAATTGCATCTTGTGCTCTTTTTAGCTTTGCTGCAGAAACCATTTTCATTGCAGATGTAATCTGCATTGTTGATCCGACAGAAGTTATTCTATTTCTTATCTCTTTTAGATTAGCCATGACTTAATTATTATGCGTACTTAGGTGTTAACTCCTTAACAACAGAATTTAATGTGTCAGTTATACTGTCATTTAATTTTCCTGACGCTAAATCATCAAGTACATTTTGATGTTTTTGATGTAAAAAGGATAAAAACTCCGTTTCAAACTCCTTTATTCTATTTACAGGAACGTCCATTAACAGTCCATTAGTACCACAATAAATTATAGCAGCTTGCTCTTCAACCCTTAATGGAGAATACTGACCTTGCTTTAAAATCTCAACATTACGTTTTCCTTTTTCAATCACAGCTTTTGTAGCGGCATCTAAGTCAGATCCAAATTTTGCAAATGCCTCTAACTCTCTATATTGCGCTTGATCTAACTTAAGAGTCCCTGATATTTTTTTCATAGACTTTATTTGAGCAGACCCCCCAACTCTTGAAACAGAAATTCCAACGTTAATTGCAGGTCTAACACCAGAAAGAAACAGGTTAGACTCTAAGAATATTTGTCCATCTGTAATTGAAATCACATTGGTAGGTATATATGCAGATACATCCCCCGCCTGTGTTTCAATGATAGGTAGTGCTGTTAATGACCCTCCACCTTTAACTTTATCTTTAAGTGATTCAGGCAAATCATTCATTTGCGCAGCAATCTTATCGTCGTTGATAATTTTAGCTGCTCTTTCGAGTAATCTTGAATGTAGGTAAAAAACATCTCCAGGATAAGCCTCTCTTCCTGGTGGTCTTCTTAGTAATAAAGAAACTTCTCTGTACGCAACAGCTTGTTTAGATAAATCATCAAAAATAATTAAGGCTGGCCTGCCTGTATCTCTAAAAAACTCACCAATTGCAGCACCTACTAAAGGAGCGTAAAACTGTAACGGTGCTGGGTCAGCAGCGTTTGCAGAAACAATAACAGTATAATCTAAAGCTCCAGCATCATCTAGTGTTTTGGCTAAAGCAGCAACTGTTGATGCCTTTTGACCTACAGCTACATAAATACAAAAAACCGGCTCACCTTTGTCATAAAACTCTTTTTGGTTAATAATTGTATCAACTGCAACTGCAGTTTTACCGGTTTGTCTATCACCAATAATTAACTCTCTTTGTCCTCTACCAATTGGAATCATAGCATCAACTGATTTTAAACCAGTTTGAAGCGGTTCATTTACAGGCTGTCTATAAATAACTCCAGGCGCTTTTCTCTCAACAGGCATTTCATAAGTATCTCCTGTAATTGGCCCCTTACCATCAATTGGGACACCCACTCCGTCTAATACCCTACCCAACATACCTTCTCCAACATTTACGGATGCAATCTTATTTGTTCTCTTTACGATATCGCCCTCCTTTATTCCTTTGGATGGCCCCAACAATACAGCTCCGACATTATCTTCTTCTAAATTTAGAACAATTGCTTGTAAACCATTTTCAAACTCCACTAATTCTCCAGACTGAGCGTTGTTTAAGCCGTAAATACGGGCGATTCCATCTCCAACCTGAAGAACTGTTCCTACTTCTTCTAACTCTGCTTCAGATTTAAAACCGGATAGTTGTTGTCTTAATATTGCTGAAACCTCAGCAGGTTTTACTTGTGTCATAATATTATTATTTAATAATTTTCTATATATAAGTTTTCACTAAATTTTTGTCTTAGTACTTTTAGCTTAGATGAAACACTAGCATCTAGCTGAGTATCATCCATTCTAATTATAGCTCCACCTATTAGTGATTCATCAACTTTTTCAATTAATTCAATGTTAGTAGTATTCTGTGCGCTAACATAATTAATTAATTCTTTTCTCATTGAATCATCAAGAGGGAGGGCTGTTGTAACTGTTACTTCTTTAATATTTTTTGTGTTTTTGTATAGAGATATAAAACATGAAGAAATTTCTGCAAGAAGACTTTCTCTTTTTTTATTTGTGATTAAAATTATAAATGAAAGAGTTAAGCTGCTAATAGAATTTGAAAAGAGCTCTTTAAAAATTTTAACTTTTAGATCTGTTTTAACAATAGGTGTTTTTAAGAGGTTTACTAAATCCTTATTTGATAAACAAAGTGAATTAATTAAAACCATATCATCATAAGAAGAGTCAACAACTCCATTTTCTTCTGAGATATCAATTAAAGATTTAGCGTATCTAATAGTTGCTCTAGATTGTTTCATGTTCTAATTCTTGCTTTCTTTTAAAGCTTTTGTTACTAATTCTTTTTGCTTGGCAACATCAGAAAGTTCAGATCTTAAGATTTTTTCAGCCATTTCAATTGATAAATCGGCAACATGATTTTTAAGTTCTGTAATAGCTTTCATTTTTTCATTTAATATTTGTTCCTTAGCTGTAGTAACAAGCTTTTCAGCTTCTTTACTAGCCTTGTCTTTTGCCTCTGATATTATTTCATTCTTCATATCTCGAGCTTCTTTTAAAATTAAATCTCTATCTACTTTTGCTTGCGCAATTATTTTTTCATTATTCGCTGTAAGCTCTGACATTTCACTTCTGGCTTTTTCAGCTTGTGCTAAAGAATCTTTTATT
>Ga0209374_1004146_pt1 | contig 10717 bp, 8 predicted proteins | sample SaaInlLV_DNA_10m_FD_184683 | JGI IMG/M metagenome (GOLD analysis project Ga0209374, IMG submission 184683) | Marine microbial communities from expanding oxygen minimum zones in the Saanich Inlet - SI075_LV_DNA_10m (SPAdes) (version 2) | ecosystem: Environmental > Aquatic > Marine > Unclassified ...
TTTTTAGCGGCTGCAAACATACAACCTTTTTTACCTTTTTTACACTACTCATTTAACCTTTTTTTTAATTTATTTTTTTGGTAACTTTTAAATGCTGAATTACAAGCGGTTATAAAGTGTGTTTACAAGAAAAAATTCCACACAATCCCGAAGCGCACTATAAAATCTCGGTAAGGATAGTTAGGAGCAGAGTAGAAATTGTAGCCCGTGAAGGACGAATTGAGGTGTTCTGCTTTCAAAAAGATACGCGTTTGGCGAATTTTGGCGTTGATAAAAAAGTCAATTCGTGGAAAATCGCCCAGCTCGCTAGTGTTTTGTACATAGAATTCTGCAAGTAATGGATCGTAGCGGTTCATGTAATATTTAGAAAAATAGCTAAACGTTACTCCTGTTTGTAAAAATAATGCCTTTTTGAAAAACTCATTTGTATAGTATAATGAGTGTCGGGTGACAATTTCAGGGACATTATAGACCGCATCGCCATCCATTACGTTTTGATATAATATGGTGTTATTTAACGCAACGTTTCGATACCTAACTTCATTTGACAATTTTGCTCTTATATATTGAACTGTTGCATCAAATTGGTTTGGTTTAACAGCATCATTAATATCCTTAGCAAAATATAAATAGTTATCTAATGTATTATAATCGAGTTGAAGGGTTCCAAATTTTTTTGAATTAAAGCTAAGTGCTAGTTGCTTTGTTTGTTGATTTCTAAAGTTGTTCTGCCAATTGTAAGTCAAATAATCACTTTGAAATAACTGGAAATTAAAATCGGGCGCTTTTGAATTTGAGTTGACACTAGCATTTATGCCTAGGTCGTCACTAAAGGCATAGGCTGCTTCAGCTGTTAGAAAATTCCCCTTCAAATCTCCTGTTAGGTTTAAGCCTACATTTCCGCTGATATCAAGAGCTCCAATAGATTTTTGGTAGCTACCACCAAATGAGGTCACGGTCCCTAAAAGACGGTTGGTAATGGTTTGATTATTTAGAGTTACTAAGGAGTTATATCCATAATTATAGTCATTATATCCTGCTTTAATTTTAAAAGCTCCTAAAATTCTATTGGAGTACTGTACATTAAATTCAGCATAAAACGATTCTAGGGTTACTTTATCAGAGATGTTAGAAGTAATAAAGGTATCTCCAAAAAAGGGAACACTCGCATCTTGAGTGAAATGATAATATTTATCTTCAAACGAAACAATGTTGCCCACTGCAATTTTGTTTGAACTTAATGAATCTTGCTCGACTATTACATAGGAGTGATCCAAATGAAACCGCTTGCCTTTTAAAGTACTTTCGGCATTTTCAAAAAGAGGATCAAAAATACTGCGATCTAAAAATTCTTCTTCTCCAGACTCAAAGTTAATGAGGTCTTCGTCTGATATCCCCCCATTTTCTTCATTAAAAACATTTTGCATTACAATATGCGCACGAGCTAAGTAGCGTTTGTTTTTGGTGCTATAATTTGAAGTGAATCTAAAATTTCCAGTGCTCGTCAATATGTGTCCATACTTTCCCAAAGAACGTAACCCTTTGTAAGCGATAGAGAAATTAAATTGTTTAGACGTATTGAGCGTGAAAAACGCATCCAAGACCTGTCCTTGTTCAAAACCAGTCTTATACATGAGTTCGGTTAGTGGTGTTGGCACATGATAATACTGAATATCATCCAATTCCATATAATTAAAGTGTTTGGCTTGAGCGCCGAAGGATGGTAAAAGAGCGTTGGATTTAAAATTTTCTGACAGCGTGTTATAGGTCTGCCCCATGTTACTAAAAGACAAAAGATCAAAATTATCTTTTCTTAGATAATTGAATTTGTACTCCTTATATATAGACAGTGTTGTATCGAGCTGAATCGTATCATTTTCACGCGTAATAATTTTATAGTCTTTAATGTTTGCTTTATCATTTTTCACCACATTTTTAGAAGTACGGCTAGAGATAGAATCAAGGCCTCCAGGGTTAGGCTCAAGAGCCTTGGATAGTCCTTTTGAGAGTCTAGGGCTCAACTTTTCTTGAGAGAAAGCAGTGTTGCAATAAAGCAAACAGAAAAAAATTAGAACGAGTTTATACATATAGTAAGAGTCTAACAGCAAATTATTGTTGGCACAAAAATAGCAAATATCTAATCTATTTTGTTTTTTTACCGCAGAAAGACTGATTTTTACAATCAATTTAACTTTAAGAGGCAATTTATGTTGGATTTAAAGGTTTCAAATTTTGAATTTGAATGCGGTACAGATGAAGCTGGACGTGGGTGCTTGGCAGGTCCAGTCACTGCAGCTGCGGTAATTTTGCCTCTAGATTTTTCAAACTCAATTCTAAATGATTCCAAACAGCTATCGCACACAAAGCGCAATCTACTAAAACCTATTATTGAAGCGGTAGCCGTTTCTTATGGGGTTGCTCATGTATTTCCAAAAGAAATTGATGAGATCAATATTCTTAATGCTTCTATTTTAGCAATGCATCACTCCATTTCGAAATTAGAAAACGTAGATTTTATTAGCGTTGATGGCAATAGATTCAAACCTTTCAAAACAATACCGCATCAGACGGTGATAAAAGGAGATGGCAAATATCAAAATATTGCAGCGGCTTCAGTTTTAGCAAAAACCTACAGAGATGCGTATATGGATAAAATTCATGAAGAGTTTCCGATGTATAATTGGAAACAAAACAAAGGCTACCCCACTAAAGAGCATCGCGCGGCCATACATAAATATGGCACCACAAAATACCACCGCCTTTCTTTCAGACTTTTACCAGAATAACTTGCTTTTGAATTATAAATCTTATCTTTGTTTAGAGTTCAATTAAGAACAACAACCAATGCATAAAATTTTTTATTTTTTAGGGATTATTTTAATGATTTTCAGTTGTGATTATACTCAAAAATCAGAACGCTCTATTGAGGATTTAGTGCCTAAAAATGCTTCCATTGTGCTTTCAATCAATTCACTAGATGGGTTTCTGAGTGCCACTACCAACAATGCATTATTCACAAAAACAGGCGTTTTTAACTCTCTAAAAACGGCTCTAAAACCACTTGATAGCATCAAAAGTTTAAGTCCGCTTTTAGTATCTATAACTAAAGAAGGGACTTCAAAAGTGTTTACGTTTATCACGCATAAAAGAAATCTTAACGCAAAGGATACACTTTTGATCCCACACCTTACAATTGATAGTATTTTGGTGGCTTCAACATCAAAAGCAATTCTTGAACCCCTAAAAACACAATTATCTTCTGACTATTCAAACGTATCTAAACTTCATCAAAATTCCAACACCTTTTCTGTTTACTGCAAGACGTTTCCTGCACTGAAATCTGTTCAGGAATTGAATTTGGAGAGTGTATATTTTGGATTTGATGTTACGCCAGAAAGTATAATCATCAATGGCACCCTTCTCAATCAGAAATTACAATCCAAATGGCTCACACTTTTTGAGGGTTTAGAACCTCAAACCCAGAGTTTACAGGCGATTATTCCAGCGCAAAGCACTCGTGTTAAAACCTTCAATTATACTGATTTTGAGCAACTTAATCGAAATATTGACTCCACAGGATATAGTTCAAAAATAACTCCACTGGCAAAAGCATTTTTTAGTACTACAAAAGAAATTGGTGCTTTTGAAACTTCAGCAGGGACCGGAATTGCTTTGAAATCTATCGATATTAGCGCGACTTATGAGGCCTTAAGTGGCTTTCAAAACGAGCTTAGCAGTTTTCGATCTGTTCCCGTTTTTGAGTTTACTGAACCCTCCATATTTAAAGATTGTTTTGCCCCTTTCCTAGGGTCAGAAAACGCAACAAAATATAGTGTTCTAGATGACTATTTGGTGTTTTCAGACGCTGATGACGTATTACAGCTCGTCATCTCCAATTATCTAAACAAAAATACTCTAGAAGCGTCTTTCAATTACGAAGCTATTCAGGAATTTCAGAGTGATGAGACTTCTTTTCAAACCTATTTTAATAACACGACTTTAGTGGCTACCATAAATGAACTTTTTAATACATCACTAAAAGATAGCGCTCTAAACGCCTTTAAACTTTCCGCAATACAGTTGGTAAAAGATGAGCATATTGTTCATATAAATAGTATTCTCCAAAAATCGAAATCTAAACAATCCAAAACACAAATTAGAGAGGAATTTAGTTTAGTGTTTCCTAACGCTATTTTGATGAATCCAGTGTTTGTTACCAATCACAGAACCAAGCAGAAAGAAATTCTTGTTCAGGATGTTGAACACAACTTATATTTAATTTCAAACAAGGGTGTTATTCTTTGGAAAAAAAAATTAAAAGGCCCCATTTTAGGAACGGTTGAACAAGTAGACTTATACAAAAATGGGCGTCTACAATTGGCTTTTGCAACTCCAAATAAACTCTATGTTATTGATCGGAACGGAAAAGATGTTGATCAATTCCCGTTGAATTTCAAAGATACAATCACTCAACCCTTAGCGGTATTTGATTATGACAAACAACGCAACTATCGTTTTTTGATCACACAAAATGAAAACCTTTTGATGTATGATTCTAAGGGAAAAAGTGTAAAAGGTTTTAATTACAAGTCCGACAAACAAATTAGCAGCCAGCCTAAACATTTTCGAGTTCGTGGAAAAGACTTTATCGTTTTTAGTGCGGGCAATCAACTTAAGCTATTGAATCGACGCGGTGCTATTCGAGTCAAGGTAAAAGAAAATATTGATTTTTCTGGAGAAGACATTTACTTTTACAAGTCTCTATTTACAACAACAAGTACCAAGGGCGATTTAATTCAAGTAAACACAAAAGGCGCTGTTAGTCGACAATCTTTAGGTCTTGAATCAAAGCATAATATTACTTGTTCCTCTAAAACTTTGGTGACTAGAAGTGCTAATAAATTGACTATAAAATCCAATACTATAGATTTAGATTTTGGGAGTTACTCCGCTCCTATTTTATTCTATTTAAGAGACAAAATTTATATATCAATTACTGATTTACAAGCGCAAAAAATTTGGATGTTTGATAGCCAAGCAAAGCCATTTGCTAGTATCCCCGTTTTTGGATCAAGCGCAATTGACTTAGCAAATATCGATGGTGATACTGCACTAGAATTTGTCACTAAAAGCGATTCTAACAGTTTAATATTATATCAGCTTTACTAGATTTGACGTGCCTCAAAAAGCCTTAGAAAATGTGTCAAGAGTTTGGCCTTAACTTCCGCTTCATCGACCTCAGCTTGACCGAGCTCTACATGCAGTGATGTGACGGCTTTTCCTCGAATTCCACATGGAATTATATTGTCAAAATAGCCTAAGTCCGAATTCACATTTAAAGCAAAACCATGCATCGTAACCCAGCGGCTTGCTCGGACACCCATCGCACAAATTTTACGAGCAAATGGTGTTCCAACATCTAGCCACACTCCTGTTTCTCCTGGGCTACGCTCAGCTTTAAGGCCGTACTCTTCTAAGGTTAAAATAATGGTGTCCTCTAAAAAGCGAAGAAATTTATGAATGTCTGTAAAAAAGTTTTCGAGATCTAAAATAGGATATCCAACGACTTGTCCTGGTCCATGATAAGTAATATCCCCACCACGGTTGATCTTATAAAAAGTAGCCCCTTTAGCTTCTAATTGCGCTTCAGATAACAAGAGATTGGAAACATCTCCACTTTTGCCTAATGTGTACACATGTGGATGACTAACGAACAACAAATAGTTTGGTGTGACAAGATTCGCTGATTCACGGCGATTTTTAATTTTAATATCAATGGTCTCTTTAAACAAGACCTCTTGATAATCCCAAGTTTCTTTGTAATCTTTGAGCCCTAAATCTTGTATACTTATCTGTTTGTTCATAGGGGTCAAATATACAGAATTATGACTTAGGATTGTTTAAAATCACCAATGCTGCGATCACGCCAGGCACCCATCCGCAGAGAGTTAATAAAAACACAATAACAATTGATCCACAGCCTTTGTCAAAAACAGCTAAGGGTGGAAATAAAATAGACACTAATACACGCCAGATACTCATAAAAATACAGTTAAATTGATTATAACAAATTAGACGACAAATCTAAAAAAACGTTACAAAAGCAATTTAGGATTTATGCGTCTTTAATTGAAATGCTAAGCAATAGTCAGTATATTTGTGTCTTAAAATTTTTTATTACAAAATTATGTCGCAGCTTTCAGAACAAGAAATTGTCCGTCGTGAAAAACTATCAAAATTACGCGAATTAGGAATCAACCCTTATCCCGCTGATTTATTCCCCGTAACCCATAGCAGTGCTAAGGTGAAATCTGAGTTTTCAGAAGGAGCTAAAGTGGTTTTAGCAGGGCGATTGATGCGAAAAAAAATACAAGGAAAAGCAGCTTTTGCTGAACTCCAAGATAGTGAAGGTCGTATTCAGATTTACATTAACAGAGATGAAGTTTGTCCAGATGAGGATAAAAGTCTTTACAATGATGTTTTTAAAAAATTGCTAGACTTAGGCGATTTTATTGGTATTGAAGGCGAACTTTTCACCACTCAAGTTGGGGAAAAAACCGTTTTGGTAAAGCAATTTAAGTTATTAAGCAAAGCCTTAAAACCCTTACCACTTCCAAAAACAGATGCAGAAGGCAACACCTACGATGAATTTAACGACCCTGAAATGCGTTACCGCCAGCGGTATGCTGATCTAGTGGTCAACCCACATGTCAAAGAGGTGTTTGTTAAACGTACCAAATTATTTAATGCCATGCGTAGTTTTTTTAACGACGCTGGATATTTTGAAGTTGAAACTCCTGTATTACAACCGATTCCTGGAGGTGCTGCAGCACGTCCATTTGTCACGCATCACAACAGTTTAGACATCCCGTTGTATATGCGTATTGCCAATGAATTATATTTGAAACGCTTAATTGTTGGAGGATTTGATGGCGTTTATGAGTTTTCTAAAAACTTCAGAAATGAAGGTATGGATCGCACTCACAACCCAGAGTTTACTGCGATGGAAATTTATGTGGCTTACAAAGATTATAATTGGATGATGGCATTTTGTGAGCAATTGCTTGAGCATTGTGCTATGGCCGTAAATGGGACTACAAAAGCAACTTTTGGCGCACATGAAATTGATTTCAAGGCACCCTATGCTAGAGTTACTATGGCCGATTCAATAAAGGAATTTACTGGTTTTGATATCACGGGAAAAACAGAAGATGAAATTCGTGAAGCCGCAAAAAATTTAGGTGTTGAAGTAGATGCAACAATGGGCAAAGGCAAACTGATTGATGAGATTTTTGGAGAAAAATGTGAAGGCAATTACATTCAACCAACCTATATTACAGACTACCCAAAAGAAATGAGTCCGTTATGTAAAGAGCATAGAGAAAATCCTGAGCTTACAGAACGTTTTGAACTAATGGTTTGTGGAAAAGAGATTGCAAATGCGTATTCGGAATTAAATGACCCTATCGATCAACGAGAGCGTTTTGAGCACCAATTGAAGTTGGCTCAAAAAGGCGATGATGAAGCAACTGAATTTATTGATGAAGATTTTTTAAGAGCGCTTGAATATGGTATGCCTCCAACCTCGGGTATGGGTATTGGAATGGACCGTTTGATCATGTTTTTGACCAATAATGCCTCCATTCAAGAAGTATTGTTTTTCCCACAAATGAAGCCAGAGAAAAAAGCGGTTGCTTTGAGTGACAATGAAAAAGCGATTTTTGAGATTTTAAAATCAAATTCTGGCATTCAATTAGCAGCTCTAAAAACGCAATCCGGACTGAGTAATAAAGGATGGGATAAAGGCATCAAAGGCTTAACGTCTAAAGAACTTGCAAAGGTCTATAAGACAGACGAGATTCTCGTTGTTGATTTTTTAGGCTAGTGAACTTTCTAAAGGATGTAGAATTGTGAATTTCAAAACATTAAAAGCATTAAAACGATTCACCTTCAAAATGCTATAAGTCGTATCAATGTTATTTTAGACCCAAAAAACGAATACGTAAAGGGGATTAAACATTCCTGGTAAACGGTTTAGGCGATTAGGTTTTTTTTAGCTATTCAGCGCTAATATTTTTTTCGAAACGGTTGTGTATCCATAAAATCAGGAGTCCAAAACCAATAGATCCAATGATCAGGCAATTATTAAGGAAGCCGTCAACAGAGAACGAAAGCCGAATAAGAATGGTTGAAATAATGAACCCAGAGTTTCTTATAACTTTGTGGAACTGATCTGTATAGAAAAACGAAAAAAGCAACAGGAATACATCGACAATAATTAGAATTGCAAAAAATTCGTCAAAGAAAATACTGTTGACATCTTTCAGTGCAAGCGATAAGTTTTCAGGAGTGTGTTGAAAAATCCAACTGCCAAAAGTGAATAGTCCGATCCCTACAAAAACAGGAATTAAAATAGTGGCCATAGATTTTTTGATGGCTATAAATTGTTCGATTTGCGCAGGCGCCAAGGCTTTTAACTTATTGGATACTTGTAGTTTTTGGCGTTCTAAAGAGAACAGATAGATCATAAAAAATAGTAGTAATGCAGTAATGATATCATAAGTGAAATAGAGATCGTTTTTGATGTCAAACCAACCCGAATTGAGCTCTAAATTTGCTAAATCTTTAAAGATACGTCGAATTACAATTAGTGTAATAATTTCATATTGTTTACCTATATAGGTGGTAATAGACCGTGGTAAATAAAATATTAAGAGATAAACTTCATAAATTAAAATAAATGAAAAGGGCGTATAAATCGCTGCAATAGGAGAATCAAAAAAATTGAGTTCTTCAGGGATGATTATAATTTGATTTTTTACCAAATAAATGGTAATCAGGTGTGCTAGAAAACTAATAATAGCCACAATAAGAATCAACCGCTCTACCTTGTTTTTCACAGTTTCAGACAAGACTGAATTATAAAAAAACGCATTTAATTTCGAAATCATTACTATTTGATTTTAAATTGGTTAAGTGTAGAAAGGAATCTAAATTTACAAAAAAAAACTCACATAAGAGTTTTTAAATAGTCAATTTGATTGACTTCAAAGTAAAAATTTAGGGTTTGGATAGTTTTACGCTAATGGCATCCACACAATTGATGCCATCAATGGCAGCTGAAATAATGCCGCCAGCATAACCCGCGCCTTCACCACACGGATACAAACCTTTGACATTGACATGCTCTAAAGTTTCAATATTTCGTGGGATGAATACGGGTGAAGATGTGCGGCTTTCTGGCGCATGCAAGACAGCTTCATTGGTATAATAGCCTTTCATTTTTTTGCCATATGCAGTAAACGCTTTTCGTAAACGTTTAGAAATCATAGGAGGCAGAACCGTATTCAAGTCTACGGAAACGATTCCAGGTTGGTACGACGTTTTAGGAAAATCTTTAGAAATTTTCCTATCGACAAAATCAATCATGCGTTGGGCAGGTACTTGCTGTGTTTTACCAGCCACTTCCCAACAATCGCGTTCTACTTTTTTCTGAAAATCAAGACACACAAAAGGATCTTCTGGGGTGAAATTAGGTAAATCTTCAGGAGCTATACTCACTACAATTCCAGAGTTTGCATAGGGATTATTTCGCTTGCTTGGACTCCAACCATTAGTCACAACTTCTTCTTGAGATGTGGCACAGGGAGCAATAATTCCACCAGGACACATGCAAAACGAATACACGCCTTTGCCGTCAATTTGATCGACAAGACTGTAAGATGCTGGAGGCAAATACGGATTTTCAACAGCACCATGGTATTGGATTTTATCAATGAGATGTTGCGGATGTTCTACCCGAACGCCCAAAGCAAATGCTTTTGCTTCTAAGTGAACGCCTTTACTATGGAGTAAGTAAAAAATATCTCTGGCAGAATGTCCTGTTGCTAAGACTACATTTTCAAAAGGTTTCCATGTTGTATCGTTAATTTTTAGGGCTTTAATGGCGTGGTCTTCAATTTGAATATCGGTCAGCTTGGCGTTAAAATGTACTTCTCCTCCTGCTTCTATAACCGCTTCCCGCATGGCGGTAATAATAGCAGGTAATTTATTGGTTCCAATATGAGGATGAGCGTCCACCAAAATATCTTCTGGGGCTCCAAAATGCACAAACCATTCAAGGGCTTTCAGCACATTGCCACGTTTTTTAGAGCGTGTATATAATTTTCCGTCTGAGTAGGTTCCTGCTCCACCTTCTCCAAAACAATAATTAGACTCTGGGTTTACTGTCTGTTCCTTATTGATAGCTGCTAAATCGCGACGTCTAGCACGCACATCTTTTCCACGTTCAAACACAATAGGTTTGAGCCCTGCTTCGATGGCACGCAAAGCAGCATACAAACCCGCTGGACCAGCACCTATAATTGCAATCTCAGGTTTTGATTGTACGTTTTGAGGAACAAAAGACTGCGGTTGAATTCGTGTTTCACCAAGCAACCAGAATTCAATTTGTAAGTTGAGTTTTATAGATGAATTACGAGCGTCGATTGAGCGCTTACGTATGCGCCAATCACTGATGTCTGCAGCACGTAATTTAGCCTTAAAAAGACTAGATTTTAATATAAAATCGGTGTTTTTTTGTTGTGCTGGTTTTATGGTAATTTGGACGAGTACACTCATTGCTGCAAAGGTAACTAAAGTTTACTTGAAATTAAGGACTTCATACACTACATAAAAAAATCAAATAAAAAGGATATTATTCTGTGTAAATTTAGCT
>Ga0209374_1004151_pt1 | contig 10701 bp, 4 predicted proteins | sample SaaInlLV_DNA_10m_FD_184683 | JGI IMG/M metagenome (GOLD analysis project Ga0209374, IMG submission 184683) | Marine microbial communities from expanding oxygen minimum zones in the Saanich Inlet - SI075_LV_DNA_10m (SPAdes) (version 2) | ecosystem: Environmental > Aquatic > Marine > Unclassified ...
TTAAAGAATATCTCTAGATTCGATAAAACAAAAGCAAAACTTGGTTTATCAAAAGATTTTTAATGATAAACAGTTATATTTGTTTGGATATAACAAGTTAGCGGTCAGCAAAAAAACTAACTCAAACACACATAAATTCTCAAATGAATATACAAATAGTTAAAAAATATATTGAAGAGTATAAAAGGGAATTTAATAGAGTTCATAATCAAGAAATATACAAATGGCACGCAATAAAGCAATTTCAAGAAAACTTTGATATAAACTCAAAGGACTTTTATTCAAATCTTGAAACCTCATTAAGTAAATCGGATAATTTACTTGTTTCAAGATTATATTTTCCAAAAGAAATGCTTTTGGAAAATATTGAGAAAACGCCTGAACGAGTAAGAGAAATGTTTAAAGTTCTTTATGATGAAGATTTTGATTTTCTTGAACGAGTGGAAAATTTCCGTTCCGAATTTGGTGCTTTAAGTAAAGAGAATTTCCCAGATAAGAAAAACCACTATCAAGACCATAGAACAGTTGTTGTTTACTTAACCTTAATGTACCCTGAAAGATATTTTTTCTACAAATTTGCGATGTTTAAAAACTTTGCCGAAAAAGTTGAATATCCTTACAAACCCGTAAAAGGTCGAGTAGGAAATGTTGGTCAGTTTCATAGTTTATGCGAGTTAGTAAGATATGAGATTGAAAAAGATCAAGATTTATTAAACCTACACGAAAGCAGACTTGAAGACGATAGTTACAGAGATAAAAATCATAATGTATTAACGCAAGATTTTATTTATGCAGTTGCTCAACATTTAAATGAATTACCAAAACAAGAAACTCAAAAATCAGAAATCATTTCTCAAAGAAAAGTTTCAATAAATGAATTAACTGCTAAATCAAATAACATTCCGAATTTTAAACCGATTATTACAAATCATATCCAAAACAATATTCAGAATAAACGAATTGGTGATTTAGGTGAAATTTGGGTTTTAAAACAGGAAAAAGATTTCTTGATAAAAAACGGAAAAGAAAATTTAGCGGAAAAAGTTTTTCATTCTGCTAAAAATGAAGGAGACGGATTAGGTTATGATATTCTATCTTACAAACTGAATGGCGAGAAAAAATATATTGAAGTAAAAACAACAAAAGGAAGGAAAAACTCAACTTTTTACATATCAAGAAATGAGTTAGAAAGAAGTAAAATAGAAGCAGATAATTATTATTTATATAGAGTTTATGAATTTAATGAAGAAACCGAAAAAGGGAAAATTTTAAAAATTATTGGAGATTTAAGCGACATTTGTGTTGCCCCAATTAATTACAAAGTGACACTGGCCAAATAAAGCCGAACCGCTAACAAAGTGTAAAAATAATAAGGGTTTTGGTGCTTAAACTAAAGTTCAGTGCATTTTACAAAGTCCGCAAAATTTACAATTTTGCATGTCTATTAAATAAAGAAAAAATTGTAAATTTAGCTAAGTGATAAATTGAAAGTTCAGTCCTTCGAAATCCCTTACTATTCTTACACAAATCGTTGTACACAAGCTAAAAGAAAAGCCAACCGCACAAATAGCACATTTGGTATTTTCCAACACACAGGCAAACGCTAAAAAAACCAAAAGAGCTATTTTTATACCTCCGCTGGACAGATAAATTAAATAGAGAATGATTGGACTTGAAAACTACATAGACAAAATAAAAGAAAAAGCTACCAAGCATCTCTATAAAGAATATCAAATAAATAATTTCTCCCCTAATGACTTTGAATTAATCAACTTTTATTTGATAGACAAAGCTATTAATCAAGAAAAAAATCTTTTCATTAAGACATTATCAAAAAAACAAAAACAAGAAATATACCTACCCTCTGTTTTATCAATAATCATTTCTCTTTTTTTTAAAAACTTTTGTGATGATTCAACGCTCTATGAAGTTGGTAAAATTGTACAAAAAGACAAAATGAAATATCGTATTCAACGAAAAACTGAAAACGGTTTTGTTTTGATAAGTACCGATAAGCATAATACACAAAGGGAACCCTCTTTTAAACAAATAAAAACATATTCAATTGTTAATACTAATATATCACATCGAAAAGTTAAAGTCGGTTTAAACCATTACAAGAAGTTCTTTAATGCAATATTCCCTAGTGTAAAAAAGGATTTTCCATCAGAGTTTAAATACAAATCCGTTATTGTTCTTGATAAAAAACACTTTTTAAATGAACTTAAAGAACAAACCTTTACGGAGATTAACCTTTTAAAAGCAATCCCTTTCCAATGGGTTAATAAAAATGGAAAATTTGAATCTCAACAAATCCCAATTGATCCAATGATTTATTTAGTGCCTGATTATGAAACTTTTCAGGAGTACATTCTTGATGGAAATATTGAAGTTGAAACAGTAATATTTATTGGGAAAAACAAATATCAAGAAGATTCATTAATGCAACTAAAAAAAGATTTACGAAATGAAGAAGTCCCTTTTTCAATCATTATTGGAAGTGAAAACATAAAAGACGAATTTGATATGTTTTCTAAGTGGAATTGGACTGTACCAGAAATTGGAAATATAAAAGAATTTGAGACTGCAATAATTTCATTAATTAACATACCAAAAGACGAGTACCAAAATCAAATTCATTCTTTAGAAAACTTCATTAAAGAGTTAAATACAAAATTTGATATTGAATTACCAAGTTTTAATGGGTTTAAAAAACTACTATATTCATTAGTTATACCTAAAAATGGAAGCCGATTAGAAAACCAAATTGACTTCTTAATTCATTTAATTACGAAGACTTATTGTGAAGCAATTGAAGAGAATCTTTTAAATCAAAACATTGACCCAGAAAATCACTCACAATTAATAAAAACCTCTATAAAGAATATATTTATTCACTTCTCGAATAGCAAACTGGACCATATCAAAAAACATGATTTTGATTTTTTAATTATTCCAAATCGTTTTGCAGATATTTGGAAAGACGAAAGTGATATAAAAGTTCTTGGATATAAAGAATTTATTGAACGACAAGATTCTTTTAAATCGTATAAAAATTGCTTATTTATAAGCCCTTTCGGATATAATTCAATTACCTATGAGTTAATAGATAATCTAAGAACTACAAAACACGATTATTCTTTCCTAGTTTATGAAGAGGAGGAGTCCGTAATGTCAAGCTTAAATATCCGATACGAGAATAATCTAGCAAAAGAGTTGAATTCACAAGACAGGGTTCAATTATCTGAGGTAAAGTTTCCATATGAGGAACAACCTGAAAGTGTTAGTGAATTAATTGAACGGATTGATGACAAAACTAGCTTTTATAGTTCTGAAAATTATGATTATGAATCTGTCAATTATCAACTGGATTTCCAAGGTGGGGAAAGTCTTATCCTTGAAGGAAGAAAATCTATTTTAATAGAAAAAGGAACTGAAAAGCGAAAAATTAATGTTTGTGACATCCTTAACAAGGATAAGGTTAGAATATATGCCAACCTGTCTAAAAATTTACTTTTTGAAACAGCAATTAAACAAGACACTAATAGTCGATTTTCTGAAATTGAAAATCATTCATTATTATGGAAACAATGTTTAATTGATTTTTATAAATCTAAAAATTACTCAGAAGATAACCTCTTGGCTGATTTAAAAAAAGAAGGAATCTCAATTAACAATACATTTACATTAAGAAACTGGCTTAATTTAAAAAGCAGTATAAAATTCCCACAGAAAAAAAGTGACCTATTGGTTATAGGTAGAACTATAAACAACCCTGTTTTCACTAGTCACTTAGGTGGAATTACAAAAAGTAGAAACACCTATAAAGGTATTATGATTGCTCTTGGTAGAGATTTAAGTGATGAGGTTATGGATTATATAACTCATAAAAGAAAGGGAACAATTCTAGCCTCTTTTTCAGACCTTGAAGTTAAATCTCTAGCTGATAGATCAGCACCATTAAGAATTGTTGAACAAATATTAATTACAGAAGAAAATGAGTCAGAGCAATATTGATTATTTAGCAAGAGAAAAATTTCAAGAGAGAATTAGCAAAGGAATGATTGGCCCAGGGTCAGACACATGGGGCTTGCCTGATGAGGAAGAAATTATTTCCAATGACACCCCTCTTCAACGGTATTTTTCTGGAATACTTTTTCCTGACAAAGAACAATGCAATACACAAACAAACCTTGATGATGCTGAAATTCAAAGTCAAAGTGAATCTGATGATGAAACAGATGAACAACAAATAGAAAAAAATGAAGAATTTAGTGAATCAAACTCTCAATCACTTAATCAATCGGAAACAGATAAGATAAGTAAAACAAGCTTCTTTCCCACCAATATCGGGTTATCCATATCCGTTCCTAAAGAAATAAATAAGTTAAATGTTACTTTTTCATTTGGGCTTTATTATCAGCCAAAAAATAAAGAGATAAAAATTAAAATTGCGGAAGCTGGTTATAATTCTTTCTTTGACGAAAATATTCCATATCAATTACCCTTTAAAGATATACTAAAATATGAAGATGGCTTTATGCTTTTAGAAAGGGAATTAAAAGGTAATACAGGAGGAAAAAAGAAAAGAAGTGAAGAATATTTAGCTTTTGATGAATTCAAGAAAAAAAACACAAACCTTAAAGACTCTTCCGCAAAATATTACATAGACTATCTTGAAAAACTAATTAGTCAAGGGCGAATTTGGAAACGAAAGAACAATAAAACAACCTTGTCTCTTTCCACAAAAGAAACTTTAGAACCTGTTCAAATAGAACTTGACCAAATTTTTCACAAGAACACTAAAGTGGGGTATAATGTGAAAGTAATTGAGCAAAACGACAAGAAGTTCGTTAAAATTCAATTAGTCAACCTTTCTGAAAAGCATCCTGCTAACCGTTTTTCTAACAAAAACGAAAAACTAAATCTGACAAGTCTTTTTCAGGGAGAAATTCAAGTTAATTCTACTGATTTCATACCATATAAAAACACAAACTATCGTCAAATTGAATTTGAAGATGATGAAGCAAAAGAATTAGACTTTATTTATCGTTCAGTTGAAAATTATGCAATAGGTCATAACTGTTCAACGATTTGGAATGATAAACACAATGAAGTAAAAACAACTTTTTTACCAGTACAAAATGTAAAAGATATTACAAATACTTTCGGAAAAGATGACAAAAAACTGAATGATGCTTTAGATATGCATAACCTCTCTGCCTGGGGGTTTAACAAAGCACAAACTATTGAACATCTAGATTATTTTATTGATAAATACGGGAACTGGATTAAAAATCAAGCTGAACTAAATAAACAGGAACAAGAGAGTAATAAAATTATCGGTAACAAAATCATTGAAAGACAAAATGAAAATTTACAGAGATTAAAATATAATATTTTACTCTTATCAGATGATAATACATTTAGGGCTTTTCAAATAGCAAATACTGCTATGTACTTACAGCTTATTATTTCAAATGATGCTGACTTTGGGAAAAGAGAAAAGGAGCTTTCAGAAGCGTCTACAGATAACTTAGACTCTCTTATTTTTTTCAAAACATTTAATAAAAATGCTTTAGACCGATTAGGTTTTATTCCTGCCTATCGACCATTTCAATTGGCATTTTTATTACTTAGTATTGAAGGAATAGTCAAGCCAGAAAGCACTTCAAGGAAAGATATAGTAGATTTAATTTGGTTTCCAACAGGAGGAGGAAAAACAGAAGCATACCTTGCTGTTACAGCTTTTACAATTGCTCATCGAAGGTTAATTAATCAAACTGGTTATGAAGGTACGTCTGTAATAATGAGATATACTTTGCGCTTATTGACAGCACAACAGTTTGAGCGTGCATCTCGTTTAATAACGACATTAGAATTTCTAAGAAAGCAAAAAGAGTTTAGTAATGATCTAAAAAATGAACCTATTACAATTGGGCTTTGGGTGGGAATGGGTTCAACACCAAATAGTTTAAAAGATGCAAAAAAACAACTTGAAGAAATTGAAAACGAGTGTAATAAACCAAAATTGAAAGGTAATCCTGAAGAAAAAAACACATTTCAAATTAACAGTTGCCCTTGGTGTGGAACTAAACTAATAACTAAAAAGAAAACAAAAAGTGGGAGTGAAATTTGGACTCACGGTTTCAAAGAAAGAAGGGGTGATTTTAAAATAAAATGTTGTAATCCTGCTTGTACTTGTTCAGAGTTAATTCCTGTTCAAGTCATAGATGAAGTTTTATATGAAAAACCACCCACTTTACTATTTGGTACAGTTGATAAATTTGCAATGTTATCATGGCAAGAGAAAGCTCACCGTTTTTTTAATTCACTTGACCCTCATAAACTTCCACCAGATTTAGTTATCCAAGATGAACTCCATCTATTGAGTGGACCTTTAGGTTCTATAACTGGAATTTTTGAAAGTGTTATTGAAATGCTATCTAGCAAAAATGGAAGAGTTCCAAAAATCATTGCTTCAACTGCTACTACAAGAAACACACAACATCAAATAGAAAGACTCTACGGGAATAGAAGTGTAAATGTATTCCCTCCAACAGGAATTAATTATTATGATAGCTTTTTTGCAAAAGAAAGTACTACTAGTAAAAGAAGATATATTGGACTTATGCCTACTGGTAAAACATCCATTGACACTCAACTACAGTTACTAGCTCATTTATTAGTTGCTAGACTTGAAGTTTACGCAGACAAGAGCACTAAAGATGCTATTAATAATTATTGGACAATTGTATCATATTACAATAGTTTAAAAGATGTAGGTAAAATATTTAATAAAGTTGGTGATGAAGTATCAACTTTTACTTCAACACTACAATATCGTCTTGCTCAACTTTTTCAACCAGACTTCAAGGATTTTACATTTAATTATTTTGGGATACCAAATAGAACACAAGAGTTAACTAGTCGTGTGGAAAGTACAAAAATCAAATCCGTTTTAAGTGAAATTGAAAAGCCTTTTGATTCTAAAAAAATTGAAAAAAGTGCAAAAGGCAACACATACATTAATGATGTGGTTGATTTTGTTTTAGCAACTAATATGATTTCTGTCGGAATTGACATTAGTAAATTAAATATTATGTTGCTCAATGGAATGCCAAAAAATGTTGCAGAATATATTCAAGCCTCTAGTCGTGTAGGAAGAAGCACGCAAGGCTTGGCAATCTCTCTTCTTAATCCAAATAGAGCAAGAGAAAAATCTTATTTTGAACATTTCAATAATTTTCATCAAGCATTCTACAAAAGTGTAGAACCATTAAGTGTTACGCCTTTTACAGAAAATACAATCGGAAAAATGTTGTCAAGCTTAATGGTTTCGTTTGTAAGAAATACAGTTTCAGGGATGACAGGCAATAAAGATGTTGTCCATTTTCAAAAAGAAATGATTGAGCCTTTAAAAGAATTTATCAATAATCGATACGGTTCTCATTCGTATGAAAGTAATCTTTTCGAAAAAAAGATTGATGAACTAGCGTATGATTGGATTGAAAGAGTAAGAAAGTCTGGGATCAAAGAATATAAACAGTTACTAAAAAAGCCAGCAGAAAAAGACGATAATCAGGATTGGGTTTTAATGCAGTCTATGAGAGAGATTGACAGTAATACATTTATTAGTATCAAAGAAGTATTTTAATTATGGCAAAATATACCGAAACACAGACAAGAAAAATAATAAGTGCCTATGGAGGAGTTGAATCCATAATTGAAACTCCAAAAGGAGCACTTAAGATTGAAAATTTTGACTTATGGCCATTTTTCAGGGCAATAAAAGAAGGTAGAATTGAACCATCAGAATATATTTTAGTAGAAAATAGATTGTTAAAAAGATTACAAACTTTAAATGGATTTCCAAAACTCAAAGAGTTTTTAAGAGTTCCCCCTAATTTTTCAAACCCAAATAACAGAAGTGTTCCAAAAAACATTGATGCAGTTGTAAGCTCTTCATTTTTTCCGACATGGTTTTATTGTAATAATTGTGAAAGTTTAAAAAAACTACTCGATTGGTGGTATGAATGGAAAATGGTTGTTCAAAAACATGGAGGACAAGCAAAAAAAAGTGATTTCATTCCACCTAAATGTCCTCATTGTTATGACAAAGCTAAATCTGGGAACAAACAGGACGGAAAACGCAGACGATTTTATTATGATTTAGAACAAGTTCGTTTTGTTATGACTTCACCCACAGGAGAATTAAGAGATATTCCTTGGGATAGATGGAATAAAGTAATAAAAAATGGCAAAGGAGAGGGGAATACAGAGAGTGATTCAGGTAGTATCCAATTTGACTGGGAAAATCTATGTTGTGATGAACCAAATCTAAATTATTATAAATCAACTAAGTTTTCTGATTTAGCAGGTATTCGTATCGAGTGTAAAAATTGTAAATCAAAAAATACATTGTCAGGTTTTTTTGGCATGAGGATTCGAGTTCCTAACAAAGAAGATGTTTTTTACAAACCAGTACTTAGGACAAGTAATAGTTGTTATTACCCTGTTACAGTTAGTAGTATTTATTTGCCTGCAAAAAGAGAAATCGACATAGAAGACCAAACAGCTATAAAGGAGTGGTGTGAGGACGGTGAAAATGTTGATTTTATCTTTAAAGCTCTAAGAAAAAAATATGAAAAAGAAAAAATTCAAAACTATATAAAAGGAGAAATTAGTGGTGAATTCGAAGCAGAAATAGAGTACAGACTAAAAGAATATGATTTTATCACTGAACCTGAAAGAATTAAGCATCCAAACAAAGAATCAACAGATAACAACCTCGTTTTCGATAGAATAAATATTGAGAAACTTCAAAAGTTTGGAATTGGAAACCTTACTGCAATAAAACGTTTAAAAATCACAACTGTACAAACAGCTTACACAAGACAAGAACCATTAGATAGTGACCAGTTTTTAAACGGTGAAAAAGGTGATAATAATATTGAAGCAAAGTATACTTCTGAATGGGGTAGTCAAACAGAATATTTACCTGCAATTGAAAGTTTTGGTGAAGGGATATTTATCACTCTAAATCAAGACACAGTAAATAAATGGTTAACTAAATCTTTTCAAAATGAAAATTTCAATAATCGCATCAACAAACTTTATGAAAACGCTAAGAACAATGATTTAAAAAGCGTACAGCAAAAATTTGAAAATGAAAATCACTTAGGCAGATTTGTTTTAATTCATACTCTATCACATTTACTGATTAAAGAACTCGAATTTCTTTGTGGATACCCTGCAACTTCACTAAATGAACGCCTTTTTGTTGATGATGCTAATATGCTCGGAGTTCTACTTTATACTGTTGCAGGAACAGAAGGGAGTTACGGAGGACTTGTTTCTCAAGCAACTGAAAAAGACTTTAGTCGATTATTAAGTTCTGCTCTTTTTAGAGCTTCCGATTGTGCTTCCGACCCTATCTGTTACAATACCGAAGATGGACAAGGGGTTGGCGGTTTAAATATGGGGGCGTGTTATTCTTGTTGTTTAGTTCCTGAAAATGCTTGTGAAGAGTTTAATAGTTTTCTTGATAGGTCAATTCTAATTGATAAAGAATATGGATATTTTAAAAATGAGTAAATTGCCTACACAAAAGTCATACACATTGCCAAGTCGCTCAAAAGTCAACCGCACAAGCCAAAACTTGTCAAAGAGTATGTCTTTTCCAGCACTACAAACAGGCTAGAAAAGAAACAGCCAGTGTACAACAAGGGCTAAAAAACATAGGGGTTTTGGTGGTAAATTGGAAGTTCAGAGCTTCGATTGAAAACCGCCAAACCAAAATTTTGATAATGCAAAAAGAAAAATAATTATAAAAATATTTGGCTTGGCTAAGTACTAAACTGAAAGGGCAGAATTTCAAACTCCCCTACGATTTCTTAGCCGGATCGTTGGCAACAATAAGAAAATAATACTAAATGAGTCTAAAAAAATTAAGTGAAAAATCTAAGGAGTTTAACCTTCCTCAAGAAAACATCGACAAAAGGGAAACTGGCAGGCTTTCCTTTATTTCTAAATTCCCTCTTAATACAATTAAAGACTTAAGTATTGATCAATATGTTCAAGGGACTGATGAAAATAGTTTCTGCTATTGGTTAGAATTTAAAAAAATACTGTTCGGTATCGGTGGAGGTACCGCATCAAAATTTGGTGTTTACAAAGCAAAAGACGGAAACTACTACTCTAGCGATGGTAAAAACAAAAAACAACTTACAGGTGAGGAATTAGATGTCTTTTTCTCAAACATAAAATCTGGAATATTACAGGCTCTTGAGTACACTTCAAATGATCAGATTGACAAAATCAAAACAATTGATATTCCGTTATGGAATATGGTACTTCAGAAGATTCTTTCTATTTATTACCCTGATAAATTTATAACAATAGGTGCTTCAGATGTTCTAATCGAATGTGCGAGAGATATTAAATTAAATGGAGTTGAATTAAAAGCTGAAAACTCAATAGAAATTAATTACGAGTGTAAAAAAGCCCTTAGTTCCTTAACTGAATACAAAGATTGGTCATATGTAGAAATTGGAACTTTCATATGGGAAACATACTTAGACGATTCAAAAAGAGATTACTACATTTTAGGTTCTAAATACGGAAATAATAATGATGAAGATGTTTTTCCTGAAATGCTTGCCAGAGAAGCTATCGCAATAGGCTTCGCTTCAAACACAG
>Ga0209374_1004162_pt1 | contig 10679 bp, 7 predicted proteins | sample SaaInlLV_DNA_10m_FD_184683 | JGI IMG/M metagenome (GOLD analysis project Ga0209374, IMG submission 184683) | Marine microbial communities from expanding oxygen minimum zones in the Saanich Inlet - SI075_LV_DNA_10m (SPAdes) (version 2) | ecosystem: Environmental > Aquatic > Marine > Unclassified ...
GCGCTGGTAGGGAGTCGAACCCCCGACCTTCTGGTTCGTAGCCAGATGCTCTATCCAGCTGAGCTACCAGCGCACGCGGGGGCTATTATCTAGGGCACTCTGGCCAAGGTCAACCGCGATCATTGGTTATCGAAAAAGAAATTGGTATATTGTTGGCTTCAACACTGGAATCGTCATGTCGCCAGATTTAACTGCAATCGGTCTCGAGCTTGTCCTGCTGGGTATGGGGACGGTGTTCGCATTTTTGACGTTACTGGTCTTTGTAACCAGCTTGATGTCACGTTTGATTATGCGGTTTTCAAGCGTTGAGACCCTTAACCCCGTTCCGCTCACGGCGACCGGGCAACCAGGGCCATCGCCTGTCATCTTAGCCGCTGTGGCAACGGCTGTTCGGCGATACCGAGATGGTCAAACGCAGTAGGCGGTTAAGGTAAGCATTCCGAAAAGCGTTAGGCTGCTGCTTAAAGGGCAGCTTAGGCTCGGACGGACGAGATTAACGAAAGTGTTTTGGAGTAAGTTTTATGTCTGAGCAGGTTTTGCCGAAATCGGCACCGCTTGGGATCACAGATGTGGTGTTAAGAGATGCACATCAATCTTTGTTCGCGACCCGTCTGCGCTTGGACGACATGTTGCCGATCGCCGAAAAGCTCGATCAGGTTGGTTTTTGGTCGTTAGAAAGCTGGGGTGGTGCAACCTTTGATGCCTGCATTCGGTATTTAGGTGAGGACCCCTGGGAGCGGATTCGAGCGCTGAAAGTCGCAATGCCTAATACGCCTCAGCAAATGTTGTTTCGAGGTCAAAATATTCTGGGCTACCGGCATTATGCGGATGACCTGGTCGAAAAGTTCGTTGAGCGCGCAGCGATCAATGGCGTAGATGTGTTTCGGGTCTTCGATGCAATGAACGACCCGCGCAACTTAGAATGTGCGATCGCCGCAGTGCGAAAGCAGGAAAAGCACGCACAAGGCACTTTGTCTTACACAGTGAGCCCAATGCATAATTTAGCGGGCTGGCTTGAAATGGCAGCGCGCCTGGAATCGATGGGCGCCGATTCCATTGCTATCAAAGATATGGCTGGTCTGCTCACGCCCTATGCGGCTTTTGAACTGGTGAGCGGTTTGAAAAAAACCGTTCAGATCCCGATTCACATGCAGTGCCATGCAACCACCGGTCTGTCGACCGCAACCTATCTCAAATCCATTGAGGCAGGGGTCGATAACGTGGACACCGCCATCAGTTCGATGAGCATGACCTATGGACATTCGCCGACCGAAAGTGTGGTGGCGATTCTGCAAGGCACCGAGCGGGATACCGGCTTGAACATGGTCTTGCTCGAGGAAATCGCAGCGTACTTTCGGGAAGTTCGCAAAAAATACGCCGCTTTTGAAGGCGCCTTGCGCGGTATCGATTCTCGCATTCTGGTGGCGCAAGTCCCGGGGGGCATGCTGACCAACCTTGAAGGACAGTTAAAAGAGCAAAACGCCACAGATAAATTGGACGCGGTGCTTGAAGAAATTCCGAAAGTTCGCGCCGAACTCGGCTTTATTCCACTGGTTACGCCAACGTCACAAATTGTCGGCACCCAAGCCGTATTGAACGTGCTGACGGGAGATCGATACAGCAATATCACTAAAGAAACGCAAGCGGTGTTAAAAGGTGAGTATGGCGCAACGCCAGCGCCTGTGGATGCGGACCTACAAGCCAAAGTTCTAGCTGGACAGGCGCCCATTACCGGTCGACCCGCCGACTTACTGAGCCCAGAGTTCGATCGGTTGCAGGTGGAACTCCAAGAGCTCGCTCAAGAAAAACAGATTATCTTTGGTGAACACTTGGAAGATGACGTCCTAACCTATGCCTTGTTTCCCCAAGTTGCTTTAAAGTTTTTTGAAAACCGTAATAATCCGGCCGCGTTCGAGCCTATGCCATCGGGTATCGAGAGCTCAGCGAAAGCGTCTTCTGCGGCCGCGCCTCCGGTCTCGGGTGGCGGGCCTGAAACCTACACCGTGGCCGTTGCGGGGCAAACCTTTGTGGTCTCAGTGACCCCGGGTGGCGAGATCGCTGGTTTGACGCCGGTCGTTAGTGCAAGTTCCTCAATGCTGGTGAGTTTCCCCGCGCCCCTTGCCGGCAACGTGTTTAAAGTTTTGGTGAAAGCAGGGGAATCGGTGGCGGCAGGCCAGGTCGTGCTGATTCTGGAGGCGATGAAAATGGAGACCGAGATCCGGGCAACCAGCGCAGGCCTGGTCAGCGAGGTTCTCGTGCGCGAGGGCGATGCGGTCAAAGTGGGCGAATCCTTAATGATGCTGAGCTAACCGATGGATCAATTGCTGCAGCTTTGGCAAAGCACCGGCCTGTATCAGATGCATCTGGACCAGTTTGCGATGATCTGCATTGGACTCACGCTTTTGTATCTGGCGATCGTGAAAGGCTTTGAGCCCTTGCTTCTGGTACCCATTGGGTTTGGCGGGCTCTTGGCCAATATTCCGGGAGTCGATATCGCGGTTGGCGATGGCATCCTGCATCAGTTCTATGCCTTAGGCATTGAAACCGGGATGTTTCCGCTGCTCATTTTTATGGGCGTCGGTGCCATGACAGACTTTGGTCCACTCCTCGCTAATCCAAAAACTTTGTTTCTTGGGGCTGCAGCACAATTTGGTATTTTTGCGACCCTGCTGGGGGCCTTAGGGTTGAGTGAGCTGGGGATCTTTAATTTCTCGGTATCGGAAGCGGCAGCCATAGGTATTATTGGCGGCGCGGACGGGCCGACCGCGATCTATGTTGCCGGGCAGTTAGCACCGCATTTGTTGGGCGCCATCGCGGTTGCCGCTTATTCTTATATGGCTCTGGTGCCGCTTATCCAGCCGCCGATCATGCGCCTGCTTACGACCGAGGCCGAGCGCAAGATCGAGATGGTCCAGTTACGAGAAGTGTCTCAGCGCGAAAAAATTGTGTTCCCGCTAATGTTGCTCCTGCTGGTTGCTCTGCTGGTGCCGAGTGCGGCGCCGCTTTTGGGGATGTTTTGCTTTGGTAATTTGATGCGCGAGTGCGGTGTTGTGAACCGGTTAAGCGATACCACCCAGAATGCTTTAATTAATATCACGACCATTTTCTTGGGTTTGGCAGTTGGCTCCAAACTTAGAGCCGAGCAGTTTTTGGTTTTCGAAACCCTCGGGATCCTGCTGTTGGGTATGGTCGCGTTTTGTATTGGCACGGCAACAGGTGTTTTGATGGCAAAGATTATGAACCGCGTGGTGAAGCAACCGATCAATCCGCTCATTGGCGCAGCGGGGGTGTCGGCGGTGCCAATGGCTGCCAGAGTTGCCAGTAAACTAGGGCTAGAAGCCAACCCCAACAACTTCTTATTGATGCACGCGATGGGGCCTAATGTCGCAGGGGTGATCGGCTCAGCGGTTGCCGCCGGGGTTCTGATTCAGTTTGTTCAATAAGAAACTTCGTCAAAAACAACTTTGCCTTGACAACCCTCAGGGTGCTTTGTAGTTTGTGGTGCTCGCCACCGAGCTGGTTGTTATCGATACCCTATCGGTTGTTCTTAGGTTTGGCCGTATTTAGCCCATGTTGAGAACGATTCGCGGCATCAGTCGAATTTAAAAAATCGTAAAACTGCCTTCGTTAAAAGGCCCATTTAGTAAGAAAGAGGAAACATCATGCAAGAATATATGCAATTTTATATCAATGGTGAATGGGTAGACCCCGTGACTCCTTCGAGTCTCGACGTCATTAACCCAGCCACCGAACAACCGTTTGCGACCATCAGTATGGGCAGTGCTGCCGATGTTGAAAAGGCCGTGGCTGCGGCCAGCAGTGCTTTCGATAGCTTCTCTACTACGACCGTTGCCGAGCGGGTCGAGCTTTTGGGTTCAATCCTTGCAGAATACACCAAGCGCTATGACGAAATTGCAGCTGCGATTTCAACCGAAATGGGCGCCCCGCTTTGGCTGTCCAAAGCGGCTCAAGCGGCAACCGGTCAGGCTCACTTCGCAACGACGCTGGAAATGCTCAAGACCTTTGAATGGGAAGAGCGAAAAGGCAAATACCTGCTTCGTCGCGAACCTGTTGGCGTTTGCGGTTTGATTACCCCTTGGAACTGGCCGATCAATCAGATCTCCTGCAAAGTTGCGCCAGCATTGGCCGCGGGCTGCACAATGGTGTTGAAGCCGAGCGAAGTGGCGCCAGTCAACGGCATTATCTTAGCGGAAGTTTTACATGCGGCGGGCGTGCCGGCTGGCGTGTTCAACTTGGTGAATGGCGATGGCCCGAATGTGGGTGAAGCCATGTCCTCACATCCAGATATTCACATGATGTCTTTCACAGGCTCAACCCGTGCAGGTGTCCTAGTCGCTAAAGCGGCGGCCGACACGGTAAAACGTGTGGCCCAAGAGCTGGGCGGGAAATCGGCCAACATCGTGCTTGAAGATGCGGATTTAGAAAAAGCGGTGAGCGGTGGCGTGAGTCAGATCTTTACCAACTCAGGTCAAAGCTGTAACGCGCCGACCCGTATGCTGGTGCCTCAGGCATCGCACGCGCAAGCCTTGGAGATCGCGAAGAAGACGGCGGAGTCGGCAAAACCGGGCGATCCTTTTGGTGAAGGCACAACGATGGGCCCTGTGGTCAGCGAAGTGCAGTGGAACAAGATTCAAGGTTTGATTCAGCAAGGTATCGATGAAGGCGCTGAACTCGTTTGTGGTGGTACCGGTCGGCCAGATGGCTTGAATGCGGGCTACTATGTGAAGCCAACGATCTTTGGCAACGTTAACAATGATATGACTATCGCACGCGAAGAGATTTTCGGGCCTGTCTTGTCAATCCTGCCCTATGAAACCGAAGCGCAAGCCATTGAAATTGCTAATGACACGCCCTATGGCTTGTCTGGGTATGTTCAGTCGGGGGATGTCGATCATGCCTTGGCGGTTGCTGCGCAAATTCGAAGTGGCAACGTCCACATTAATGGCAGCGGTGCTGACTTTACTGCGCCGTTTGGCGGCTACAAGCAGTCTGGCAATGGTCGGGAATGGGGTGAGTTAGGTTTCGAGGAATTTCTTGAAACCAAAGCGATCTTTGTACCTGCAGGCTAAACGTTTAAGATTTAGTCTGGTATTTGAAAACGCCCCAAACGGGGCGTTTTTTTTGCGCGTCGATAGCCGCCTACCAAGTGTCGATAAAGGGGCGCTTCTTGCCGGTTCTGGGGATGGGCTTGGGCGTCGACTTTAACCCGGAAATAATCCAGTGCCGGGTATCTTTCGGATCGATTACTTCGTCGATTTCAAACGCAGTCGCAAAATTCACGGCCTTGCCGCGATCGTACATTTGGGCCACCCGCTTTTCATATTCAACCCGTCGTTCCTCTGGGTCTGTAATCGCCTCGAGCTCCTTGCGGTAGCCCAGTTTAACCGCGCCTTCAAGGCCCATGCCTCCAAACTCCCCAGTCGGCCAGGTAACAGTGAAGGCCGACGCCTTAAAACCGCCACCGGTCATCGCTTGGGCGCCGAGGCCGTAGCCTTTGCGCAGCACAATCGCAAACAAGGGCACGGTGAGGCTGGTGCAGGTTACAAAGACGCGACTGGCATGCCGAACCAAGGCGGTTTTTTCGATTTCGGGACCGACCATGATGCCGGGGCAATCGACCAGTGACACGATTGGCAAGTCAAAGGCGTCACATAGTTGCATAAATCGGGCAGCTTTGTCGGCGCCGTCACTGTCGATGGCGCCTGAGAGGTGAACCGGGTCATTCGCGATGAGACCCATTGCTTTGCCGGCAACACGGATGAAAGCGGTGATCATACCAACCCCAAAGTGTGGCCTGAGTTCGAGCACTGAGTCAGTGTCGGCAATGCAGTTGATGATCTCGTGGATGTCATAGACCCGTAGCCGGTTTTCAGGAATTGCCGCACGCAACTTACGTTGGTCGTCGCAGGAGAAGTCCGAGACGGGGCCCTGGAAATACGACAACAATTTTTTCGCCATGTGCATCGCTTCGGCTTCGTCCTTCACAGCGATGTCCACCACACCATTCGGGACCTGCACCGACATCGGGCCGACCTCGTCCGGTGTAAAAACACCCAGTCCGCCACCTTCGATCATGGCGGGGCCGCCAATTCCTATATTGCTGTCTTCTGTCGCAATCACAATGTCACTGCAACCGAGCAAGACCGCATTGCCAGCAAAACAGCGACCACTAGTAATGCCGATTCGAGGCACCAGGCCTGAGAGCGCGGCGTACAGTTGAAAGGCTAAGCAGTCGAGGCCAGCGATACCAGCGCCGTCTGTGTCACCGGGTCGGCCGCCACCGCCTTCGGCGAGCAGAATGATGGGGAGTTTGAGTTGTTCCGCGACTTCAAACATGCGGTCTTTTTTTCGATGATTCTGCAGCCCTTGGGTCCCGGCGAGCACCATGTAGTCGTAGGACATGACAACGCATTGGGTGTTCTCATCGGGGAAAAGGTCGCCATTGACGCTGCCAATGCCGCAGACCATCCCGTCACCGGGTGTGTTTTCCATAAGGTCTTGCACAGATCGGCGGCGGCGCTGAGCTGCGATGGCCAGCGAGCCATATTCGATGAACGATTCAGGGTCGCACAGGTCGTTGACATTTTCTCGAGCGGTTCGATGTAGCGTTTTTCTGCGCTTGGCGACCGCCGCCGGCCGGTTTTCATCGAAGCCATACTGATGCCTGAGGTTGGCTTCAGCCAAATCTGGACGAATATGGTCAAGATCAACTTGTGTATTGGTGGTCGCATCCGAAACCGTCACTGCGCCCGGCATAATATGCAGAAGAGCATGGTCCTCAAACACGGCGTCACCTGCTGTGACTGCGATTTGAAGGACGACCCCGCTTTCGGGGGCGCTGACCACGTGTTCCATCTTCATGGCATCCATAACCAACAAGGGTTGCCCCGCATAGACCTCCTGATTCGGCGAGACGTTAATTTCAACCACGGTGCCTTGCAGTGGCGCGCCGATGGCGAGGCTGCCCGAAGGCCCGCTTGCAGCCGGTTCGGGCGCGGCAGTCTTTTCAGTTGCGCGATGGTTTAGGACGGCAAGCGGATCACGGGCATCGACAGCGGCGCCTGCGCCCGGTTTGGGTTGATCGCTCAGGGCTGTTTGTTGGCTCAGGGCTGTTTCTGTGCTCAGGGCTGTTTCTGCGCTCAGGGCTCTTTGATCGCTCAGGGCTGCGGCCTTGCTGAGCCGTGCGGAAATTTCAGGAAGGTGAGTATCAACAAACTGCGTCAGCAGCGTGCTGCTTGCAAATTCCGGTTGGTCGATTAGGTCTTGAAGAAAAGTGAGGTTGGTATCAAAGCCTTCGATTTGGAAATCAGCGAGTGCGCGCTGCGCCTTGGCCGTCGCGCTGGCAAGCACCGGGCTACGACTGTGGACGATGACTTTGGCCAGCAGCGAATCATAACGGGTGCTGGTTTGGTAGCCTCGGTAGGCAAAGCCGTCAACCCGAACCCCGAAGCCTGTGGGTGGTGCATAGTGGGTGATTTGCCCGCCGGTCGGTTTGAAAAAGCCCTTTTCGGATAAGGTTTCCATATTCACCCGGCATTGAATCGCAAAGCCTTCTGCCTGCGGGGCCTCAGTCAGGTTTAAATCGACAAGGCTTGCACCATCAGCAACCTTTAATTGCAGGGCCACCAAATCAAGTCCTGTGATGCATTCTGTTACGGTGTGCTCAACCTGCAGTCTGGCATTGGCCTCAATAAAGAAATAGCGCTCGGGTTTATTAGCATCCACTAAGAATTCGAAGGTGCCCAGGCCGCGATAGTTTGCGGATTGGGCCATGGTAAGCGCGTCCCGTAATAAAGCATCTCGCGTGCTGGCGAGAATGGCCGGGCTGGGGGCTATTTCTATGAGTTTTTGGTTTTGACGTTGCACCGAGCAGTCCCGCTCCCAAAGGTGGACCACGCCTCCTTGGCCATCACCGAGGATTTGAACTTCAATATGCCGAACGTCGGGCAGGTATTGCTCAACGTACACGGCGCTTTGTCCAAAGGCTAACGCCGCTTCGGATTGGCAGCGCTCAAAAAGTTTTTCAAGATCATCCGCTGCATGTACCTGCCGCATGCCGCGGCCACCGCCGCCGTGTACGGCCTTGATGAGCATGGGCTCACCTAAAAGGGTTTTTCGAAAATCTGCGGCTTCTGCCAAGGTGGTGTCGCCATTAGTGCCCGAAATGAGCGGCACCTCATGCGCCTTAGCCAGGGCCCGAGCCCCTGCCTTATTACCAAATTGCTCGAGTTGTTCCGCGGTGGGGCCGACAAAGGTGATGCCAGCGGCATCGCAAGCCGCGGCGAAATCATGGCGCTCACTCAGGAATCCGTACCCGGGGTGTATGGCATCGGCGTCGGTTGCAACAGCTGCTGCAATGATGGCATCGATATCCAAATAGGCGGCTGCGCCCGCGCCGGGAAGGCAATAATGATCATTGGCAAGGTGCACATGTTGGGCCAGGCCATCGTCTTCCGGATAAACGCTTATGCAGGCGATGCCAAGGTCTTGGGCGGTTGTGATGATGCGTACGGCTATTTCCCCGCGGTTTGCGATGAGTAATCTATTCATGGTGCGTGCGAGTCAGCAAAAGTGAACTGTAAAACTATCGCAACGCCAGCAATTTGTCAGTGGTTTACCGGATCAAATTTAGCGTGAGTCAACAAAAGGCCATGATAGACTTCTGAAGAAAATACTTAGGAGCGCGTCGATGACAACAATCGAGACAGGTACGAATGATCTGCTGGCAGAAAATATTGATGGGGTCGGTGTGATCACCTTAAATCGACCGGACGCACGTAATGCAATGTCCGGTGAGATGAATGCGGCTTTGGCGCACACCTTAGCCGCTTGGGAGCTAGATCCTGCGATTAAATGCATCGTCCTGACCGGTGCCGGAAAAGGATTTTGTGCGGGCGGTGATGTGAAGGGTATGGCAGCGTCTGGCGATGGGACTGTTGGCGACAACACGATTGATGGCGCGATTCATGCGCAGCGGGTAATGCAGCGGGCAACGGCGGGTAAATTGTTCAAAATGCCCAAGCCGACCATTGCGGCCTTACCGGGTGCTGCTGCCGGCGCGGGCTTAAGTTTTGCATTGGCGTGCGATCTCCGGGTTATGGCCTCGAGCGCGATTATGACCACTGCGTTTGCACGAGTTGGTTTCTCCGGCGACTATGGCGGGACCTATTTCATGACCCAGCTTTTGGGCACCGCCAAGGCGCGGGAGTTGTATTATTTGTCTGACCGGGTTGATGCTGCGGAAGCCCTCCGGCTTGGGCTCACGAATTGGGTTGTCGAGCCGGAAGGTTTAATGACAAAAACAATAGAAATCGCGAATCGGTTGGCCGCAGGCCCAACCGTTGCATACCGCTACATGAAAGAAAACTTGAATCGCGCTTTGGCAGGTGATGTTGATGATTGCATGGACCTAGAAGCAACCCATCATGTGCATTGCGGTCAGACAACCGATCACAAAGAAGCGACCAAAGCCTTTGTCGCAAAACGTGAACCGGTGTTTATTGGGCGGTAATCGCAAGCATAGGTCAAAACGTTTGAGGTTTTGATCTGGAAAAATTTGTGCAAGGAGCAGGACGGACGTGGCAATAGCATATTTGAACGGGCAGTGGATGCCGCCGAGCGAAGCCAAGGTTTCGGTTTTTGACCGAGGTTTTATGTTTGGCGACGGCGTCTATGAGGTCATGCCGGTCTATGACGGCAGGATTTTTACCAAAGCCCAGCATCTGGCGCGATTGGCCCGGTCACAGGCTGAAATTGGTTTGGCGCCGGTCATGTCGGCGGAGGCTTGGTCAACCTTGTTAGATGACGCGGTAGAAAAGTCGGGCGAGGCGCAGGCGCTGATTTATGTTCAGGTCACAAGGGGCACAGCAATTGAGCGATCCCATGTATACCCAGATGCGCCGCCAACGGTTTTGCTGACGGTCACGGCCTTTCAGCCAAAAACAGCGTCGGAAATTCAGCCGTTAAGAGTTGTCACGGCCGAGGATATTCGTTGGCATAGGGCGGACATCAAGGTTACGAGCTTGATTGCCAATGGCATGATCAAAAATCAGGCGCTGGTAAATGGGTATGATGATGCGATTATGATTCGGGGCGATAAAGTGACCGAAGGCACAGCTTCTAACGTATTTATAGTCGTTAATGGCGAGATTGTAACGCCGCCCAAAAGCCGTTGGCTTCTGCACGGGATTACGCGAGACGAGATGATTCGAGTCTCGGCCGAAACTGGCTTGTCGCTTCGAGAAGAGGACTTCGACGAGATTCAATTGTGCTCGGCCTCAGAAGTATGGTTGAGTTCTACCGGTTTGGAATTGGCGCCCGTGGGTGAGGTAAATGACCAACGGATTGGGGATGGATTGCCGGGTCCAATCTGGCGGCGGGTTTTTGAGGGCTTTCAGGCTCGCAAACGTATAATCGATTGAAAATTTCAATCAAGATAAGCTAAAACATTCATTGGACGTTCGGCGGATGTCCGATTTATAGTTCGACCACTAAAACCTAGGAGAAGAAATATGGCGTTGAAAGACTCCAAGACGGAACAAAACTTGAAAGACGCATTTGCGGGTGAATCCCAAGCCAATCGTCGGTACCTGTACTTCGCATCAAAAGCGGACGTTGAAGGGTACAACGATGTTGCTTCGGTATTTCGCTCCACAGCG
>Ga0209374_1004164_pt1 | contig 10676 bp, 11 predicted proteins | sample SaaInlLV_DNA_10m_FD_184683 | JGI IMG/M metagenome (GOLD analysis project Ga0209374, IMG submission 184683) | Marine microbial communities from expanding oxygen minimum zones in the Saanich Inlet - SI075_LV_DNA_10m (SPAdes) (version 2) | ecosystem: Environmental > Aquatic > Marine > Unclassified ...
GGCGTCTGCGATTGCGGCTGCGGTCCACTCGGGATGCAACGTGATCTGGTCTGCGAACGAGCGCAGCCGGGTCCAATCCGGCTCACCCGTGGCACCGTCAACGTCGATGGCGGCGAGCCGCAGAATCGGCTGTGTCTCGAACGGGCTAACTCGTCTCATTGCTTCCTCTCTGGGTAAATCGACCTCGATGGTGCCGACGCTAGTTGTAAGGGTACGGATCGGTCGCCTTGTCTTTAGACCGAGCGTCTTTAAAGTCACGGTGATGGATGACTGGGATAAGACTATCAGAGTCGATATCCATAGACGCTGCAATACGGTGGTGGCCCCCCACTATTTGAGGTTTCCCTTGCATACCCCTTTGCTGACTTAGATGCACCGCTTTCTTTACTCCTTCGGATTTGATATTAGAGTGTAGGGTGTTAGTACCGCTGTAATATTCGTCCATCCTGCCTTGGTGCTCATCCTCGACACGGTTATCAAACGACGCCTGTGCCGCCTCATACGTATTGGTACCCCCAGTCTTATACTCAGGGTAACCACCATGGTAAGCTACGTGGTCAGCGGCATCGGTGTAGCCAGGCTCCATATCCCTTACCTGCTCAGTACCTCCCATGGCGTGCATATAATCCGCTTTCGTCATTTTGGACTCTTCTAACTTTCGGCCCCATAGTTCCTTGTCAGTCTCTTCCCCAGGGTTGTACTTGTAGGGAGAGGTCGTATCCCTCTCTCGTGGGGGCTTGGAAAACCCGCTACGAGTATAGTTAGGATCTCCTTGAGTGTTGTGAGAACGGAACGTGCCAGCGGTGTAGCCCATCCCTCCCCGAACATTCTCATAGTAACCATGTGCATCTTTCTCCATACGGTCACCGTCCAAAGGCTGGTACTTATCCGTAATCTCTTTGGGGGTCATAAACATCTTGAGCTGTTCGCCCCCCGTTACTGATGTGCTAGGACTAACTCGTCTCATTTATTCCTCTCTGAGTAAATGGACCTCGCCGGTCCCGCTTTAGCATAGAACACACCAGTGTTCTTCTCAAACTCTTGATGGTCTGCCAAAGCAGCCCTGGCACGCCTGCCATCGTCTGCCAAGGAATCCGCTCCTTTAAAATTGGTGCCAGAACGAGCGTCCGTGTGTACCACGGGTACGAAGTGGGGGGAGCCGCTGGTGACGGAGTGCTCCGATGCGGAGGCTACTCTATGGTGGCCCTGCCCCAGCATGTTGTTGTTGTCAGTGTGGATCATCTGGACCGGCTCTTTGACTCCCTCGGCTCCTACGCTGTCGTGGAAGTTAGGTTCGCCGGGCCTCGCACCGCGGTGAGCGTTATTTACGGTCCCCCTCTTAGCTTCGTGGAGCTTAATGTCCATCACCGCGTCTTTACCCGAGGACGGGAAATCAGCGGTATAGGTTATCGAGTCTACCAAATCATTAGCAGCCATGAACATAGGAAGCTGTACAGGTCCATCATGGTCAGCCTGAGTAGGGAGGACCGAGAACTGGGAAGAAAGGTTACGTTTCATTAGATATCCATCTTTAGTTGGCCTGGGACTTGCTTGCGTTGGTCGGGGGCTTGCTGTTTATGTCCTGTTTGAAACTCATCAGGAAGAGTACGAAGCTCAGAGAGCCACGGTGTCGCTCCCTCCTTTCCACGCACAGGCATGTAGCTGTAGCTACTGTCCCCGAGAGGTTTGACACCCGCACCTCGACCAACAGCGTCTTGATCCGCCATCACCCGATCCTCTACCTCGTTGAAGTCGGCGTCAGGGTGTGCTGTCTGTACTGAATCAAACGATGGAGTGGACCCGAGGTAGTTACCGTCGTAGTCCGTCACGTCGGTCAACATGCTCTGCTGCTGGTGAGGTTGTGCTCCCTGGAACCGAGCCGCTTTCTCAGCTTGCGGGGTGCCTGGAACAGCGTGCTTATCCATACCCACGTAGTTATCCAGCGTCTCAATTGTGGGGTTGCGTCCAGAAGGGGTGAAGTCCTCGTGAGCTTGTCTCGCTGTCGCATGACCCTGAAGTTCTGCGCCGGGACGAAGACGGACTTCCTGTTCCCAGTCAAAACCCCACTGCGACTTTCTGGTGTGGACCTCTCCGGTATGAGGGTCCGTTGTACGTCGTCGGGTGTTTGCTCCGAACCAGTCGCCTCGGGGGATGATCTGGTCTCGGGCCACCTCCGCTCGGTGGACCGTTCTTTCTCCGCTCCCGCCCAGACCAGACGCAGTAACATCTGGGTTGGCTGTCCAGTGAATGCCCAGCGAATCAGCGTCTGCGCCACCACTCTGTATTCGGTACAGGGTGGTCGAGTCCCCAGAGAACTGCTCGGGGTTCATGTTCGGATGGTGACCGGACGACGTGGTGTCGTTGTACCTCTTGGGTTGTGGTCGATCTGTCATCCTTGTGCCCGTCCACTCTGGTCGTAGCGTTGTTCCGTAATGGTGCGGAACTGAGGCCCGATTGCAACGGGGCGGTCGATCCTGGTCCTCAGCCCCGCCCGCCAGTTCCCATGGGTGATGGTGAGCGGTAGCGAGTTCTGAACGGGTCTATTCTTATCTGGGGCAGCCGATCGGAATGGTACCTTACCCTCGTTACCGTTCTCGATACGCTGGTAAGCGAAGGTCTGGGCCGTAGGCGTGCTTCCAGGGTCATCCATTACGTCCCTCTCCCAGGAGGTTACGGCAGATCGGGGGGCGATTATACTCTTCCCGAACCCAGGAGTCTCTTCGGTGTCTTCCTGGTTGTCCCCTTCGATCTTATTATGGTACTCGATGGGGGTTCCTCGGTAGAGTGCCCTAGCGCCCACCTGCGCCTTAGCCGACCTTTCCGGCCACTCAAGGGAGTCATAAGTATCCCTGGGGGCCAACTGGCCCGCAGACTCTCCGATGGACTGCGGAATGTCGTCCTCGTCCTCGCCACTCTCTAGGCGGGCACCGTACTCCGCAGCGTTAGCCTGCCGGTCAGTGAACACACCGGGAGCCTTCTTCTCGGTCAGGCGGCGAGCATAGACACTAGCGGTGTCTTCAGACGGCGTGCTCTTATCGTCAATGTTGTCATAGTAGTCATCCTCACTGGACGCTTCACCCAAGTACTTAGCACGCTGGAAGGGGTCTCTCGTACCTCCAAGGGGGAGCGACCCTGCACGGTCAGCAGCTTGCCCCCTGGTACCGTAGTGAGCCATAGGAGCGTTACCGAAGTCAGAACGTCCAGTGCCGTGGTAGATTGGTTTTTCCGTCTCTAGCCACTCATCAAAACTCTTCTGCCCAGGGCGCTTATCAGGAGTCTGGTACTCATCTGAATCGAACAGCGATAGTTGCTCCCCAGCGAACTGGGAAGAAAGATTATCCTTCATGGCGTCTCCTGAAAAGTGTGGTACCCGTCTGGGGTACTCTTTTCGCTCGGGAATACGAACCCTGCGTGTCGTGTCACCTTGAAGCCCTCCCGGTCGATGGGCATGGTGTTGCCGTACTCCGGCTTGTTGTACTTCGCAGCCTTGTTGTACTTCGCAGCCTCGTGATAGTCGTTCTGGTATGAGGGGTGTACCTCGTACTCACTATTGGGGGCAACCTCGTAGACGCTGGAGAACAGCCTTCCTTGCTCTCCTGGGTTAGGGTTAGTGGCTCGCTCATTGGCGAAGTGTCCCGAAGTGCTGGTGTTGGTAACACCGAAGGCTGCTGACTCACCTTTCATATGGATGTGGTCAGGTGTGGGGTTAATGGTGTCTCCAGACCTGAACCCGTGCGCCGACCCGTGGTACACAGGACCGTCAGGCTGCATGGCGAACTGGGAAGAAAGGTTATCTTTCATACGTCCAACGACAATTGTTCGCCACCAAACTGCTTCTTATTCAGCTTGGGGTGAGGACGTGGTTCACCCTTCGCTGCCCAATCAGGTACATCGTAAAGACCCTTCTGGTCTACGAAGTCGCCACCAAACTCATGGTGAGTGGATTGTCCCAGTATCTCAGTGGTGAGAGCACGGTGAGCCTCCTTGGGGAGTGTACTGCGGTGTGCCTCGGTACCTAGAGACTCACCGTCGTAAGAGAATGATGAGCCTGCGCCCCCGTGAGCTAGAGTATCATGTAATGCTCGTAAATTGTCGTTAGTGTCAGCGTCCCAGGCTACCGTAGACTCTTCGGGAGTAGTGGGGGAGAATCGGAATGCGCCCGTCGTACCCATTTCCTTAACCATCGTCCGAGCGTCAGTGTACGGCGAGTTGCTGTAATAGTTCTCGTCAGGCGTAGCCTTCACAAACTTAGAGGCACGAGCCGCCTGCTCAGGGATAGCACTACGTAAAGAGTCGTAAGAAGAGGTAAGCTCTTCTGAAGGAGCACCCCCCGCATCAACCCTCTCCTTATCCTTCTTATAGTGCTGGTAGATAGCAAAACGATCCTGCCGGTCGTAAGGCTTCAATGAAGAAGGATCAGCGCCCCCCTCACTCTTATAGAAGGCTGAGGCGTTAGAAGCAGGATCGAACTGACCAGGCTGGTGAATGTGGCCTAAGTCTAGTTGAGTCTGTTCTGGCCCCCTATGGTGCGCGTTAATAGTCATAGGTAGAGTATAGCTTACCTACGAACCCCTCGCCTGCGAAACCATTTTCTCAGGGGTATAATCATCAGCAAAGGTATGGTACCTATACCGCTGAGGTATCCAACGACAACTGTTCCGGTTCCTGAGCAGTCTGTCGAGCATCCTTCTTACGCCCGTGGATAGACCGAATCGTATGTCGCGCCCTACTTTCCCCCATCTTTACTTCTCCTGAAGAGATAGACTCTCCATGCGGGTACTCAGAGAACTTAGAGGTTTGGGTCTGAGCGCTGTCCCAGAAAGGCACGCTATTATCGTTCTCTCTCACAAAGTCCTTATCAACCACACCCGATCCCCTCAGTTTTTCCACTATTCTGGCCGAGTGTTCACTCAGGTTCGTGTCTGGAGTGAGCGTCAGTCCTCTCTTCGCTGCGTCATTCTGGGCAATTCCAAGCATGTTGATACCAGCGACCTTAGCAGAGGTAGTATTCATACCTCCCATGCTCGTTACGGTTGCCTGAGCAGGTGAATAATGGTGGGCGAAGAGTTGTTGTTGGCCTTGTTCCGGCTGTTTGGGGAACTTTGGCACTGCGTGACCGAAGGGGGAGTTCGCCGTACCGTTCCAGTTAGTGTAACTATTAAGGGGTTCTTCGTAGTCTACTATTACGTGGCTATCTACATCATGGACAGCGGGGCGCTCATCATCAGCGATTTGACGGCGAGAGCCTTGGCGGGAGTCCGAAGAAGCACGAGTGTAAAGTAACGCATCACCTGTGTCTCGTCTAACGTACGTACCTTTTTTAATACCCATATGCCTATCGTACCATTTTGGGGGCCTATTGGACCACTTTTCGGGGTGTGACTGCCATATGTTACCTACCCACTTATCCACAGGTTATCCCCAATTAACGACGGGGGGGTGGATAACTCGACCCCCTTATCCCCAGGCTCTATACACATGTTATACACAGGGGGCGTGGTGCGGGGTGGTGTGACAAATGTCACGTGACAAATGTCACACTGCCAAGGTTATCCACAACCACGGCGACTTATCCACAGGGTGTGTATAAGGGTGTGTATAAGGGGGCACTTATCCACAGGTGTGACAATTGTCACATGCCCTGATACCCCCCTGTGTGCCGTTCTAAGGCGTCGACCCCCTTCTCCGCCCCTGTCATACAGAAATGCAATTCTAAGGGCTTAGGGAGCAACGGTTTTCTGTGGATAACCCGCTCAAACCCTTATGGTATAAGGCTCATATCAGATCTTGAAATGAGAGACTCGAAATGGGCTGAAAGTTAGGCCTACCTAACACGGTCAGTTAGGCCTCGCTATCACATGGTAGGAAACACGACACCATGCGGACATCAGCCCATTGCTAACGCATGTGAACCGAGATCCGCCATTGCTAACGCTGTCTGATAGCTAATGAGAATGGTTCTCATACCACTCCTTATATATACATAGTCTCTATTGAGAATGATTCTCAATATGGGGGGCGCGGTGGGGGACCAGGATCGAGATCCCAGTGTGACGAATGTCTATGACGGATGTCACACAGCCCTGATGAGGAACCAGACCCCCCATGGAGTATCTTGATTCCTGTCGCCGCAGGACTGCGACCGAAAGCCAGTACCTCCCGGCGACGGGGGCGAGCGCCGGGGAACATTGACAATTGAAGATTCCACGACGGCGACACGCAGTCCAGGCTTTGCCTCGAAACTGCACCTGAGTCGCTCGTTCACACGCCCGAAAGGGCCGCAGCATCGCACTCCCTCACACTCTGGTCGTTCCAGAGTCGGGGGGCGCAGCTTGCAGGGGAACGGGCGGCAAGAAGGCGGCAGCGACGGGCACCAGGAACGCACCGTAGATCACTCTCTACTCGCAGGACGTGACAGGCCGTGATCGCACTCAGACGAGCAAAGATCCACGCCTGCTAGGGCCGTCGTACCGCAGCGAAACAGTGGGGGATGACGCCTCTCAGATCACAAAGATCGGGCCACTACGAACCACTCAGGGAGCCTTCCCAGGCTCAAGAGATGACAACGCTGCGAGCATTCCCCCCGACACCGGGCAACCCGGTGGGGGGTGTTGCTCAGAGTGCTCGACTCCGGTCGAGCCTTCTGAGGAGCACTGCTCCAACCACCACCACCGACCTTGGAGGTCATCGCATGACAGAAGAATTGCAATTCAAGAAGACCGGCGCAGATATGTGGGAGACCGGCGATGCCAGCTTCACGATTCACCGCATCGTCGTTCCTGCCGCTTGCTCTGGTGGCAGCGGTTCAGCCGGAGCCTGGTACTTCTACGAAGATCTCCAGGGACGCACCGGCGACAACCACCGCACGCTCAAAGCCGCAAAGGCTCAGGCGCAGATCGAAGCGCAATAGGGCTTCCCCGAATTGACCCCGCCATATCAGCCTGATATGGTTACACCTCCACCCGAACACCGTCTCGAAAGGACACACACACCATGGCATCATCAGCAGATCTCAAGAAGGGCATCGACATCATCGTCAATGCCGGAAACTACAAGGGCATGACCGGCACGGTCATCGACCCCAAGGCCGTACCGGACGGCCAGCCGAACCAGCGCCGGGTGCTCGTCAGCATCGACGGCGAGGATACTTACCTGCTCCCACGTCTCCTTGACCTGGGGACGACGTTGGCACCGGCACCGGCAGCGGCAGCGCTGACCATGGCCGATATCACCGAGGCCAGCGTGCCTGGCACGCTTGCCACGGCTGAACCCATCACCGACCCGATGGACCCGGCACTCGATCGCTTTCGACCGAATGCCAACATCGTCAAGGAGTACATCAGCCGGAAGTTGGTAGGGGGCATGAGCGATGTCGACTACTTCCTCTCTCTGCGGGATGACCGTGATGCCAACGGTTACTCACCGAACATTGCGATGGTGGGCGATACCCAGTCGGGCAAGACCATGCTGGTGCAAGTGCTCGCCGTCCTGGCCGCTGAGAGGGACGGCCACCCCAAGCCCTATCCGATCTTCACGGTTCAGGGCAGCGTGGGCGTCAGTAATATGGACCTCTACGGCATGACCACTGCGGTCGTGATCGACGGTCGGGAGACGCTGGTCTGGATGGAGGGCATGGTGCCCTTGGCACTCCGATGCGGCGGCCTCTTCTACCTCGATGAGTTGAACGCCGTGCCCCCGGCCCAGGCGGTTGCCTTGCACCCGGTCCTCGATGACCGTCGGAGCTTCGTCAACACCCAGAAGGCAGTGCCGGACGGTCACGGTGGCTTCGCCCCAGAAGTCGTCAAGGCGTCGACCAATCTCTGGACCATCGCCACCATCAATCCTGGCTACAAGGGCATGAGTGCCATGGGCGAAGCCCTCACGGCCCGCTTCCGATGGACCCCTTGCGACTACGACGATGCCGTCGAGCGTAAGCTCATCAAGAGCGCCACGGTGCGGACCATGGGCAGCCTGCTCCGGTCGGCTCGCAGCCGCAATGCCATCTCGACGCCGGTCGGCACCAGTGCCCTTCAGCGCTTCAATCTCGACGTCGCCAAGTTCGGCAGCGAGATGGCGATCTGGTCCTTCCTGGCGATGTTCCCGCTGCGGGAGCGTCCCTCGGTCGAGACGATCATCGAGGACGGAGGAATCAAGGGAATGCTCGACGCTGAGTATCCCGTACCGACGAGCGATCTCGTTAGCAAGGAAGAGATCCCTACTCCCGAGGCTGCACCCGCAGTCGAGGCGTTCTGATTCACTGACGACAATGCGGGGGGCGCAATGCCCCCCGCACCTGATACCCTACTGATACCGATACCGATACGACCCTGGAGGTCACCACCATGAGCAAGACCAAGACCAAGACCAAGACCAAGAGCACGCCGCAGGGAGTCGCCCCAGCCCCCGCCAAGGGTCTGGGCAAGGACATCGCCGCCCAGCGCCGCCGTCAGAATGCCGCCGACCGTCGTGAGCGTGAGAAGCTGGAAGCATCCCAGAAGCAGGCAGCCCGCCAGCGGCTGCTCGGTAGCAGGGCCGGTCAGCCGACCGACGCTGATCGACTGCTCGCCCACATCGTGAACACGGTGACTGGTCCACAGACTGCCTACCTTCGTGCGATGGGGTTCGACCAGGACGTGGTGTCTCAAGCTGGGGGGCAGTACGGCGCTGGGCAGACCACGGCGTGGACGGACTGGAAGCAGGTCGTGGTCGTGGCCGGTCGGCAGCTTGTAGCTCCCAAGGAGGGCGTGCCTGAGTGGGAGCGTATCGTGGACGCCGTAGCAGCCCTCAAGGGTGCCTTCCAGCACGAGTTCGGGCACCTTCGCTTCACGGTCCCCTTCAATCGTCTCATCGAGACGACGACCGAGGATCTTGGTGAGAACAGTCTGAAGCGATCCCACCAGATGACCTGGAACATCCTGGAAGACCAACGCATGGAGGCGGCAGTCGTGGGGGCAGTGCCCTCCATCGCCGCCTACTTCAAGGTGATGGTCGCCAACATCGTCCTGGGCGATCGAGTCACCTCGCAAGCCTGGGTGTACATCGCCGGTCGTGACTACCTCAGCCCCGCCCTGAGCCAAGCCTGCCGTGATCTCTTCGCCGCCCAGTATGGCGAAGAGGCCGCAGCCACCTGGTCGAGAATCGTCGCCACCTACAAGGCAGCGACGACGAACATCGATCTGGCGAGCACAGTGGTCACCGCCAAGACGTTCCTCGATGACCTTGGTATCGACCGCCCTGGTGAGGGTACACCCGGCGAGCATCGCAGCGCCGACGACGGGTGGCGGCAGTACGAAGACAACGTGGAGCCAGCACCTTCTGCTGACCCCTCAGCCGGTGCTACCGGGTCAATCACCGACGACGCTGACGCTGACGCTGACACCGCTGGTGGTGCTGGCGACGACGACGACGCCGACGACGCCGACGGTGCTGACACCGCTGGTGGCGACGGTGCTGACACCGCTGGTGACGACGACGCTGACGCCGATGGTGCTGGCGGCGCAGGTGCTGACGGTGACGCCGACGACGCCGATGAGGCCGATGGTGGTGCTGGTGGTGGTAACGAGGCTGATACCGATACCGATACCGATAGCCCGTCAGACGGTGTGGGTACCGGCGAGTCCCTCCAGTCGCTCGCAGACCAGGAGCGCCGTGAGGCTCAGGAAGAAGTCGCCCAGCACCACGATGTGCAGTCCATGGCTAACGATGTGTCTGCGGCCCACGGTGACGGCGGCGGTTCACAGTATCCGGTATACACCGGCTCCAAGCGTGAGTTCGACGACGTGACTGTCAAGTCCTGCGAGAGCAACGCAAGGGCCATCGCTGAGGGCTTCAATAGCTTCCTGGCAGCCCTGACGCCCCATATGACGGGCGGGCAAGAGGACGGTTACCTCGACCCCCTGGCATATCGCACCAGGGAGGTCGGCGCTCGTGACTACTGGCGAAACATGGAAGGCGAAGTCAGCGACAAGCTCGACATGCACCTCTCGGTGCTGGTCGATAACAGCGGGTCGATGATGGGTCGCTTGATGGACGAAGCCAGCCAGGCGATCTACACGCTGCACAGTGCAGCCGACGAGCTTGGACTTCCCGCCGACTTCCTGCTCTGGAACAGTCACCGCAAGGTGTATCAAGTAGCCACCAACGGCCCTGAGCCGGTCTACTACGCCACCGGGGGCGGCACCTGGGCTGAGGACGCCATCAGGGACAGCCTGAATCACTGCGATGATTCCGTCAGCAACCACCTTGTTGTGATCGTTACAGACGGCACCTGGGGCAGCGAGGAGCGGTACGCCATCATGGGCACCGAACGCCGTGATAATACCAAGTACCTACTGGTATGTATCGGTAACAGCACCCCTCCTGCTGGTCACAGCTATGCAGACTCGACGGTGACCATCAGCAGCGCATCGCAGATGGGTCCGGTCATCGAGTCTGCATTGCACGCCTTAGTAGACTGAGGCAGTCGGTCGGGGAGCGTTTGTGGTGGGCGCTCCCCGGCATGACGTGAGGGCATTGCGAATCGCAGTGCCTTCACGTTGTGCTTTCTGATATCCACCTGATACCATTAGTTCTCCACCCGATACCTACAGGGAGTAGTTATGACTGCAAAGCAAGACACCTTCATCACCAAGCTCGTGGGCGAGCGCCTCACAGCACTGGGCATGAATGACCTCGGT
>Ga0209374_1004168_pt1 | contig 10667 bp, 10 predicted proteins | sample SaaInlLV_DNA_10m_FD_184683 | JGI IMG/M metagenome (GOLD analysis project Ga0209374, IMG submission 184683) | Marine microbial communities from expanding oxygen minimum zones in the Saanich Inlet - SI075_LV_DNA_10m (SPAdes) (version 2) | ecosystem: Environmental > Aquatic > Marine > Unclassified ...
TTACACGCGGATCTATCAGCAAAACCAAGAGCTGCGGCGCGAATTGCAGCAGATGAAGGCCTGGAAAGAAGCGGCGCTCCAACGTGAACAGGAAAACGCGCGGCTGCTTGATTTGAACAATGTGCGACTCGATCCAAAGTTTACCAAAATCACAGGTGTGGTTCTGGCTGACAGTGGCAGCCCGTTCCGCCAAACCGTACTGCTCAATGTGGGGCGCCGAGATGGGATCGTGGATGGATGGGCGGCCATTGATGGAATCGGCCTGGTGGGCCGTATCGCGGGCGTGGGCGAGCGCACCTCGCGGGTGATCCTACTCACAGATACCTCGAGCCGCATTGCCGTCTCAATCGAATCCAACGGACAACGTGCGATGATCGTGGGCGATAACACCAGCCGCCCGCCTTTAGAATTCTTGGAGGACCCCGAAACCGTCCGCCCGGGGGATCGTGTGGTGACCTCTGGAGATGGCGGGGTGTTTCCCTCGGGCCTGTTGGTTGGCCAAGTCACCCAAACCCAATCGGGACGGCTGCGCGTGCGATTGGCAGCTGACATGCAAAGACTGGAATTCCTGCGCGTGGTGCGCCATCAGCCACGCGAGCCCATCTCAACCGCCGGTGATCTGATCGGGGTGCAACTGTCTGAGCCACGAGGGGAGCCATGATGCAAGACCCCCCTCTGCGCATCCTGCGCCTGCAACTGACCTATCTCGCGATTGTTGCGCTGGTGGTTTTGTTGCAAACTCTGCCGCTGCAAAGCCTGCCCTATCCTTTCGCCCCCGCTGATGTGCCGCTCGCCATCACCCTTGCCTGGATCATGCGCCGCCCCGATGTCATGAGTCCGATCCTCATCACCCTGGCCTTTTTATTTGCCGATGCCATTCTACAAAGGCCGCCCGGCCTATGGACGCTGATCGTGCTCTGCGCCTCAATTTTCCTGCGCATGCGGACACGCGGCCGCAAGGAGGTTCAATTTCTTTATGAATGGTTCATCATCTCTTTGGTGATCGCGGTGAGCTTTTTGGTTCAGTATTTCGCCTTAATGTTCACATTTTTGCCAGTTCCAGACCTGCAACCATATCTCGTTCAAGTGCTGCTGGGCATTTTGATCTACCCGATCTGTAAATGGCTCTTCCGCCCTATGCTGCGCTTTGCCCTGACGCAAACAATGCATCCCAGCGCGTCGAGGGCCACAAGATGAAATACAATCCCAATGACATCATAAACTCGGCCCAAAAACTGTCACGCCGCGCCCTTTTGGTCGGTGCCCTACAGCTTGGCGTCGTTACGGCTCTGGGTGCCCGCATGCGGTTCCTTCAAGTTAAGGAGGCCGAAAAATTCCGGCTTTTGGCCGAAGAAAATCGCATAAACATGCGGCTCTTGCCACCAGCGCGCGGCATCATGTTTGACCGCGATGGCCGCTCTGTTGCCGCCAATGTACCCAACTACCGGATTTTACTGGTGCGCGAAGAGACCGAAGATGTCGATCAGGTTTTGACGCAATTGCAAAAGCTCATAGCCATCAGCCCAAGTGATCTGGAAAAAGCCCGCAGAGAATTATCCCGCCGCAGCGCCTTCGTGCCGGTCACCATTGCCGAGAATTTAAACTGGAATGACTTCGCGCGCGTGGCGGCCAATGCCCCAGCCCTGCCGGGGCTCTTAACTGATGTTGGATTGTCTCGGATCTATCCACAAAAAGAAAATTTGGCCCATGTGGTGGGATATGTCGGCCCAGTGAGCGACCATTACCTATCCCGCACTGAAGATCCTGATCCGCTCCTACAGATCCCACGGTTTCAGGTTGGCAAAACTGGGATTGAGGCACAGATGGAGCACAGGCTGCGCGGCTCTGCGGGACACCAACGCATTGAGGTGAACGCAGTCGGACGGGTGATGCGCGAATTGGAACGCGCCGAAGGGCAGCAAGGCGCCACGGTGAAGCTGACCATCGACAGTAAGATCCAAAACTATGCTTTGGCGCGGATGGATGGGCTGTCCGCCTCTGCTGTGGTCATTGATTGCGCAACCGGAGATCTTCTGGCTGTGGCATCGAGTCCGAGCTTTGATCCAAATCTCTTTGTGCGCGGCATATCGAGCAAAAATTATAATGCCCTGCGTGATAATATTTTTGGCCCGCTTCGGGCCAAAGCAGTGCAAGGCACCTATGCGCCAGCCTCGACCTTTAAAATGATCACGGCCCTCGCCGCCTTGGAAGACGGTGTGTTGAGCCCGGATGATACGGTATTCTGCCCGGGCCATTTCGAGATTTCTAACAATCGGTTTCATTGCTGGAAGCGGCAGGGTCATGGCGCTTTGAACGTCGAAGACAGTATCGCACAGAGCTGCGACGTGTTTTTCTATTCGATTAGCCAAAAAGTTGGCATAGACAAAATTTCCGCCATGGCACGCCGATTTGGCTTGGGTGAATATCACGATTTGCCGCTCAGTGCCGTCAGTCGCGGTGTGGCTCCAACCCGATCGTGGAAGCAAAAATCTTTTGGAAAAGCATGGTTGCTCGGCGATACGGTCAATGCCTCTATCGGCCAGGGGTATGTTTTGGCCTCTCCGCTGCAATTGGCGATCATGGCCGCAAGATTGGGAACGGGGCGGGCTGTGCAGCCCAGATTGGTGCAGTCAATCGACGAAACCGCCCTGCCGTTCGGAACCGGCGCCCCCTTGGATGTGGACCCCGAGCATCTAAAGGTCGTGCAACGGGCAATGTTTGCAGTGACCAACACCAAAAAGGGCACGGCCTATAGCAAGCGCATTGCCAGCCCCGATCTTCAAATGGCCGGTAAGACCGGCACAGCCCAAGTGCGGCGCATCACGGCAGAGGAGCGGTTGACTGGGGTGATCCGCAATGAGGATCTACCTTGGGAGAAACGTGACCACGCGCTCTTTGTCGACTATGCCCCCTATGACAACCCGAAAGTTGCCGTTGCCGTTGTCGTGGAACACGGCGGTGGTGGCAGCGCTACCGCCGCACCAATCGCCCGCGATATTACCCTGTTCGCTTTGACAGGAGAAATGCCCGCGCCAAGCCACTATCCCGCCGGCCTCGAAGCGCAAATCAAAGAAGAGCAAGAGGAGTTAGCCCCAAAACTCTTTGATTGGAGCACGCTGGACAAAAAAGGGCAGGTGCAAACGTGAGCTATCTTGAGCATAATCTCGCCGCAGTTCCTGTCGGGTTTCGCAAAATCCTGGCCCTCAACTGGCCAATTTTGATCTTACTGACCGCGATTTCTGGCGTGGGGTTTGTCATGCTCTACTCAGTGGCAGGCGGCCAAATTGACCGCTGGGCACAACCTCAAATGCTGCGTTTTTTCTTGGGTATGATTGGGCTTTTTGTGGTGGCTATGGTGCCGATTTGGTTTTGGCGCAACATGTCTTTCCCCGCCTATTGTCTCGCAATACTATTGCTCATCGCCGTGGAATTTGTCGGCACGACCGGCATGGGAGCCCAAAGGTGGATTGATCTTGGGGTGATCCGCCTGCAACCCTCAGAGGTCATGAAAATTGCTTTGGTTCTGGTGCTGGCCGCCTATTACGATTGGCTGCCCCGACACCAGATTTCGCGGCCATTTTGGGTCTTTCTGCCTGCGCTCTTGGTGTTATTCCCGGTGTTTTTAGTTCTCAGACAACCCGATCTTGGTACGTCATTGCTTTTGATCATGGGCGGCGGCGCGATCATGTTTTTGGCCGGTGTGCATTGGGCCTATTTCGCAACAGTGATCAGCAGCGGTATTGGACTTGTGGTGGCCGTGTTCCAATCCCGCGGCACAGGCTGGCAATTGCTCAAAGATTATCAATACAGTCGGATTGACACATTCCTCAATCCAGATCGCGACCCATTGGGCGCAGGCTATCACATCACCCAGGCAAAAATTGCGCTTGGGTCGGGCGGTTGGACCGGGCGTGGTTTCATGCAAGGCACCCAATCTCGGCTCAATTTCTTGCCCGAAAAACACACTGATTTCATCTTCACCACCCTATCCGAAGAATTCGGTTTCATCGGCTCAATCACGCTATTGGGGCTTTACACATTGGTGGTTTTGGCCTGCGTGACCTCAGCCCTTAGTAATAAAGACCGCTTCTCGGCCCTATTGACCCTTGGCATAGGCATCACCTTCTTTTTGTTCTTTGCGGTGAATATGGCCATGGTCATGGGGCTTGCGCCCGTTGTAGGTGTCCCATTGCCACTGGTCAGCTACGGCGGCTCTGCTATGCTGATCTTGCTGCTCGGCTTTGGCTTGATGCAAAGCGCCCATGTTCACCGTCCAAGGCCAAAAATCAAATGATAAATATCCTATTTGCCGCCCCGCCGGAGCAATTTGAACTCTATGAGGCACCGTTGCGCCAGGGTTTGGCACAGCGGGGGATAAAGGCCAATGTCACAATGGACGATCCGCCGGCCGATATAGATTATGTGGTCTATTCTCCCAGCAGTACACTAAAAGATTTCACCCCCTACACCCGCTGCAAAGCGGTACTGAGCCTCTGGGCTGGCGTTGAGAAAATTGTCGGCAATGAAAGCCTGACGCAACCCCTGTGCCGAATGGTGGACAGTGGCCTGCGTCAGGGCATGGTGGAATGGGTTGTCGGCCATACTCTGCGTTACCACCTCGGAATTGATCAGCATATTATCAATCCAGATCGCAGTTGGCGCGAAATTCACCCGCCCTTGGCACGCGATCGCCCTGTCACAATTCTGGGCCTGGGCGCTTTGGGCCAGGCCTGCGCTGTCGCATTAACCGCCCTAAATTTTCCCGTAAGCGGCTGGTCGCGCAGACCAAAGCACATTCATGGCATAACCTGCCACCATGGGTCCGACGGGCTAGAAGCCGCCTTGCAGAGCGCGGAAATTCTGATTTTGCTTTTGCCAGATACCCCCGAGACCGAACATGTGATCAATGCGCAAACCCTCATGCAGATGCCGCGCGGCGCTACAATCATAAACCCCGGCCGCGGGCCGTTGATTGATGATGCAGCCCTGTTGTCAGCACTTGAACAGAGGCATATTTCCGCCGCCTGTTTGGATGTGTTTCGCGTAGAACCCTTGCCGCAAGATCATCCCTATTGGCAGCTGCCGAATGTCACTGTCACACCGCATATCGCTTCAGGCACCCGCCCAGTCACCGCCGCTGAGGTTTTGGTCGAGAATATTGTGCGGGGAGAAAACGGCGCGCCATTTTTGCATTTGGTCGATCGGACGGCGGGGTATTAAGCCCCTGCATTTCTTTCGCACCCGCGCCTTGAAATTATCGCAAAATCGGTGGCTGGCCAGGCGTGCTGCCAGGTGCCGGGCGTTCGGGCGCGGCCTCGGGTTTTGGTAAATCAAAGCGCAAGCCGGTTTTAACAAATCGCGCGACCATAGGATGATCCGGCAACAGATAAGACACATCCCAAGGTGCCCCATCCAATTGCGAAAACTGCAAATATTCTTGTATCAATTTCGCCAAATCAGCCTGGGCCGCAGGAAAATTGCCGACAAAGCAAATAAGTGGATTTTTGGCCCCAGCGCCATCGCGGGCTTGCACCAAACAGGCAAATTCTGCCAAGCCCTGCGCGGCAGTAAGTTTCACCGAAAGCGCCTCGAGCGCCTTAGGCGGCAAAGCAGGCGGCGCGGTAAGTTCCGCAATCTGTTGCGCCATTTCATCAGGCCGCTCATCCAAGGAACGCGCCAGCCAGTCGAGCGTGTCGCGTTCGAACAAATACCCAATGGCCGAAGACCCGGGATTGAGCGCGATGCCGCTGTCCTGCCCAACGAGCATTTGCACCAAAGCCCGGCCTGATACCGACAAGTAATTCGCCTCGCCGCCCACCGCCTCTGCCAGATGCAATTCCGTGTCAAAGATCGCGACATAGCTTTGCCCGTCCCGCTCGACGGTTTTGGGTGTGATATTTTCATCAAAGGCTTCAGCCTCAAGCGCCAAAAATACCTCCGCATCACAGAGCCGTTCCAGCACCGCAGAAAAGCGCGCGGGATCTTCGGGTGCGGCTTGGAGCATGACAATCGTGCGTTCAAGAGGGGTCATAGGCCATCTTTCTGATCTGGCCAATCCGCGCCTGTAGGGCCGGAATGAGCTCAGTTTCAAACCAAGGGTTTCGTTTGATCCATGCAGTATTACGCCATGAGGGATGCGGCAAGACAAAGCTGTCCTCACCATATGCGCGCCAATTGCGCAAACGATCATTCACCCGCAGCCCGTCGCGCAAATGCCAAGCCTGCGCATAGCTGCCGATCAGCAAGGTCAAGGAAATTTGCGGAAGTGCCTTCAAGGCCAAGTCACGCCAAGTCTTGGCGCAGATGGCCGGTGGCGCAAGGTCATGACCGGCGGCGTTATAACCCGGAAAACAAAATGCCATGGGCAAGATCGCGCAGAGATTTTGATCATAAAACTCTGCATCACTCAGGCCCATCCACTGGCGCAGGCGCCGGCCCGAGCGGTCATCGAATGGTCGGCCAGAGTGATGAACACGCAGGCCAGGCGCTTGGCCTGCGATCAATATTTTCGCCTCTGGCGCAGCCCATACCACCGGGCGCGGCTCATGGCCTGAAACCCCTTGAGAAAACCGCGTTTCGCATAGGCGGCACTGCGCAATTTGCGAAAAAATTTCTCCATTGTGATTGCTGGGTCGCATCGGATAAACTAACTCTGATCACACGCAACCAGTGGAGCGCTCTTTAATGTATCGTGTTTGGAACTTTATCGCAAACTACTCTATTTTATTGATTTCCGGGGCACTTATTGCACTGATCTGGGCCAATATTAATCCAAACAGCTACCATCATTTTGTAGAGTTCCCGCTTTGGTTCAATGACCATGTGGGCTTAGACTATGGCTATTGGGCGAAGAGCTTTGGGACAGGTTATGATGAGTTTGGCGGCGCTGGCAGTCTCAAAGTTCTGAGCCTGCACTATCTCGTCAATGATATGCTCATGGCCTTCTTTTTTGCCATTGCGGCAAAAGAGGTTTGGGAAGCGGTCATCTTAAAGAATGGCTCGCTGCGTGGGAAAAAAGCGGCAACGCCCCTATTTGCCACATTGGGCGGCATGTTGGGCCCGGTCTCGGTCTACCTCGTGCTGGCGGCCGTCATGGGATCAGACACCTATGATGCCGTAGCCAATGGCTGGGCCATCCCTACGGCAACAGACATTGCGTTTTCTTATTTGGTGGGGCGTTTGGTCTTTGGTGCTGGGCACCCGGCGGTGCGCTTTTTGCTACTCCTGGCCATCGCTGACGATGCTGCTGGGCTGATAATTCTGGCAGTATTCTATCCGCAAGGGGATTTGGCTCCGATCTGGCTGATGCTTTCGGTTGGCGCTGCTGTGACGGTTTATCTGCTGTTTAACATGCTGCCGCGCCGTTTGGATGTCGGCAAACAACTGCGCCCTGCCTCGACTTGGGTGCGCAATACGCTCAGCTTTTGGCCCTATCTGTTGGCCGCGGGCCTGTCGTGGTATGGCTTTATGCGCGCGGGGTTACATCCCTCACTTGGCCTCTTGCCCATCGTCCCGGCCATCCCGCATGCAGATCGCGCCTTCGGACTCTTCTCGGAAGCCGAGCAATATCTGACGGATCTTTTAAACCACTGCGAGCATCTGCTGAAACATCCGGTTGAAGTGGTGCTCTTCTTTTTCGGGCTGTTGAACGCCGGTGTTGAGTTTGGCGCCATGGGTGCGGCCACATGGTTGGTTCTGGCAGGTTTGCTAATTGGGAAACCCTTCGGAGTTCTGCTCTTTGGGTGGCTCGGTGCGCGGGTGTTTCGGCTCGGTCTGCCTGATGGCATGCGCATCATTGATCTGTTTGTCATCGGCTGTATCGCGGCCATCGGCTTCACCGTGGCACTGTTCATAGCGGTTGTCGCCTTCGAACCCGGACCCGTTCAAGACGCCGCGAAAATGGGCGCGCTGTTCTCTTTTGCTGCAGCTGGCATTTCGCTGGTGGTCGGTAAATTGACAAAAATTGAACGTAAAGACCTATAGATACGACCCACAGAGCCGGGCGCCCCAAAGCCAGTTCAGCCGCTTTGGGGCCTCGGCGACAAAAGACGTTATATTTACAACTTCAACTGGTATAGACTCGCGTGGTAACGATTGATTCCTTCTTAAGTTTATTGAGTCACATTAATTTTACGAAATAATTGGATAGAGCAGATGCTCGAATTCTCGAATGTAAGCAAATCGTTTTGGACTGGAACCCAGCGCAAAGTCATATTGGACAATGCGTCTTTCCGCGTGGAAATGGGCACATCATTAGGGATTTTGGCTCCGAACGGCACAGGAAAAACCACATTGATCAATATGATGGCCGGGCTGGAAAAACCTGACGAAGGGCGCATTATTCGCGGCTGCAATATCTCCTTTCCTCTCGGCTTTATGGGCGGAACATCGCCGCGCCACACGGCTAAGGAAAACGCCCGCTATATCGCGCGGCTCTACAGCCTCGATCGCGATTATATCGAAGCCTTCTGCCGCTGGTTGGTGGATATTGATGAATATTTCGATATGCCGATGGCGACCTATTCGTCTGGGATGAATGCCCGGTTCAACTTCGCCCTCATGTTGGCCTTGGAGTTTGATATATATTTGATTGATGAGGGCATGCCAAATTCGACCGATGTTGAATTCAACAAAAAGGCTGGTGATTTGTTGCAAGAGCGGATTGACCGCACCACCATTGTGATCGTCAGTCACCAGCCCGCAACACTAGAACAATTCGCAACCCAAGCCGCCGTGTTACGCGATGGGCAATTTATCCAGTTTGACACTTTGGAAGAGGCGAAACAGGTCTATGACTTCGAAACTTAGAGCCAAAAAATTTCGCATCCCACGCCCGGATGTTTTGGAAGCGGTGGATGCCTCGCTTGGGGTGACCGACGGGGATTCCGAGCTTGGCAGTGCCTTGGCACACGCGCCTCAAATACCCGCGCCCAACACGCCCGCACCCAACACACCCGCGCCCCGAATAGCTGCGCCACAGGTTCCCAGCTTGGATGAAGAGGTTGCCCGACCACTCGAAGCTCCGACCGGCAGCACTGATATTGATGAAATTCGCAAAGAGGGGCTGACGGGCCGCCAATTGCGCATGGCGCGACGCACCGCGCAGCGTCATGATCTGCCTGCCACATCTGATTTTGATGCCGTGCGCCTGTTGCGCCAAGCTGGGATTGAGCCCTTCCAACGGTCAAACCTGCTCGAGCTGGCCCCAAAGAGCGATGGCAGCGCGCGGCCGCCGGCCAAACCTGGCCGGGCCAGCCGGCCACAATTGCCGCAACGACGCGGCGCTTCCGAGAACTTGCCTGCGCTGATTGAAGAAGAAGACCCTGCTCTGCGCCGCGCCCGTGAGGTCGAGCGCATTCAACAGTCGATCATTCGGCGTCGCCAGAAAAAACTGGCTCTGCTGGGCGTGCGCTTGGCATTTTTTGTCGGCCTGCCGACACTTCTCGCAGGCTGGTATTTCTATACGGTCGCCTCACCGATGTATTCGACAAAATCTGCCTTTTTGATCCAACAAAATAGCGAGCAATCCTCAGGTGGGGGGGGGCGGCTTGATGGGGATGATCAGTGGCGGAGGCGGCAGCGGTTTGAGTGATGGCAGCTCGGTGCAAAGCTATCTCACCTCAATCGAAGCGATGATCCGCTTGGATCAGGATCACAATTTTATTGCCCATTATAGCGACCCGGCCATTGATCCTTTGGCCCGGCTCAATGCGGATGCCTCCAATGAGGAGGCCTTCAAAGTTTTCAAGAAATCGGTAAAAATCGGCTATGACCCAACCGAAGGGTTGGTGAATATGGAGGTGATTGCGGCCTCGCCCGATGCCAGCGTCGAGTTTTCCAATGCGCTTATTAATTATGCCGAAGAGCGCGTCAGCAATATCACCCAACGTCTGCGCGATGACCAAATGAAAGGCGCTATAGAAAGTTTTAAGGATGCCCAAATCGCCCGCAATGAAGCGCTCGATCGCCTGGTAACTTTGCAGCAAGAACTGGCGGTCATTGATTCCAAGAGCGCCGTCGCCTCTATTCAACACCAAATCATGGGCCTGGAACAAGAAATCGATCAGATGGAAATATCCTTGGCCATTCATATGGAAAATGCCCGGCCAAACACCTCAAAGGTCAATGCTTTGAAGACCTCCATCCGAATAAACAAAGATCTCATTGAGGCCAAGCAAGCCGAATTGACGCAAACCACCGGAGACGCAGATTCGCTGGCCAGCAAAAACGCCCGGATGATCGTGGCAGAAGCGGATTATCAAACCCGTGAAATGATGGTGCAAGCTGCTGTCCAAAGCGTTGAGGCCGCCCGCGTGGCCGCAGATCGGCAAGCCCGATATTTGGCCACCTCTGTTGCGCCCGTAAGGCCTGAAGATCCCTCTTATCTGCGCAAATTTGAGAACACCTTATTGTCTTTTCTGATTTTTGGAGGTGTTTACTTGATTATGTCACTCACCGCCTCGATCCTGCGGGAACAGGTCTAACGCGAGCGATATTTTAAAGCCTTCTGTGAAAAAACAACAACAATCGCCATTCAAGCAATTTTTGCGATTTCAGGGCTTGAAACGTCCGCACTTCCAGCGTATCCCCTGCCTCGCTGATGGGTCGTAGCATAATGGTAATGCACCTGTTTTTGGTACAGTAGAGTGCAGGTTCGAGTCCTGCCG
>Ga0209374_1004170_pt1 | contig 10667 bp, 10 predicted proteins | sample SaaInlLV_DNA_10m_FD_184683 | JGI IMG/M metagenome (GOLD analysis project Ga0209374, IMG submission 184683) | Marine microbial communities from expanding oxygen minimum zones in the Saanich Inlet - SI075_LV_DNA_10m (SPAdes) (version 2) | ecosystem: Environmental > Aquatic > Marine > Unclassified ...
CCATGGACCACTTAATCGGGCATTGACGTCTTCGCGGGCTGCCTCGGCCACGGCCATCTGTTCTCATGATGCATAGGGCCTATCTACGGTAAGGCCCAGTTCAGCCGTTGACGCGGCAGCCCGGTCCGTATCTGACGAAAGAGCGCCTGCCATAAGATCTCATTTGCCGTCAATCCGCGCAGCAATTTGGTAAACCCCGCCGATAAAAGCGCCTTGACCACCGCCGACCATACCAAGTTTCAGCCGTCTTATAGCCCCAGCATCCTTTTAAGTTGCGCATTGTCCCGTTCGCTGCCGACGAAATCATCAAATGCGTGCCGTGGTGACTCAATCAGATGTTTGGCAATAAAAGGCGCGCCTTCGGCGGCCCCTTGTTCGGCTGGTTTGATACAACATTCCCACTCCAGAACCGCCCAACTCGATCTGTCCTGTTCTGGTAGGCTAAGTACCCCCCCTGTCGGCCATCGGGGTTGAACTCGGCGTCTTTCACGTGAAAGGCTTTGATCCGATCATGATAGAGATCGCTAAAGGCCAAGTAATCCATCTGTTGCAACAGAAAGTGTGAGGGGTCGTAGTTGATCATTGCGGATTTATGGCCATTTTCACGATCGAGGAACGTCTTCCATGTTGCCGCGTCGAACAGGTCTTCGCAGGGGTGTAACTCAAAGCCGATGTCACCGCCATATTCGGCGTAATGATCAAAAATTGGCATCCAGCGACGGGCGAGTTCTGCGAAGGCTTCTTCGACCAATCCGTCTGGCGTTGCGGCCAATGGTATAGATATGGAAACGCCAGTGATCCTGAAAAGCTTACGGTGTGATCAAGCCCAAGGCGCCGCGAGGCCGCGGATGCTCTTTTAACCTGATTGACAGCCCATTTCTGTTGGGCTTGGGCTTGCCGTCAATCTTGGCCGGGGCAAAAGTGTCAAAAGCCTCGTTATCGGCCGGGTTTGCCGCGACCAGTTGCCTCTGGAGATGTGTGGAAAACTCAGTAATTTCAACGCGGGCTTGTGCGCAAATACCCTTCACCTCGTCGCAATAGTCCTGACTGTCCGCGGCTTTGCTCAAATCGAATAGCCGCGCGTCAACTGTTGGTATTGGCCCGCCCTTGTAGCCAAGGGTCGGCAGCCCATCGGGTGATTTCTTCAAGGCTGTTTGACGGGGCCTCGTCCCCTGCAAACTGTGCGAGGAACAGGGCAGGGCCCTTGCTTCGTGACAGCATGGAACTCTCCTTTGGTGTCAACATTTAAACAGGTCGCTGCTGGGAATATCTATGCCCTGCATGGGCCACTTTTCTGGGTTGCGGATGGCTTGAATGACGGCCTTTGTCAGAAAATGTCCCGCCCGCGAGACATCCTCATGGGCGGTGATGATCCCCGGCCTGAATTCTTTGAGAAATGGGATTGTCTCTTTACCAAGTATATCAATATCTTTTCCAACCTTCAGGCCGTTCGCCTCAGCCGCAGCAGCGCCTGCCATTGCCGAGGCAGGCGAGGATCCACAGATCGCGTCAATCACCGGATCGTCCCGCAATTTCACTGTCAAATATTCACGCAGCACAGTGATAGAGGAATTTGCGGTGACGCCTTCGTTGAACCTTAGTTCCAGACCCAGCTTATGTGCCGTGTCCATGGCACCTGTGCGCAAATGTTGGCTGTAACACTGGTTTTGCGGCGGCAAGACCAATAATATTCGACGACGGCCACGGTCATACAGATGCTGCAACGCCTGCCGGGCAAGCTGTTCATTATCATAGTCAAAGAAAGGGTGTTGATCGGGCCAATTGGTTCGGCCGTGCGTCACAAAAGGAAAACCCTTTTTCAGCATATAGGCAACCCGTGTGTCTTCTGCGGTTGTTTGATTTATGATTATCCCATCTGCCGAGCCTGTTTCTACAAAATAGCGGATTGCACGCAAAGGGTCTTCGCCGGGCAACTGTGGTTTTACAATCAAATGGAACGGTGTGCTTTGTAATTCCTCAGAGATAGAGGTGATCAACTTTGCGGTATGGTTGAGTATGTCGGCTTCGGCGGCCAATACCAAAGCAATCACGTTGGTTCTGCCGGTGCGTAGCCGGACCCCCGCCCGGTTGGGAACATACCCAACATCATTTGCAATTTGGCGGATCTTCTTTTTGGTTGCATCGCTGATATCGGGTGCGTCGCTCAAAGCCCGAGATACGGTCGCCACGGCCATTCCACTGAGACGCGACAACGTTTTAAGCGTGGGTTTTTCCCCCGGCTTAAGCAACCTCTTGGCCTGTCGTGATATCTCAGTTTGCTTCTCGGTAGGCATGGAAAGTCCTTAGTTTGCGTGGCGTTCACGCAAAATATTGAGGTTCGGGCTGTCAGTTTCCTCCCTTGAGGGTAACCTGCCTCCCTTGAGGGTTACCGAAAATCTCTTAAGCGCAGCCGCTAACCATCTGCTTTTGCGAGAGCTTCGCTGCTTAAAGAGCAGGTTCTAAAACATCTTGCAAGACAAAACTGAATCGTTATAGGTTAATCTGTAACGATTTAGACAGGGAGGAAAAATCGTGACTCTTATAAAACAACTTCTTGCTGCGACTGCTTTGGTCAGCGCCAGCGCAACCGTGGCAAACGCAACGGATCTCGAAGTGATGCACTGGTGGACATCTGGTGGTGAAGCGGCGGCTGTTGCTGAGTTCGCCAACGCGTTTACCGCAAGCGGCCACACGTGGATTGATGGTGCGATTGCCGGTGGCGATAATGCCCGCCCCGTCATGGTGAGCCGCATCACCGGTGGAAACCCTCCGGGGGCGTTCCAGTTTAACCACGGTCGCCAAGCAGAAGAGTTGATCGAGTCAGGCCTTTTGCGCGACATTACTGATATCGCCGAAGCCGAGGGCTGGAAGGACATCGTAAACCCGTCTAATCTGTTAGGCGCTTGTACCGTTGACGGGCGGATCTTCTGTGCGCCGGTCAACATCCACTCGTGGCAGTGGCTGTGGGTGGGTCATCAGGCCTATAAGGACGCTGGAATAGATGTGCCGACAAACTGGAATGAGTTTGCGGCGTCTGCTCCGGCTTTGGAAGCCGCGGGCAAGGTTCCTTTGGCCATGGGTCAGCAGGGGTGGCAGCAGGGTGGCGCCTTTAACGTTCTTATGTCGTCGTTGGTACCACAGGACGTCTTTATGTCCGTCTATGGCGACAAAGATGTGGGCGTTGCCGCTGGCGGAGAAATTGCAACCGTTTTCCAAGCGGCCTCAGATGCGCGGGCTATGACATTGAACGCGCCGGTTCAAAACTGGAATGACGCAACAAACATGTTGATTACCGGTAAAGCTGGCGGACAGATCATGGGTGATTGGGCGCAGGGTGAATTTGCTGTGGCCGAACAAGTTGCTGGCGAAGACTATAGCTGTCTTCCCGGATTGGGTGTAACCGAAGTGCTGGGTACTGGTGGCGACGCGTTCTATTTTCCGGTTCTGAAAGATGCCGAACAGGCGGCGGCGCAAGCAGAATTGGCCGCCCTTTTGCTGAAGCCGGAAACTCAGGTTGCGTTTAACTTGAAAAAAGGCTCTTTGCCGGTGCGCGGCGACATCGACCTGTCGTCGGCAAATGATTGCATGCAGAAAGGTCTGGCACTTTTGGCCGACGGTAAGTTGCTGCCAGATTTCAACATGCTGGTTACGCCTGATACCAAGAACCAGATCGACACGCTGTTCACCGAGTTCTTCGCTGATGCCTCTATGTCTGCGGCTGATGCTCAGGCTCAGTTTGTCAATATCATTAAAGACGCCGAATAACCATTTTGGTTAACACCACCCGGCGCGCCAGTTTGCGGGCCGGGATGCTCTATCTTTACATTTGCTGAAAAAGGGACCAGCCGATGGCTTTGGACCGCCCAAACCAGCTGTTTCGAAATAAAACGGCAAAAATTGCAGCTATCCCGATGATCCTGACCGCGCTGGTCGTCTTTATTGGCGGTACCACTTGGACCATTGTCTATAGTTTCACCAAATCTGGCCTGCTGCCGCGTCTGAAATGGGTGGGGTTTCAGCAATATGAACGCCTTTGGGATGCCAAGCGTTGGATCATTTCGATTGAAAATTTGGCAATCTATGGACTGCTGATGTTGATTTTGGTCTTTGCGCTGGGCTTTCTTTTGGCAACACTCGTGGATCAGAAAATAAGATTCGAAAACACCGTTCGGACAGTGATCTTGTATCCTTATGCTATGAGTTTTGTGGTCACGGGCCTTGTTTGGCAGTGGATCTTGAACCCTGAATTTGGCCTTCAAACCATCGTGCGTGGTTGGGGGTGGGAGACGTTCACCTTTGATCCGCTCTACAACGCCAATATCGCAATTTACGGCGTGTTGATTGCGGGTCTCTGGCAAGGGTCGGGGCTGGTGATGATTTTGATGTTGGCGGGGCTGCGCGGCATCGATCAAGAAGTCTGGAAAGCTGCTCGCGTCGATGGAATTCCAACTTGGAAAACATACCTGTTTATCGTCATTCCGATGATGCGACCGGTGTTTATCACAACTTTGGTGCTGGTTGTGACCGGCATCGTCAAGCTTTACGACCTGATTGTGGCACAGACAGGTGGCGGCCCTGGCATCGCGACAGAAGTGCCTGCCAAATACGTCTATGACATGATGTTCGCGGCGATGAACCTTGGCCAGGGCTTTGCCGCTTCGACCATGATGCTGATTACTGTGGCCATCTTCATCGTGCCTTGGGCACTTATGGAATTTGGAGGAAACAAAAGTGGCTGATAACCAACTGGCCGCTGCCATTTCCGGACCGAAAGCGGTGCTTCAGGGCCCGCAGGGGCCCAAACCGCGCAAATCGTTGTCTCGCCGCAATATAATGTTGTATGGTACTTTGCTTGTCGTCACGATCTACTACGCGATCCCTTTGTATGTAATGATTGTGACGTCGCTGAAAGGCATGCCCGAAGTGCGCATGGGCAATATTTTTGCCCCCCCGCTTGAGATCACCTTTGAGCCGTGGGTCAAAGCCTGGGCAGAGGCCTGCACGGGCCTGAATTGCAGCGGTTTGTCGGGGTATTTCTGGAATTCGGTGCGGATCACCATTCCATCGGTGATCTTGTCAATCGCCATCGCTTCGGTTAACGGCTATGCGCTTGCCAACTGGAAGTTTAAAGGCGCGGATGTGTTTTTTACCATCCTGATCTTTGGGGCCTTCATTCCCTATCAGGTTATGCTGTACCCGCTGGTGATCATGCTGCGCGAGATAGGTCTCTATGGATCTTTGTCGGGGTTGGTTCTTGTGCATTCGGTCTTTGGGATGCCAATCCTGACGCTGTTGTTTCGCAATTATTTCACGTCACTGCCAGAGGAATTATTCAAGGCGGCTCGGGTTGATGGGGCAGGGTTTTGGGGTGTATATTTTCGTGTGCTAATGCCAATGTCGCTTCCCATTTTCACAGTGGCGATGATCCTGCAGGTCACAGGTATCTGGAATGACTTTCTATTCGGTGTTGTCTACACTGCACCGGACGCTTACCCGATGACCGTCGCGCTGAACAATATTGTCAATACCACCCAAGGGGTAAAAGAATACAACGTTAATATGGCAGCCACAATTTTGACCGCGCTTGTGCCCCTGACCATTTATTTTGTTTCCGGCAAGCTTTTCGTCAGAGGCATCGCCGCCGGTGCTGTGAAAGGCTAATGTCTCATGACCACTTCAGTTGAAATCAAAAACCTTGACCTATCCTTTGGCAGTGTCGAAGTGCTTCAGAATTTGAATCTGGATATTGGCCACGGTGAATTTCTTGTACTGCTCGGATCGTCGGGTTGCGGCAAGTCGACTTTGCTGAACTGTATCGCGGGCCTTTTAGACGTGACGGCCGGCCAAATCCACATCAATGGCACCAACGTCACATGGGCAGAACCCTCGGAACGCGGCATTGGCATGGTCTTCCAATCCTATGCGCTTTATCCCCAAATGACGGTCGAAGGGAACCTAACTTTCGGCTTGCGAAACGCCAAGATGCCAAAAGACAAGATCGCCAAGCGAGTCAAACGCGCGGCGGAAATTCTTCAGATTGAACCGCTCCTGAAACGCAAGCCAGCGGCGCTTTCGGGTGGTCAGCGTCAGCGTGTCGCAATCGGTCGCGCCTTGGTGCGGGATGTGGATGTGTTCTTGTTTGACGAACCCCTGTCGAACCTTGACGCCAAACTACGCGCCGATTTGCGAGTCGAAATCAAGCGGTTGCATCACAGCCTTGGCAACACGATGATTTATGTAACCCACGACCAGGTCGAAGCTATGACACTGGCGGATCGCATCGCAATCATGAAAGGCGGCGAAATCATACAACTGGCCACACCGCACGAAATTTATAACCGGCCCGTTAATAAATACGTTGCTGATTTTATCGGATCGCCGTCGATGAATTTCCTGCAGGGTGACATTCAGGCCAATTACTTTAACGTTGGTGATTTGCGCATTCCGCTGTCTGGTTATGACTATGTGAACGACATGCAGCCAGAGGGTGCGGCCATCATTGGCATTCGCCCGGAACATGTGGTTACGGATGAACTGGCTGCGAACGCGCCGTTTCAGATCGAGGTGGAAATTGATCTGGTTGAACCAACCGGTTCGGACACGCTGATCGATGTTGTGGTCGCCGGACATCACTTCCGCGCCCGCATGGATGGTCAGGCGCGGGTCGCCTTGGGTGACAAGTTGACGATCGGAATTGACCCGTCGAAAGCCTCTTTGTTTGACCAATCCTCAGAACTGCGGCTTTGACGGCGCTTTCACATTTCCCGAAAGGACACGACGATGGATGTTTCATTCCAACTTTATTCAGCGCGCAACTTTATGCCTTGGTCAGATGTGTATAAATCGGTCGCTGCGCTTGGGTACACGCAAGTCGAAGGCTTTGGAGGCGTTTACGATGACCCTGCGGCCACGCAGGCGATGCTAGAAGAAAATGGGCTGACCATGCCGTCGGGCCATTTCTTTCCTATTGGCAGTTTTGAAACCGCATTTGAAACGACCGTGGCCGCGGCCAAGACCCTTGGCATGTCTCGTATATTCTGTCCTGCGCCGGAAGATCTTTGGCGCGATGGGACCGATGCCGCCAATTGGATATCCTTAGCAAAGCGCCTCGAAGAGGCCTGCAAAAAGGTCAATGATGCAGGGTTGCGTTTTGGTTGGCACAACCACCATTGGGAGTTTATGCCTCTGCCATGTGGCGAGAACGCGATGGAATTGTTGCTGGAGCACGCACCTTCCATCGAATGGGAGATGGACGTGGCTTGGGTTGTGCGCGGTGGTGCGGATCCTCTGGCTTGGATCACGCGATACAAAGACCAAATCACCACGGCCCACGTCAAAGACATTGCTGCTGAAGGAACTTGCGCCGATGAAGATGGTTGGGCAGATGTTGGCCACGGCACGGTGGATTGGAAAGCCATCATGGTGGCCCTGCGCGATATTGACGTTGATCTGTTTGTTATGGAGCATGATAACCCGAACGATATGATGCGGTTTGCCAAGCGTTCAATCGATACCATTCGTAAACTTTAAGAGGTGCTTATGAGTAAGAAAACAGGTATTGGCATCATTGGATGTGGCAATATTTCGACGGCCTATCTGGAACTTGCGCCGCTTTTTAAATCGTTGGATGTGCGGGCGGTTGCAGATATTGATCCGGATGTGGCCCAAACACGGGCTGCGGAATTTGGTGTGCGGGCTGAGACTGTTGCTGGCCTTTTGGCAGCGGATGATGTTGAAATCATCGTCAATCTTACCATTCCGGCGGCGCATTTTGAGGTTACGAAAAGTATTCTTGAGGCTGGCAAACATGCCTATTCAGAAAAGCCCTATGTTCTGTCTTTGGAAGACGGTGAAGCCCTGCGTGCTTTGGCGACCGAGAAGGGGCTTCGCGTCGGATCTGCCCCTGACACCTTCCTTGGCGGGGCGCATCAATTGGCAAGAGCTGCCTTGGATGAGGGCAAAATCGGCAGGGTGGTGGGCGGCACCTGTCATGTGATGTCGCGCGGAATGGAAGCTTGGCACCCCAACCCGGATTTTTTCTTTCAACCCGGTGGCGGGCCCATTTTGGATCTTGGTCCCTATTATATCACCAACCTTGTGCAATTGATTGGTCCGGTGAAATCGGTCTCTGCCGCGGCAACAGCCAGCTTCTCGACGCGCAGGATTGGCAACGGCCTCCGGGAAGGGGAAATGGTTCCTGTCACAACACCCACCAACATCCACGCAATTTTGGAATTCGCCAGCGGTGCGATTGTCACCTTGGGGGCAAGTTGGGATGTCTCGGCCCACCGGCATGAAAACATGGAACTTTACGGGAGCGAGGGTTCATTATATCTGCCAGATCCAAATTTTTTTGGCGGCGATGTTTTGCTGGCCAGATCTGAGGGCAAAGCGTCGAAGTTGGATGCGCGCAACCACCCGTTCTCGGTCAACAATACCCAAGATGGCCAAGACACCCCACGTGCGAATTATCGCTGTGCGGGTCTTGCTGATATGGCGAGTTCCATTGCAGAGGGGTGTGCCCACCGCTGCAGTCTTGAGCTGGCCACCCATGTGGTCGAAGTGATGACCGGTATTCTTGACGCTGGGGAAACCCGCCAGTGGGTCGATATGACCACCACATGTGAACAGCCCGCGGCAATCGGCCCGGATGAGGCTCGTGCACTTCTTGTTTAGGCAAAGCCGATGATCCGGAACCCAGTCTTGCCGGGTTTCAACCCCGATCCATCCTTTTTGAGGGTTGGTGAAGACTACTATATCGCCACCTCGACCTTTGAGTGGTATCCAGGTGTGCAGATATTCAAGTCAAAAGACTTGGTGAACTGGAGACTGGTGGCGCGTCCTCTCAATACAGCCGCCTTGCTAGATCTGCGCGGGACCCCCGATTCATGCGGGGTTTGGGCCCCTTGTCTCAGCCACGACGGTGAGAAATTCTGGTTGGTCTACACCGATGTCAAACGTCTCGACGGCGCATTCAAGGATGCGCATAACTATATCACGGCATGTGAGACCATCGATGGCAATTGGTGCGACCCGTGGCATGTGAACAGCTTGGGCTTTGATCCTTCGCTGTTTCATGACGCCGACGGGCGCAAGTGGTTCCTTAATTTGCGTTGGAACCATCGTGGCCCGGGGACGGGCGGCAACCCAGCCGAGGCCAGTTTTGATGGTATATGGCTGCAACAATGGTCGCCAACTGACGGGTTGGTCGGGCCATTGGAACGGATTTGGGATGGCACCGATCGCGGGCTGACCGAAGCACCGCATATTTTTAAGCGGAACGGCTATTATTATCTCACCACTGCCGAGGGGGGCACGGGCTATGACCATGCAGTGAGCATGGCACGCAGTCGCAGCCTTTTTGGGCCTTATGAAGATCATCCTCAAAAACACCTTATATGCGCAGCAGGCGCGCCCGATCATCCGATCCAACGCACTGGCCATGGACAGTATGTTGAGACACATGATGGTCAGCATTATCATTCCTTTTTAATGGGACGGCCGATATCTGGGTTGAATGGGAGTGGGCGTTTCTGCCCACTGGGTCGGGAAACCGGGATTGAACGCTGCGTGTGGGGAGATGACGACTGGTTGTATCTTGAAAACGGCGGTGTACTTGTGCGCGAAGAGCTGCCGGGGTTGACGGACGTTGTGCCCGAGGCTCCGGCGCGGATCGAATACCGTTTCGACCGTCTGCCAGATGATTTCCAATGGCTGCGCACGCCTAACCCCAAGAAGTTGTTTCGCTGTGAGGGCGATCTGGTGCTGACTGGGCGGGAATCGCTGGGCAGCTGGTATGAACAATCGCTTGTCGCCCGTCGCCAAGAGCACCATGTCTATAGCGCCGAAACTGTCGTGATATTTGAGCCCGACACCTATCAGCAGGCTGCTGGGCTCACGACCTATTACAACCGCCATAAGTTCCATGCGGTCGTGCTGACCCACGAACCGGATCGGGGCCGCGTGCTCGATATCCTTTCCTGTCCGGGCGACTGGCCAGAAGCTGCCCTCATCCGCCCGATTGTCCCCGTGCCAGTGGGCGAGGGACCAATAGAACTGCGCGTCGAGGTCAATTTTGGATCTCAGCAGTTCTTCTGGCGCCAAAGTAGTGCCGTGTGCCGTGACTGGTTGAAATTCGGTCCGCAGCTTAATGCTGCAGTGATTTCGGACGAGGGCGGGCGCGGTGAACACAGTTCTTTCACCGGGGCTTTTGTTGGCATGGTTACTTTTGACACGACCGGACTGGCCCGTGAAGCGCGGTTTTCTGATTTCAGCTACGATCCGACTTGATGCGCCGGCTTAAGTGATAAAACTTTTAAACGGTGACGGCCATGTTCAAGAAAAGCAGGCAAGCAGAGCGCAACCAGATCACGCCAAGTAGCGCAGTTTTATACCCGCTTGTAGGTCTAATGGGGATATATTGCTTGAAATGAACAGGCTTAGGTGCGCGGTTTGGCTCCTAAAATGTACGGGCCTGCTCGCCCACATCCTGTTTGTTTCTGAAATGTCTCGGGATCATTGCCACCTGTGCCATGACCAGTTGTGCGCGTTTTGGGGCATCTAGGGTCAGGACCTATAAATTTACGAACTGCGAATGTCTTCTTTGTCTAAGGTTTGTGGCTGCTGTCAGCGTGAGCTGCAGCGGCGACAAATCCGACAAGGAGGAA
>Ga0209374_1004174_pt1 | contig 10656 bp, 8 predicted proteins | sample SaaInlLV_DNA_10m_FD_184683 | JGI IMG/M metagenome (GOLD analysis project Ga0209374, IMG submission 184683) | Marine microbial communities from expanding oxygen minimum zones in the Saanich Inlet - SI075_LV_DNA_10m (SPAdes) (version 2) | ecosystem: Environmental > Aquatic > Marine > Unclassified ...
GTTAAAAATACAGGGTGGTATTTAGGAACACAAGAAGCGGTTGATGTAGTCGTAGCACTTGATAAAGTATGGAAAGAACGTAAATATGACGAGGCTGTAAAATTCTTTGCCGATTCAGTTAGAATTACACCTCCAAATGGTAAAAGAGTTTTTTCTGCATCTGAATTTATGAATGGATTTAAAGAAAATGAAAATTCAAAACGAATTACTTGGGATATAACTTCGATCAACTCAATTGACATTTCTCCTAATACTGGAGGGGAACACGTTGGTGCTTGGTTCAATATGAAGTATACTGATTCTGTTGGTAAAATTACTGAATGGCAAGGCTATGAAAGTTATTATGTGGTAGATGGCAAAGTTGTTTGGCTTGACCAGTTTAGACAGAATCCAATTCAATAAATACTAATCATTTATAATTTCTAACGTCACTAATTAATTTTAGTGGCGTTTTGTTTTAAACCAAAGGCATATCCTCTTCAGTAATTCTAGGGACTTCTTTGAAATTAATAAATATATTGAAGTAGTAAATGGCAAGATTCATTACTTCATTGAAGGGCAAAGAGTTAAGCCAAATGAGTACTACAAGTTCAGAAGTGAAATGGTGAATAAATAGTCAGTAAATAGGGTAAAACTGTATACTAATTTGTATACCAAAAAAAGAAACCAGCTCTGTAATGAGCTGGTTTTTAGTGACCTCGGCAAGATTCAAACTTGCAACCTCTTGAGCCGTAATCAAGTGCACTATTCAGTTATGCTACGAGGCCTTTTGTGGGGGCAAATATAATTGTTTTTTGAGAATTCAAAGTACTTTATTCAAAAGGATTTTACATTTACTTTCAATCATTTGGAGGAAGCCGTATCTTCGCTAAAATTTTATATATGGCTTTCATTGCAATTGTGGTAGGCTTACTACTTTTGATTAAAGGAGGAGACTGGTTATTAAAGTCTTCGGTTTCTCTTTCACTAAATTTATCCATTCCAAAAGCAGTTATTGGGATGACGGTAGTTTCCTTTGCAACCTCTGCACCCGAGCTTATTGTGAGTGTTCAATCTGCCCTTGCAGGGTATTCAGACATTGCATTTGGAAATGTTGTCGGTTCTAACATCGCTAACTTGGCTTTCGTTCTTGCCGTTACGATTTTAATAACCCCCATTGCTGTGCCAAAAAGTTTTTTTAAAACCGATTGGCCCATGATGATGCTTGCTACCCTTCTTTTTATCGGTATGATTGCATTTGATGGCATGTTGTCTTCCGTTGAAGGTTTTATCATGGTGTTGACTTTAATTGCTTTCCTCTATTATCTTTTGAAGGGACAAGGTGTTTCTGAAGTAACGGAAATAGCTTCAGAAGAGTTCGAATTATTAAACAGCTTTCAAACCATTCTATATCTAATAGCCGGTGGTTTTGCCTTGTGGCTGGGTTCCGAAACTTTAGTGCGGGGAGCGGTTTCTTTAGCATCTCTAATGGGGGTTAGCGAACGTGTAATCAGTATATCCATTATTTCTGTGGGAACCAGTATTCCGGAGCTTTCAGCATCAATAATTGCGATCATCAGAAAGGAAAAAGCTATTTCTCTGGGGAATTTAATTGGCTCCAATGTCTTTAATATTTTAGCTGTAATGGGAATTACTTCAATAATTCAACCGATCAGTGTTCAAGACCCGAGCCTTATATCAAACGACCTGGTTTGGATGTTTGTAATTTCCTTACTCGTTCTCTTAATGGTTTTTATTACGAGAGACAGCCGCTTAAATCGTTTCAATGGCTTTGTGCTGCTCGGACTCTATCTTTATTTTATTTACGACATCTTAGGGTAAAAAAAAACATCCTCATAAAGAGGATGTTTTTTACTTAATATAAAGAAATTAGGTCGAATTATACTTTAGCAGATTTAACTGTTTTGATAATACGAGCTGCAATTCGGTATGGATCTCCGTTTGAAGCAGGTCTTCTGTCTTCTAACCATCCTTTCCATCCTTGTTCTACTGTAATAATTGGAATACGAATAGAAGCACCACGGTCTGAAATTCCGTAACTGAAGTCTGTTATAGACGCAGTTTCGTGTAAACCAGTTAAACGTTGGTCGTTAAATTCACCATATACAGCAATGTGTTCTTTTGTTACTGGACGGAATGCTTCACAAATTGTTTCATAAACTTTTTGGTCTCCACAAGTTCTCAAAGTAGTGTTCGAGAAGTTGGCGTGCATACCCGATCCGTTCCAATCTCCTTTGACAGGTTTTGGGTGGTATTCGATATAGTATCCAAATTGTTCTGTAAGACGGTCTAGTAAGTAACGTGCAATCCAGATTTCATCTCCCGCTTTTTTAGCTCCTTTAGCAAACAATTGGAATTCCCATTGTCCACTTGCAACTTCTTGGTTGATTCCTTCGAAGTTTAGGCCAGCATCGATACAAAGGTCTGCATGCTCCTCCACGAAGTCTCTTCCATGTGTATTTCTTCCACCTACAGAACAGTAATACATTCCTTGCGGTCCAGGATATCCTCCTACAGGGAAACCAAGAGGTAATTGTGTTTCCGTATCCATGATGAAATATTCTTGTTCGAAACCAAACCAGAAATCATTGTCATCATCGTTTATTGTTGCTCGAGCATTTGACTCATGAGCAGATCCATCAGCGTTTAAAACTTCAGTCATCACCAAGAATCCATTTCTGCGAACGGGATCAGGGTAAATTGCTACTGGCTTTAACAAACAATCAGAAGACCCTCCTTCAGCTTGCTGTGTAGAAGATCCATCAAAAGACCATACAGGGCAGCTTTCTAATGTTCCATCAAAGTCATCGATTACTTTTGTTTTACTACGTAGATTGGAAGTTGGCTTGTAACCATCTAACCAGATATACTCTAATTTTGATTTGCTCATAATTTTTGTTTTTTAGCTTTAACATGACAAATTTAATTTTTTTGGGTACAACCTCGTTTTTTATGGGGTATAAATCTTAACATACTTATTAACTTTTATCAATAACCCATTTTTCATGGGGGTAAATTTTGTTTTATGTAAAAAAAGAGGGTAAAAGACTTCAGATTTTAAAAAATAAATAACTTTGCATTAGTATTTTAAACCGCAAACGACATGAATTCTCTTCGATTTGAAGCCTTAAATAGCTTAGTGAAAAATAATGCTCAGAATGAACCGCTTGTGTCTGATTCTGAAGCGCAATTTGCTCAGAATGTTTTCAATGATTTGGCGTTACAGCGTTCGCTCAATCAACAGGCATATGATGAAATTTCAAAAGCAATCTTCAAAGGCTCTAAAATTTCTAGGGCTTTAGCAGATCAGATTGCTGCTGCAATGAAGTCCTGGGCACGAGCGAAAGGGGCTACCCACTATACACACTGGTTTCAACCCCTTACGGGTGCTACTGCCGAAAAACACGAATCTTTTTTTGATTTATCAGACAATGCTACAGCCATTGAACGGTTCGATGGAAGCCAATTGGTGCAGCAAGATCCGGATGCTTCTAGTTTTCCAAGTGGTGGTATTCGAAACACCTTTGAAGCCCGAGGTTATTCCGCTTGGGATCCAACTTCACCTGCTTTCATTTATGGGAAAACACTTTGTATTCCTACCATTTTTGTTTCCTATACGGGCGAAGCCCTAGATTATAAAACACCCCTTTTGCGTTCTTCGTCTGCCTTAGATAAAGCAGCTACAGATGTTGCCAAGTATTTTGATAAGAATACACAAAAAGTATATGCAACTTTAGGGTGGGAGCAAGAGTACTTTCTAATAGATAGAAGCCTAGCTGCATCTCGTCCTGATCTAATTTTAACAGGTCGCACCTTAATGGGGCATGAATCATCCAAAGGTCAACAATTGAACGATCATTATTTTGGGTCTATTCCTAAAAGAGCCCTTGCTTTTATGCAAGAGCTGGAGTATCAAAGTTTGATGCTTGGAATTCCGGTGAAAACAAGGCATAACGAAGTTGCACCAGCCCAATTTGAATTGGCACCAATCTTTGAAGAAGTGAATTTGTCGGTCGATCACAATGCCTTACTTCTCGATATTATGAGTAAAATTGCTGAACGGCATAATTTCATGGTTCTTTTGCACGAAAAACCTTTTACGGGAATCAACGGCTCTGGGAAACACAACAATTGGTCGTTAAAGACCAATACAGGTATCAACCTATTGAGTCCAGGCAAAACTCCGATGAACAACCTGCAGTTTCTTACCTTTTTCATCAATACGATCGTCGCGGTTCTCAACCATGAATCATTGCTTCGGGCGAGTATTGTATCGGCTAGTAATGAATTGCGCTTGGGTACCGATGAAGCTCCGCTACCAATAATTTCGGTATTCATTGGAGAGCAATTGACAGCTGTACTTAATAATTTGGAACAGGTTTCAGAAGGTAAATTATCTCCTCAAGAGAAAACAGATTTAAAATTGAATGTCATCGGTAAAATTCCTGAAATATTATTGGATAATACGGATCAGAACCGAACATCTCCTTTTGCTTTTACAGGAAATAAATTTGAGTTCAGAGCAGTGGGTTCCAAAACAAATTGTGCAAAACCCATGACGGTTTTGAATTCTATTGTTGCAGAACAGTTGATTATCTTTAAGAAAAAGGTAGATCAGCATCTGAAGAATCCCAAAATGAAAAAAGACGATGCAATTTTTAATGAGTTGCGCGATTCCATCAAATACATTCGAACCATTCTTTTTGAAGGCGATGGTTATAGCGAGGCCTGGATTAAGCAGGCTAAAAAAAGAGGTTTAAGTCCAACAACCTCCACACCAGACGCGCTTCAAGCTTATGTTGCACCCAAAAGTATATCCATGTTTCACACATTGGATGTGTTCAGCAAACGCGAATTGGAAGCTCGAGTACAGGTAGACTTAGAGCAATACACCCACACACTTCAGATTGAAGGAAGAACACTTGGGGATATTGCTCGTAATCACATCATCCCGACAGCAATTCAGTATCAAAACACATTAATTGACAACGTAAAAGGGCTTAAAGAGATTTATGGCGCTACCTACAAAACACATGCAAAAGAGCAGATGGTTTTGATTGAGCGTATTTCAGGGCATATAGCTCAAATCAATACGGGAGTAAATGATATGATTGAGGCGCGTAAAAAGGCAAATACAATTGAAGATACGGCAGCAAAAGCAAATGCATATCATGCGCAAGTTAAAGTTTACTTCGATTCTATTCGTTATCACTGCGACAAACTGGAGCTCTTAGTCGATAACTCCATTTGGCCATTAGCGAAATATAGAGAACTGCTTTTTTCACGATAAACAGGATGTTTTGTTGTGAAAGATCGCTTGATTTAGGTTTAGGTAAAGGGAATAAAATGATGTATTTTTGTGATAAGATAAATTGAACCCAGTATGAGTGAATCGTCTAGTGATCGTTACCGTCTTCGTGGAGTTTCTGCACAAAAAGAAGATGTCCACAATGCCATAAAAAACATAAACAAAGGGCTGTTTCCAAAAGCTTTCTGTAAAATTGTGCCCGATCACCTAACGGGCAGTGAGGCTCATTGTATCGTTATGCATGCGGATGGTGCTGGGACAAAATCATCACTGGCTTATGCCTACTGGAAAGAAACAGGAGATTTATCGGTTTGGAAAGGCGTAGCTCAAGATGCTCTGATTATGAATATTGATGATCTGCTTTGTGTAGGTGCGTCCCAAGATATTTTGCTTTCGTCTACTATTGGTAGAAATAAAAATAGAATTCCAGGAGAAGTTCTTGCTGCTATTATCAATGGTACCGAAGAGTTGATAGAAGAACTTAAAGGCTATGGAGTTTCTATCCACAGTACCGGAGGTGAAACTGCTGACGTTGGCGATTTAGTGCAAACCATAATTGTAGATTCTACCGTTACAGCTCGTATGAAACGATCGGATGTTGTGGATAATGCCAACATACAAGCCGGAGATGTAATTGTTGGCTTAGCCTCTTTTGGACAGGCTAGCTATGAAAAAGAGTACAATGGCGGGATGGGAAGTAACGGACTTACTTCTGCTCGTCACGATGTCTTCAATTCAACTTTAAAATCTAAATACCCTGAAACTTTTGATGCAAGTGTACCCGCAGACTTAATTTATTCAGGATCAAAAAACCTGACAGATGCTGTTGCGGGGAGTCCGCTAAATGCAGGAAAATTAGTCCTATCTCCTACAAGGACTTATGCACCTATAATCCAAAAAATAATGGATACAGTAGATAAAAAACAGCTCCATGGAATGGTGCATTGTAGTGGGGGAGCCCAAACAAAAATTTTACATTTCATTGACAACTTGCACATAATTAAAGATAACCTATTCGAAACACCTCCACTATTTAAAATGATTCAAGAAGAATCGGGAACCAGCTGGAAAGAAATGTATGAGGTTTTCAATATGGGCCATCGAATGGAACTATACGTCGCACCCGAGCTTGCTAGCGAAATTATAGCAATATCGGAATCCTTTAATGTACCAGCTCAAATTGTTGGTAGCGTAGAGGCATCTAGTAAAAAAGAGCTAACCATCAGCAGTTCTCATGGAACATATCAATACAGTTAAGCTGTTTTTGGTACTCTTTTTGTCATGACTATATAAATTTTAAATTCTACCACCATGAAAACATATTTCAAGAAGAAAAAATTAGAATTAATTTCACTATTCGGTTTACTCCTGTTATTTAGTTGTGGTGGTGGTGGAGATGATGATGTTCAAACAACAATACCAGCTCCAGTTGCTGCTGTTATTACTGCTGCCGACTTAGCAGTAGCTATTCCTGAAAATCCTGAAGCGAATGCTTCCCTAGGAACTGTTCAGGCTTCTGTCAATACCGGTTCGCTTCAGTATAGTTTGACTTCCCAAAGTGTGGCAGGCGCATTGGCTATAAATGCTTCTACGGGAGCAGTTACGGTTGCAGATGCGACGCTTTTTGATTTTGAAACCGTACAAAGCCTAACAGCTAATATTCGCATTACTTCTGGAAGCGTTTCAGAAGATGTTACCGTTACCATTACCCTAACTGATGTGGATGAATTGGGTGCTGGTTATACAATTTGGACAGGTGCTACATTGACTTTTACCAAAAGCAGTGGAGGTGATCCAACCCTTGCTTCTCAACAAGATGCTATAACGGATAATGTGAAAATTACTCGAGGGAATACTGGAGGTCAGATTTATAATATTGTAACCGAATCAGGCTATGACAAAGTAAGTAGTCCTGCCGATACAGAATGGGCATTGGGGACAGTCGATGATATTGACAGTTTGACGTTTGAGCCCTTTAGAGCTGCAACAGGAGGAGCACCAAAGAATGTAGTTGGACAAAATTTGGTACTTCATTTAATAACCGACGATGTGTATATTTCCGTTAAATTTATTTCATGGGCAGCTGGAAAAGCAGGTGGATTTGCATACGAACGTTCAACGCCCAACTAAATGAGAAATATAGTTGTATTTTTAATTGTTTACTGCTCGTGCACTGCAAGTCTTTTTGCTCAAGAATGGCGATCAGATTGGAATGCAGCTCAGGTTGAAGCGAAGCAGGTCAACAAGAAAATAATTTTAGTTTTTTCTGGATCGGATTGGTGTATTCCTTGTATTAAGTTGGAAAAAGAAATTTGGAAAAGTCCAGCCTTTATTCAATATGCTCAAAAACACTATGTGCTTTTTAGAGCTGATTTTCCAAAAAGAAAAAAAAATAAACTACCCAAAACAATTCAACAGCTGAATGAAGGTTTGGCTTCTGAATACAATCCTAAGGGATATTTCCCCTTGGTTGTTGTTCTAGATGCTCAAGGAAAAGTTAAAGGCCAATTGGGATACGAAAAATTAACTCCCGAAGCTTATATTGCATTGATAGAACAATTGTAACGTGAAACGAAAAGTCCTTTTTGTTGTAAAGATAATCTTGGGTATTTCATTTTTGAATGCACAAGAACTTTTTACGGAATCTTATACCCTTATGGGATCTGCTTTTGAGATGACCGTTGTGGCTGACGATGAAGCCGAAGCGCAAGAATATATCGCAACGGCCAAGAATGAAATTGAACGCATAGAGTTCTTGATTTCTTCGTGGGATAGCAATTCTGAAACTTCCAGCATCAACCAAAATGCAGGAATTAAACCCGTTAAAGTATCAAAAGAACTTTGGGATTTAATCGATCGATCGCAGCAAATTTCTAAAATTACATCCGGAGCTTTCGACCTTACTTTTGCCGCAGTAGACCGGATTTGGAAGTTCGACGGAAGTGATGTCGAAATGCCTAATGCTGATTTAATTCTAGCATCTGTCACTAAAATCGGATACCATCAGATTCAATTAAATGAAAAAGAATCAACAGTTTTTCTTCCTGAAAAAGGAATGAAAATTGGTTTTGGAGCAATAGGCAAAGGCTATGCAGCTGACCGAGCTAAGCAACTGCTTATGGCGCGCGGTGTTGTTGGTGGAATTATCAATGCTTCTGGAGATATGAACACCTGGGGAACCCAACCCGATGGGTCACCCTGGACCATTGGAATTATAAACCCAATGAATAAAGAAAAAGTATTTTCTTGGTTTTTATTAGAACATAATGCGGTAGTAACTTCGGGGAATTACGAAAAATTTGTTCGTATTGGCGGTAAACGATACAGTCATATAATTGACCCAAGAACAGGAATTCCTTCCAATGGAATTATTAGTTGTACTATATTTGCTACTAAGGCAGAACTTGCGGATGCTTTGGCAACAGCAACTTTTGTAATGGGGGTTGAGTCAGGATTGTTTTTAATTGATCAACTACCCAATACAGAAGCAATTCTAATTGATGATGAAGGAATTATTTACGCATCTAAAAACATTCAAATTGAACAAGATTAAAAGCTTTTTGATACTTCTGGTTGTTCTTATTTCAAGCTCAAGCTGTGTTGCTGTGAAAAATTACAATAAAGTTTTTTTAAATGATCCTGATATGGCTCTCAAATCTCCTTTGGCAGAACGTTTTGAAACAACTTTTCATATTTATAGAGAAGCAGCTGCGGGCGCTAACGGAGGTAAAACAGGAGGTGGTTGTGGATGTAATTAAAAAAACACTTTGTATTGTTTTTGTGAGTTTAGGTTTTATATCCTTTGCTCAGCAAGACAGTACCCAGGTTTACAAAAAGAAGGTATTGGAAACTCTTGAAATCGATCTTCTTTTGGGATACTATGAGCAAGAGGGAACGCATGCCTCCGTTACGGGTGGAATTGGAAATGAGGATTTACAAAATACAGCCCCTTCTGTAGTTGTTCGTATCCCGCTCAATGAAGACGATGTGCTTACGGCTGATGTTGGTATATCGGCTTATACTTCTGCTAGTTCTAGTAATGGAAACCCGTTCAATACGGCTGCTTCGAGTGGCAGTGGGATGGCTCAGTCTGGGAATGGAGATGGAAGTGGAGGTGGAAATGGCCCAAAAGGAACCCCCTGGGTTGCTTCATCGGGTGCATCGAGAAAAGATGTATTGACTTCAATTAATGTTTCTTATGTACATGCTACGGATGATCGAAATCGCTATTGGTCTTCTAATGTTGGAGCTTCATTTGAATACGATTATCAATCCTTTGGTTTTGGTGGTGGATTCACACAACTGTGGAATGAAAAAAACACCGAACTTAGTTTAAAAGCACAGGTGTATCTGGATCAGTGGAAACCGATTATTCCGACCGAAATTCACGAATTCGATTTGTTCGGTGAAAACTTCCTGACCAATAATCAAAGTTATTTTTCTGGAGTAAGTGTACTTGATGAAAACGGGAACAGCGTTGCAAGTTACCTACCTTCAAATTATAGCCCCATTGATGATGTAAACAGAAACACCTATGCGGTTTCGCTTGAGTTCTCTCAAGTTTTGAGTAAGCGTGCTCAATTTTCTTTATTCATGGACTTAGTCAAACAACAAGGCTGGTTGGCGAACCCCTTGCAGCGGGTTTATTTTGCTGATCAAGCGAATTTTTACATTGGAAATGTAAGAAGTATTGTCAATTACGAAGATCCGTCCAATACCGATGTTTTTCACCTAGCCGATGATATTGAGCGTCTGCCTCGCAATCGATTTAAATATCCCTTTGGAATGCGTTTAAACTATTATGTCAATGAATACCTCGTTGTTCGCTCCTATGTCAGAAGATACACCGATGATTGGGGGGTAAATTCGAATACCGTTCAGCTAGAACTTCCGATTAAATTCAACCTCAATTGGAAGCTAACACCCAGTTACCGTTACTACGACCAGACAGCAGCAGATTATTTTGCTCCCTACGATCAGCATCTATCTTCCCAAGCTTTTTATACTTCCGATTACGATTTATCTGCTATTTCAAGCCATCAAATTGGAGGGGCTCTGGTTTATACGGATTTTCTGTCTAAGTATAGTCTTTGGAAACTGTCTTTGAAAAACATTAGTCTACGATTTCAGAATTATCGAAGAAGTGATGGGCTTTCTGCTTTTAGCATCGCTACTGGCTTCAGTTTTGTTTTGGACTAATACCCTTCTTTTTTATTTAAAAAGTAGTAATTTTACCGTATAGATTACCAACTTATGATCGAAAAACTACAAATCATTCAGCAGCGTTTTGATGAAGTCTCCGACTTGATTATTCAACCCGATATTATTTCGGATCAGAAGCAGTATGT
>Ga0209374_1004175_pt1 | contig 10656 bp, 8 predicted proteins | sample SaaInlLV_DNA_10m_FD_184683 | JGI IMG/M metagenome (GOLD analysis project Ga0209374, IMG submission 184683) | Marine microbial communities from expanding oxygen minimum zones in the Saanich Inlet - SI075_LV_DNA_10m (SPAdes) (version 2) | ecosystem: Environmental > Aquatic > Marine > Unclassified ...
GGCGCAACGGCGTAAAATTTTGCGGTTTTGTCCATTGGCTGCCATGCAACCAAAGATATAATCAGCCCGGGCTTCTGTTGGATAATCGTTCAAAATAGCCTGTGGCGTAAGCGATTTTATGTCGCCTGCAATCGCGCTGGTAACAAAAAATAACGCACCGATCAGCGTAAGACAGGGCAGGACAGGCAGCACAATTTTAATCATCATGCGCCGCAACTGATTGAAACAGAATACGCTCCTGATAGGCCACATCTCCGCCTGGATGCATTGCTGTTGCGCTCAGGCTGTAAAGACCAAACGGGACGCCTTCACCATAGGAAAACGTCAGAGCAAGATTGGCAAACGGACCCATCCGCGCCGCATTAGGATCGGTCAAAAACGGATGGACGGTCCGCTGTGTAACGGCTGTTTTCTGCGCCATGATTATTGCTGTTTGGCTCTTAGAGACAGTCTCTCGGGTCAGCGCCTCGCGGAGTCTGTTACGAATATAAAACGGGCTGCCACCGGCAATTTCGGCCATCGCCCGGGTCGTGGACTCGAGAAAAACCATAACCAGAGGGTTGCCGCCCACAGTGGGCAGATTGGCGATGTTTCGCTGTGTGTCCGGACTGGACAGAGAGATTGAAACAGTTCGGCCATCTTTATTGTTTTGATGCAGTACCATACGAATGGACCCGTTCTGAACACGGCTTGTGTCTGCGTTTGCAGGCCGCAGAACCCGATGTGAATAAACGACTTGGGTGCCGTTGGGTACTTGGTTCAAAGCGGTTTCATCAAAGATCAAATCTGCAGCGTTGCCCGCTTGTAAAACGGTGCAGATTGCAGCGAGTGCCAAACTCAATGCTGTGCGTTTAACAGCTGTGCGATTCAAACGTTGCATATCTCGGGCAGATTAAATGAATTTTGCTGCCTGTCACCACCGACTTTGGTTGCTGTTTACTGTAGCTGTGCAAATTGCTCCTGTTGCGCCCGCTCTTCGGTCTAACGACTCAAAGCCATCTTTCGTTGCTTTGCCAATGGGCCTTGACTAGCCAATACTAAATGCTTCTGGCGCGAATTTTGATCCTAGTTACAGAGTGAAACTCACCACTTTGATCTTGCGTCGCGTTTTGCAACAATATGTCAAATATTGATCTTCCTTTTTGAATTATGTTTTATGGAAACGAACACGGCACCTGTTCAAGCTTGACCTCTTGGACCATCTGGTCGGCTAATTTGAGGCATTATTCCAAGAGTGCTGTGTGGCCTGCGGGCTCAATGACTTTCATTTTTCCATGGTCATGGAATTACGCCGCTTTGGCGTTATGGTCTCACGCCAAAGGTTGCAAACTGAAGTTTGAATTGCCCGCGAGAATTATTGTTATATTTGTATGGTATAGCGATCTGTAAAGTGATCTGGGCTCTCTACAGTATCGTCGTTAAGCCAGATTTGCCCAAGAGACGTTTCATATTCGTTTGTATTCTGGTTCGGGTGATAACCTGTTTTATTGATTTTATGTGTATTGATTTCAACCTCAGGGTGTGTATCTGGATTTTTTATTGTGAGAACTGGAACAGGTTCATACGAGAGAGGTGGTTGCAGTGTTTCGAACCACCTCTGCCAGAGCATTGCAATCTTAGTTGTCCATTGGTGTTTAATCATTGAGTATGAAAGGTGCCGAGTAAAATTAAGGCGGTCTTTGTCACAGAAGATTTTTATCGCAAATGTTTTGAAAAGCGCCCATCTAAACATGTTGAACCAAACTCAGTCGGTGCACCATTTACTTTTGGGTCCAAAATTTTTCTCAAACTGGGTTAACCATTTGGTATAGATGGATAATATTTAGCGGCTTAAGCTGATTGCGTTTGAACAAAGATGGTAATCCCGAAACCCAAATTACCTCAACCTAAAAACCCGGGCGTAAAATGGTTTGCCAGAAAGCTTGGGTAAGCCTTATCAAACCTGACAACACCAGGTTTCCTGCGGCCAGCGCAGTGATTGGATGCGTCCAGTGCAGCAGCTAAATTCTAGAGGCTCACCAATCTGTTGTGAGATTTAATCTGCGCAATGAGTTTTTGTCTGCGCGTAATTGGCGCTACCTTTTCCGCTTCGGTCATCTTCAGTTTTACCTTTAAAAACTCTAGATACGTGTCTAACGATATTATAGGTATCAACTTAACGTAAATAATGCAAAACTAAATTCTTGCATTGGGTTGCAGTCTTCCACCAAGTTCGCGCGCAGTCGTATCATTTAGGCTGTTGAATGGGCTAAATTCTTATTAGGTGGATCTTGGGTGATGACGCCGCGATGCCTGATGCTGTCAAGTAACAGCATCAAAAACTATGTCCCAAAAGGCTTCTCAAATAGAAGTAAACCGAGATTGATCTTTTCATTGACCAAAGCGTGGTTCTGTCCGGACCATATTATGGGAAATGGTCGCATAGATTAAACAATCAAACCGTCCGGAAATAGGGACGAAACCCACATGGCCACCAGCCAATGTGAAGTGGAATTTTTTCACGTGCGGTTTGTGGCGGTGGGCGCCCAAAATATACATCCTTAAGAACCGGGCGTCGGGACCTGAGAATTTTTTTGCTAAATTATGCAACTTATGTTGCAGTTATATAAATTTATGATATATTGGTTGCAGTTTAGGGAGACTCATGTGATGAGCGGCAGCGAGCAGCCTTCGCTAAATAAAATTGTTGAGCGTTTTGACGGCCGGCTGACGGAGTCGGATCGGGCCATCCTGTCTGTATTGCTCAATTCTCCAAAGAGCGCTGTGTTTTTATCCGTAGCGCAGCTGGCGGAAAAGGCAGATGTCCATAAATCCACGGTCGTCCGGCTTGCTCATAAACTTGGGTTCGACGGATACCCAGAGTTACGGGTGCAAATACGTTCGGAAGTTCATCCAGAGGCGAGTTCGGAAAAACGCAGCCAACAGAGGATGGAATCGATTGAGCAAGGCTCAAATTTAAACGCTTTGATCGAGAGTGAAATCGCTGCTCTGAATGCGATCTCTAACTCCCTGTCGCAGGCACAGATTGACCTTGCCGCGGATCATTTGGCCAAGGCACGCACTATTCACATCGTTGGCCGTGGCAGCGCTGGTCCCTTGATACTACATCTGGATCGTCGTTTGCGTCGGATCGGCTTTCAGACCAACGTTGCCCTTAATCTGCAGCGGCGCGATCTGGCCGAAAAATTCATGGCGTTGAGTAAAGATGATGCCGTGATATTTTTTGCGTTTCAAGCGCCTGATTCCTTGCCGGAGGGCTATGAGGGTCTGATCGCACACGCCGCTGGGATCGGCGCAAAATCGATTATTATTAGCGACTCTACCGGGCCAACGATTCGTCCTCGTGCCGATGTCTCATTGTCTGTCAGCCGGCCCGATGAGAGCGTCATGCAATTGCGTACAGGCCCGATTGTTGTGTGTGAAGCACTGGCGATGACGCTTGCACACAAGGATCCCAAACGTGCCGTCAAAGGCCTTGAAGGGCTTGAAGCCCTCCGGGCAAATCTATTGAAAGACAGAGGCGGCGTATGACCGATATTTCTCAAATCAGTCGCAAAGGTGCGTCTCAATTCAGACGTGCGATCATAGATCCAGTGAATATCACAATGCTGCTTTTACTCGCGGTATTGGCCTATTTGGTCATCTGGCCTTTTGTGCAGTTGTTGATCGAAACATTGACTTGGGGTCAGGGAGATCGCCGTATATCGCGTCAGGCAGTTCCCGGAGAGTTCACTTGGTTCCATTGGCTTCAGGCAACAACTGGGCCTTTGTCGAGCAAGATGCTCTACGGTCCGCTGGTCAATACTCTGAAAACTGGAGTCGCGGCAACCATACTCGCATTGGTGGCGGGCGGTGTTCTGGCGTGGTGTGTGGTGCGGTCTGACATGCCGGGCAAACGCTGGCTTCAGCCCGTTTTGACCCTGCCGTACATTGTTCCATCATTCGCGATTGCGCTTGCTTGGGAAACAGTGTTCCGCAGTCCCAAAGTTGGTGGTCAACCAGGTATATATGAGGCATTTCTGGGTGTTGCTCCGCCAGAATGGTTGTCCTATGGCGCGTTCCCAATCTCGATAACGCTTGCGATTCACTACTTTCCTTTTGCCTATCTCCTGGTTGCAGGCGCGCTGGCAACAATTGACTCGCAAATGGAAGAAAGCGCGCTGATTTCAGGGGCCGGGCGTCTGATGACGCTGCGCCGTATCACCTTCCCTGTTGTGGCTCCGGCTTTTGTCGCGGCACTCATTCTAACGTTTGGAAAAACCATAGGTCAGTTTGCGCTGCCGTTTTTATTGGGCGCGCCTACGCAATTTCACACCGTAGCGACAATGGTTTACGCAAACCTGACGTTAGGCCTCGACTCGTTAGCTTTTGTGCTTGCAATTGTTTTGATCGGCATGTCTCTGATCTCGATTTATTTGTCTAACCGGTTCGTCGGCAACAAATCGCGTAGGTTTGAGACGATCAGCGGCAAAGGCTTTCGCAGTCGTGTCATCGCATTGGGTGGGTGGCGCTGGCCAATCTTTTTGGCAGTTGCGTTCTTCGCGTTCATGGTGGGGATTGTTCCACTGATCTTACTGGCTGTGCAGTCGGTGATGTTGATTGATGGATTTTACGGGCTGGAAAACCTTACGCCACATTTCTGGACGGGTCGTTCGAACCCGGAAATAGCTTTCGGTGAGCCCGGCGTTCTACATAACAACATTATTCTGGGGGCAACCTGGAATACCCTGAAGTTGGCGTTCATCTCGGCGATTATCGCCTCGGTCATTGGGTTGGTAATTGCCTATATCACAGTGCGGCGCGCTCATAACCCTTTGGCCCGCGCTCTTGATCAGATCGCTTTTATTCCCTTCTTATTTCCGACCATTGCCTTCGGCGCAATGTATCTTACGCTGTTTGCCGAGCCTGTCGGACCGATCCCGGCGCTTTATGGCACATTTGCACTGCTGGTGCTGATTTCAGTTGTGAGCCGTCTGCCATATTCGGTCAAAACTGGTGTAACTGCTATCACGCAAATCGGCCAAGAGCTTGAGGAAGCGGCGGAACTGGCGGGTGCCAGTTGGACTATGCGGTTTCGGCGGATCATTATGCCGTTGGCCAGCTCAGGCGTTTTGTCAGGCATGATGGTCAGCTTTGTCGGGGTCATGCGCGAACTATCGCTGATCATTTTGTTGATCACGCCGTCAACGCGGGTTCTGATGACGGTTGGTTTTGGATATGCCGAAGAAGGGCTTGCCCAACTTTCAAATGCGCTTGTTCTTATCGTGGCTGTATTGACGATAATTGGCGAGTTGATCCTGATGTGGATCGGCAAGGGTAAGATGGCCCGTCTACGTGAAAAACAATCCTGAGGAGGCGCGGGTTCTGATGTCAAAGATTTCTGTTCGTAATTTGACCAAAAAATACGGTACCGCAATTGCGTTGAACAATGTTTCACTTGAAATCGAGTCCGGTGAGTTTTTGGTGTTACTGGGCCCGTCCGGCTGCGGCAAGACAACCTTGCTGCGCTGTCTGGCGGGGCTTGAGACGCCAGACGCAGGCGAGATCATCATGGGCGACACTGTGGTGTTCTCATCAGAAAAAAACATCATGACTCCGCCAGGTAAACGCAATCTGGGCATGGTGTTTCAAAGCTATGCGTTGTGGCCACACATGAGCGTGCGTGACAACGTAAAATTCGGCCTCGATGTGTTGAAAACGCCCAAGCCCATCGCTGATGAAAGGCTGGATGAAGTGCTGGGTGATGTGGGCCTTGGCCATCTTGACCAGCGGTATCCATCAGAGCTTTCAGGCGGGCAGCAACAACGTGTTGCGCTGGCAAGATTACTGGCAACTCAACCGCCGGTTTTCCTGATGGACGAACCGCTGTCGAATCTTGATGCGCGGCTGCGCATGGATATGCGCGTCGAGTTGAAGCGCTTTCAGTCCGAAGCAAAAGCCACCACTGTTTACGTCACCCACGACCAGACCGAAGCGATGACGATGTCGACGCGTGTGGTGGTCATGAAAGATGGAGAGGTTCAGCAAATATCGCCGCCAGACCAATTATACCGGCAACCCGAAAACACCTTTGTTGCCGATTTCGTCGGCATGCCCCGGATCAACCTCATTAAGCTGAGTGCAGAAGGTGGCCATGGCAGTGTATATTCCAATGGGGATATTCAGGTGGATATTGAATGGGAACCGGGATGTTCTGAGGTGGTTGTCGGTGCGCGCCCCGAGGATATCACGGTTTCACAAGAACCCTCACCAACGGCAGAGGACTATGAAATCACAGCCGTTTTACCCAACGGTCCGGAGACGATAATTCAACTCACGCGCGGGCAGACGGCTTTGATCACGCGGGTCGGGCATGATACCGCGCTTATTGACGGTCAAACGGTCTGGGTTCACTTCAAAACCCAAGCACTCAACGTATATGCCGCTGAGACTGGCGCACTTATCAGTCGCGAAGCGGTGACCATATGAAACGCCAATTAAGACCAAGAAGAACCATACATCAGGGAGGACTAAATCAATGAAGGCATTTTCAAAATCAAAACTAATGACGACGGCGGCAGTGTTTGCGATCGGACTGTCAGGGCCCACGTTTGCGGATGAGACCTGGCAAAAGCTGGCCGGGGTCGGCGCCTATGCGTCGGACACCCAGGATTGGACAGCGATCGAGGCGGCTGCCCGTGAAGAAGGGCAGGTTGTTATTTATTCTGTTTCATCTCGGATCGCCAAGCTGGTCGACGGTTTTAAAGAGGCTTATGGCATTGAGATCATCGGCCATGACATGCCGTCTGATCTGCAGATTGAAAAGCTGCGCCGCGAACATAACGCGGGCGTTCATGCCGTGGATGTGCTGTTCAACGCCGAAGCACCGCTTTTGCTGAATGAGGCTCTGCCCAATGGGCTGGTCTGGAACTTTGTCCCTTCGGGTCTTGATAGTGATCTCGATGACAACGAGATGGAGCCGTTTTTAATTCAGCGTCATTCCAGCCGGGTTGTGTATTATAACACCGCGTTGAACCCCGATGGCGCACCGATAGACTCGCTTTGGGATCTAACAACCGAAGAGTGGACTGGACGGACGCTTCTGCCCAGCCCACTCGAAGACGGATTGTCCGCGAACTTCATGCAGACCGTTTTGCAAAATTCCAATGAAATGGCTGCGGCATACGAGCGCGAGTTCGGCGAGCCGATTGCATATTCCGAAGAGGTTTTGGAAGCAGTGGCAGAGAGTGCGGTAATCTCTGAGCCGAATGCATCCATGGAGTGGTTGTTCCGTTTCTTGGGAAATGAACCGGTTTTTATGAGCTCGACCACGAAGATATTCAAAAATGTTGGCGATGTTCAGCAGGAAAATCCACCTCTGGGGATCACCACTTTCTCCAAGATGCGTAAAAATAAAGAAGGGGTTTATGCTGCCGCTCCGATATATGATCTTGATCCAGTATTTGGTGTAAGCTACCCCACAGCTCTTGTTATGGCTGACATGGCACCGCATCCGAATGCGGCCAAACTCCTGATCAAATATATGATGGAGGAAGAGGGCTTTGACCCTTGGAACGAGCCTGGTGACTTTGCAGCACGCAGCAGTATCGAAGCCGTTCAAATGGATGACTTTGATCTTCCGAGCTTTGGTGAACTGAAGCTGTGGCCAATTGATCCGGAAGAAATCTACTTCTCCAAGTATGGATTTCTGGCACTCTACCTAGAATTGGGATAATCGTCTGCTGCCTCGCTCAGAGCTGACTGAGGCAGCACCTCTTTACTCTTCGAACCACCGGAAAGGGATTTCATTGGGCATTAGTACAATTCTGTTTGACGCAGGTGACATTCTCTATAGCAAGCCGCGGCGCAAAGGCATGATTGCCAAGTTCCTAACCGATCGTGGATACAAGGTTCCGGGTGATAAAGATCCGGTTGAGCGGGCGATGCGACTGAAGGCACATGCCGGCGAAATTAAGGTTCAGGATTTCATGGAATGGCTTATGGGGCATTACGGGGTGTCCGATCCGCAGATCGTGCAGGAGGGCGTTGCCCTGCTGCGGTCCCAACAGAGCGATGTCACCTTTTTTGACGGAGTTGGCGATACGTTACATGAACTTAAACGTCGTGGCTTTAAGCTGGGCGTCGTTACCAATACGTTTAATCCGCCGTCTGAGAAGAATAATTGGTTCAAAACCATTGGGATAGATGGGATATGGGATTCCTATGCGGATTCTTGCGAACTCGGCGTGGTCAAGCCGGATGCGAGGATTTACCTTGCGGCGTTAAACCCTTTGAAGGTCGCGCCCGAAAACGCAATTTTTGTTGGGCATGCGCAATACGAAATTGACGGTGCCAAAGCGCTGGGTATGACGACTGTACGCTTCAACCCGGACGTAGATTGCACCGAGTCAGATCACCTGATTGCACATTTTTCAGATCTTTTGGACGTTGCGCAGACACCCTTTACCGCCCTAACCGTATGAGGATAGCCGCAGTTATTTGAGACAAAGTCGTATCTAGAAGTCGGTCGCAAGATTTGTGTTCAGCTTTGTTGCTGTATTCGGGTATGTTCCGTTTCGGGGTGTAATCGGATCAAGCGGGCGTTTCGTGCAGCTATTGCACGTCGCTTCCGCAGTTTATGAGGGGCAGTCCTAGGTAATCCCCCCTGAATTTAGCGGTGTTCAAAAGTAGAATTTTCTCGGCAAGATATTTGAGTAGATTTTGTGAAGACAGGACGATTTAGCGACGCGCAGATCATGGGGAATTGAAGCAGGCGGAAAGCGGTGTGCCGGTTTCCGAGCTTTGCCAAGAACATGGAATGAGCAACACGAGCTTCTACGAATGGCGTGCGAAGTTTGGCGGTATGGATGCCTCGATGGTGTCGTAGTTGAAGGCGATGGAGGCTGAGAACCTCCGCCTGAAACGGATGTATGCCGAGATGAGCATGTAGAACGATTTGCTGAAGGAAGCCCTTGGAAAAAAGCGGTGAGGCCATCTCAAAGATGGGAGATGGCCGTGACTGCGGTGAAGGCTTGGCGTGTCAGCATCCCGATGGCGTGCCGCAGGTTTTAAATCAGCGAGACGTGCTATCGTTATGAACGCAAGTTCGATGATGAGAATGCTGAGATCGCGGCTTGTCTGGTGCGTCTGACGGCCAACCGTAAGACGCGGAGCGTTGGCCTTTGCTTTTTGTATCTGCGCAACGTGAAGGGCTTTGGATGGAACGACAAGCGCGTATACCGGATTTATTGTGAGCTGGAGCTGAACTTGCGGATCAGGCCGCGCAAGCGGCTGAAACGCCCCAAGCCTGATGAACTGGCGGTGCCGGAGGTGCCCAATCATCCGTGGTCGATGGACTTAATGCCGGATCAACTGGCGGATGGGCGAAAGTTCCGGACCCTCAATGTGTTGGAAGATTACAACCGTGAAGGGCTGGGCATTGAAGTGGACGTCTCGTTGCCCGCCTTACGTGTCGTCCGCAGCTTGAACCAGATCATAGAGTGGCGCGGTGTCCCCCAGATCATTCGTGTCGACAACGGCCCGGAATATGTCATTGGGCTGCTCAAGGCATGGGCTGAGGCGCGCGGCATCGGCATCGCACACATCCAGCCAGGCAAACCGCAGCAGAACGTCTACATCGAGCGTTACAGTCGCACGGTGCGCCACGAATGGCTGGATCAGAACATCTTTGAAACGATAGACGAGGCACAGGATCAGGCCATGAAATAGCTCTGGACTTACAACAAAGACCGGCCCACCATGGCCATCGGCGGGCTCACACCTGCAATGAAACTGAAAACAGCCGCCTGAATTCTACGGCTGGACCCCATTGAGAATGGGGGGGATTACCGTTTGAGTAAAGCAGCAATGTGAGGGGGGCGAAGGAGAGTAAGGAACAAAGTAAGCATCAACGCAGCCGTCAATCAAGCGTCGTTTTCAGCTTCGGCGTCGCGTTCTGCAGCGTCCATCATATCCTTATTTGCCCACGGCATGAGGTCGCCCATGCGGTTCGCTGGACAATCCTGGATGCGTTCGAGCACCCAAGCAAGCCAGGCTTCTGGGTTCACCTTGTTCATCTTGGCGGTCTTGATGAGTGTATATGCAATGGCCGCGGATTTGCCGCCCGCCTCTGATCCCATGAAGAGATAATTTTTACGTCCCACTGCCACAGGGCGCACTGCGCGCTCGGCTGTGTTGTTGTCGAGCTCAAGAAATTCGTGATCGAGATAGGGACGCGCCTTTGGCAGGCGCGCAAGCGCATATTTAATCGCCTTGGCCAGCGGCGTCTTGCTGGAGATTTTACCCAGCTGCTCCTTGAGCCAGACCTCCAGATCATCAAAGATCGGCTTGGCGTATTCCTGACGCAGGGCCACGCGTTCAAATGCGGGCAGGAACCGCGCTTGTGTTTCAACGTCATACAGCTTTTTAATCCGCAGGACGGCTTCGCCCGCTACGGGCAGCTTGGTGCTTTGATAAAGGTCAAAGAACTCACGGCGTACATGGGCCAAACATGCCATCTCCTTGACCCGCCCTGTGCGGTAGGCAACGTTGTATCCTGCATAGGCATCTGCATGAGCAAAGCCGTGATACGTTGCCAGATGCTGACTGGGGTGCTCCGCCCCACGACTGGTGGAGAACTGGTACCACACGGCGGGCGGTGCCCCGCTGGCCCAAGGC
>Ga0209374_1004183_pt1 | contig 10642 bp, 7 predicted proteins | sample SaaInlLV_DNA_10m_FD_184683 | JGI IMG/M metagenome (GOLD analysis project Ga0209374, IMG submission 184683) | Marine microbial communities from expanding oxygen minimum zones in the Saanich Inlet - SI075_LV_DNA_10m (SPAdes) (version 2) | ecosystem: Environmental > Aquatic > Marine > Unclassified ...
ACCGCCCTGGTTGCTAAACAAGCGGCGGAGTTACAGATTTTGTCAGGCAATCGCTTTCGACTTGGCGTTGGCACTGGTTGGAATAAAATCGAGTACGAAGCCCTCGGGGTACCCTTTGAAAATAGGGGTAACCGGCAGGCTGAACAAGTTGAACTTTTAAAGAAGCTTTGGCAGGAAGATGTTTTTAGCTTTGATGGGGCCTTCCACACAGTCGATGCCGCTGGCATCAATCCAAGACCCAGTCAAGACATCCCAATCTGGTTTGGGGGTAGCGCAAAGAGGCTGCTCACGCGTTGCGCGCGTCAGGGCGACGGATGGATGCCGCTCATGGGCGCCAACCAAGCCGCGGCCGACGCCATTGCCTACCTCAAAGACACTCGGGCAAGCCTTGGTTTACCTTGGGAAACTTTCGGTATTCAGGCGCAAGCACAGTTCGCTGGCGGGTCGCCCGAGCGTTGGGCCGGACACTTTCAAAAATGGCAGAACCTAGGTGCGACCCATATGGCGTTCGCCACCCATAACGCGGAACCCACCAACGTCGACGGCCACCTTAAACGTATCGAAGATTACTTTCAGATCATCCGTGGGCTAACTGCAGGAACCGATTAAGGCAATCAAGGTCTAAGTTGGCAGCTCTTGATTTGATAAAACGCGCTTATCGACCGGGCGGTAGCCGGGCAGGGCACCCTACAGAAAGAGTCAGGCCTATACTGGCAGCCGCCTTGTCAGAAAGGCACGCGGCCTGCTCAAAGCCGCTGAATGGACGCGAGATCTATCAAAGCCATCGTCGGTTAAGGCTTCAAATAATGTTCGCGTCGTTTTAAGCGCTTACGCAATTCAATTTTGGCGCGAACAGGATCATCAAACCCGAGAGACAGACTCAATAAAAGCGCTGTTTATTCTGCGGAATCGGACAAAAATTTTTCAAGAGAGGGCTGTCGTCCCAGGTGTTATAACCCCACCAGATCAAACTAGATCACAGCCATTGCAGCAGCTCACTCAGCTGTTGAATTTGGTTTTCCTGCTTGCCGTCGCCCCCAGGCAAGTACTGCAGGGTGGTCATGCCAGCAGCCTGACCCGCCGCAACGCCCGGCCCGGAGTCCTCGATCACTAAGCACTGCGAGGGAGCCACTAGATTGCGTTCGGCTGCCAATAAAAACACATCAGGCGCTGGCTTGCCGTGCGCCACATCCTCAGCACTAAAAATCTGGCCCTCAAACAGGTCCAGAAGATTCGCCGCTCGAAGACTCAACCTAATTTTGTCGTGAGCCCCACTGGAGGCGACGCAGAAGGGCCGTTGCAGTCCAGCTAATAACGCTCTGAGTTTGGGATCTGGGCGTAGATCCGTTGCCAACGATTTGAGCGTTGCGGCTTGCAAGGCACCCCAAAAGTCGGACGGCAGGGGCACATCGACTTCGGCGTTAATGAATCCTTGAGTATCTGGATATGACCGGCCAGTGCAGGCGGCCGAAAGCGCTTCGGCATTGTCTGTGTAGGGGCGCAAGGCACGCGTTAACAGCGCATGGGCGAGGGGTTCAGAATCCACTAAAACCCCATCACAATCAAAAATAATTAAGGCGACCTCGAGCATCGACGTATCAGATCCTTATTGCTGTCGTTAATTAGAACTATTGTGGTCAAGCGCTTCATGAGGTGAAGCCATGACAGAATGATCTAGTCAGTTTAACATGGACCAACGGCATCGGATTACCCCGACATTGCTTTCAAGGAAACCGGCCATGCTCTGGCAAACCCAAGACCTCGCCCGGTTACTGGCGCAAGACCCTTACTGGCGAGCGCCGAATAGTAACGCCGGCATTACGGGGGTCCAAATCGATTCCCGGAAAATCCAAAAGGGTGACTTGTTTATTCCGCTGGCGCCACCCGTCTCAGCGCGCGATGGTCATCAGTTTATCGATGCCGCCTTAACCTCAGGCGCCGGCCTTGCATTATCTGCCAAACAGACGAACCATCCGCAAGTTCTGCCCGTCTCAGACACCCAGCAGTCGCTTCAAACGCTTGGGGTCGAGGCGCGCCGCCGAATATCAAATGATGCCGCAATCATCGCCATTACCGGCAGCAGCGGCAAAACCACCCTCAGGACCTGGCTGCAGCATATCCTAGCGGATTTTGGTCACACCCACGGCTCCGAGGGCAGCTTCAATAATCATCTGGGTGTGCCGCTATCGCTTGCACGGATGCCCGCAGACACTCAATACGGCGTCTTTGAGGTCGGCACCAATCATCCTGGCGAGATCCAGCCACTATCTGACATGATCGCGCCAACCATCGCGATCGTCCTAAACGTGTTGCCCGTGCACATCGGACACTTTGCAAGCTTTGATGCGCTGGTTCAGGAAAAGCTCAGTCTTCGATCGGGCTTAACGTCCAGCGGACAGCTCATACTGCAGAGCGCGCTGTCGGATTCAGTATCTGGGCCTCTTAGCACCTTTGGAACAGCGCCGTCAGCAGATATTCAATGGGAACACCTAGTAGGGGCGCAAGCCGCAATCACGGTTGGCAAGCAGCGCTACACGCTTGAGATGCCCGCGCTTGGCACCCATTTGATACCAACTGCCGCCGCCTGCCTGGCAGTAATCCAAGCCTTAGGGCTCGATATCCAGACAGCGATCAACCGATTAACCTCGGCGCCACTGCCCATTGGCCGCGGCAACGCTGAGCATATCGGCGGCATCACCTTGGTTGATGAAAGCTATAATGCCAATCCCGAAAGCATGGCGTTTGCGCTCAAGGCACTGTCAACGCGAGGCTCTGGTCGCTGCCACGTGATTATAGGTGAAATGCATGAACTAGGTGACCTTTCTCCCTCCGCGCATGAGCGTGTTTTGGCGCTCGGAAAAGCCTTCGATACCTGTCTTGCGGTGGGGCCTTTGTTCCGATCGCCCGCATTGGCCTTGGCGGTCAGCCAGGTCGATCATTGTCAGGATATCGATCTCGCCGACTTTGTTGCGGGTCTGTCCGAAGGCGACACCGTTTTGGTCAAAGGCTCCAATCAAGTCTTCTGGAAGCACCAATTCATGCAAACTCTCCGGCAAGCAATTGTCGATGTACTCTAATCGCGGGGCCTAAAACTGGCCGTTGCGCGGGTAGTTCGTTCTGCATAGATCGGCGGCCTCATCCTAGCGATGACTTATAGTGCCTTTCTGAGTCGGGCGGCGAACGCGCATGGTCCGACGTGATCCCGCCGGTCACCTTGCCGGCGGCTCTCAGCCGGTCCGGCGACTGCATGTTCCGCTATTCGCTCAGTGTAAATCCATCGGATGCAATCCCGACGCAAGGATTCAAACAGCCTGCCGCTGGCTAATTGAGCAATCCGCAAAAGGGTTGTTCCCGAGAGACACGGGGTCTGAACAAGGATAAAAAGCCAATCCTATTGCCATCTGGCATTAATCGACGTGCTGGATATCATGCTGGGACGCAGTAAACGATTGATCAACATAAAGACCTTGCTGCTGCGGCGTTAGTTCCGTCATGGAATGCCAGTCAATTTGATCGTATCGAGTCCCACTGAAATTTCCGGTGAGCGGATATTTAATAATGTCAAAGTAAGGCGAATAGTCGAAGTCGCTCGGGGTGCACAACTTTGGGTTGCGACGATAAAACCTTGCGCTACCATCACTTTGACGCAGCACCAACGGCAGGATCGGAAACTGAACTTGGCCAAAGGCCTCGGCAATCATCGTTGAACAGACCGTGGCTGTGCTCTTGCCCGAATTCAATTGAAATAAACTTGACCGCCATCTTCTCGGCAGAATAAACCAAGGAAATAAAAATCGCAGTAAATCGAAAATTTGACGCACGTCATAGGCTGCACCAATCCGAGAAATCGCATATTCCACAACCCGATCGGCATCTGGCGCCTTCAAGGCACGTGGCCGAGCCAAGCGTAAATGCTGGCCTTCATAAAGACTCAATGGCTGCACGATCGTCCCGCGACCGAGGAAACTCTCAATCAAAAGGGGCTCATCCTCAGGCCCGCTGTAGTGGATCTGAACCGCTTCACGTAAAGCTGGGTTGGCCAGTTGGTTTAGCGGGCCAATAAACAAGGCCGCATGCGTCCAAGGCGATAGCGTCACCCAGCGAATTACATCGCTCACTCGCGACATGCCCTCTAAAAGAATGACATCACCCGAATGAGCGGCTCTTGATAAGGCATTTAGATCGCAATGGGGCAAATCTTGCCTTGAACGCTCCGTGTTCAAAAACCGGGTAATGAGGTTGGAAAGCCAGGTCATCGTGCGTCTCAAAAATTTTGAACTGGCAGTTTAGCGCATCTTCGCCGACCAACGCATTGGCTTCTCAGCTTCGCGCAGACATGCCATACTGCTGCCCGAGCTTGGAGACAGAAAGACTGCATGATCGTTGACAAATTAGGGCGCCGTTTTAACAACCTACGGGTCAGCCTAACCGCTGCCTGCAACTACGCGTGCACCTATTGCGTGCCGAATGGTAAACGGTTGATGAAGGCACAAAACGAGCTATCCGCAACGGATTTACTCAAGATTACCCAGTTGATTCAGGCGGCGACGGGCTTTGAAAAACTGCGCATGACTGGTGGAGACCCGCTGGTCACCCCAAAATTCGAGGCCTTTTTACTGGGCGTCGCCCAGTTACCGTTAACGGACTTCAGCCTCACAACCAACGGGCAGCTCTTGCTCGCAAAAGAAGCCGTGATTGTTGAAAGCGGCATCAAGCGGTTGAATATTAGTCTCGACACATTGAACCCGCTGCGGTTTAAACAAATAGCGCGCGGCGGCGATCTTGAAACCGTGCTCAAAGGCATCGAGCGGATGCTCGAGCTCGGCATTGCTATTAAGATCAATATGGTGCCAATGCGGCAGAGTAATCAACAAGATATCCTGCCACTGCTCGACTACTGCTTAGAACGCGGGATCGAATTGCGGTATATCGAGCTCATGCGCATGGGTCACCTCAATCAAGACTCGGTCTACCAGAGCGAATTCCTTTCTATGCAACACCTGCTGGATGAAATTGGTACGCAATATGATTTCGAACGCACCGATGCGCCGTTTGACTCAACGGCCGTGCGCTACAAAGTACCAGGTAAGGGCCACTTTGGGATTATCGCCAATGAAAGCGAGCCTTTTTGCACCAGCTGCACGCGGCTTAGGTTGTCCTCCGACGGCTATTTATATGGCTGCTTATCCAATACGGCGCGGACCTATGTAGGCGATTTGGTAAATGAACCCCTCGACATCGCGTTACCCAAAATTGAAACGATCCTGATGAAAGCATTAGGGGATAAACGCCTGGCCTTTCAAGGGGAAACGACCGTTATGAAATTTATTGGCGGTTAATCTAACGGACAATTCGGCCAAAGGATTAACCCTTATAAGGCAGATCGATAGCACTGGCGGAAACTCATCAGACAACGTTAGTATCGGGCAAGATCAAGATTTAATAATCTAACAACAGCCAGCACCCAATTGGAGAAGCCACAATGATGGACCTAGACATACCGGACCGACTCATTCCTGTTCGAGACAAAATCGATCAGTTCGTGAAACAGCGGGTCGATCCGCTAACCGAGGAATACTTTGATGAGATCGATGTTGGAGATCGTTGGCAGTTAACCGATCGTCAAAACGAAATCATGGATGGACTTAAAGCTCAAGCCAAGGAAGCAGGGCTGTGGAACTTCTTCTTGCCAGCAAGCCAAGGCGGCGCCGGTGTCAGCAACCTTGAGTATGCCCATCTGGCTGAAGTCATGGCCCGTAACCCGATTGCGTCTGAAGTCTTCAATTGCGCCGCGCCCGACACCGGCAATATGGAAGTACTGGAACGTTACGGCTCTGAAGCACAGAAGAAAGAATGGCTTGAGCCGTTACTTGAAGGCAAGATCCGGTCAGCGTTTGCGATGACGGAACCTGGCGTTGCCTCATCAGATGCCACCAACATTTGCACGTCCGCGGTACTCGATGGCGATGAATGGCTTATTAACGGCGAAAAGCATTATATTTCGGGTGCAGGCGATCCCAGATGCAAAATAATGATTACCATGGTGATCACCAACCCGGACGCGCCAAAGCATCTAAGACAATCTCAAATTTTGGTCCCTATCGATGCCGAAGGCGTCACCGTATTGCGGCCGATGTACGTCTTTGGCAAAGATGACGCGCCCCACGGTCACATGCATATAAAGTTCGAAAACGTTCGAGTACCCAAAGACAATATTATTCTCGGCGAAGGTCGGGGCTTTGAAATCAGCCAGGGCCGTCTTGGGCCAGGCCGGATTCATCATTGCATGCGCTCGATCGGTGTGGCAGAGCGGGCACTCGAACTCTTGTGCAAACGGGCTTTAAGTCGAACCGCATTTGGCAAGCCTTTAGCAGAATTGGGCGGCAATTATGACGTAATCGCTGACAGCCGCATTGAGCTGGACATGTGTCGATTGGCCGTCCTCAAAGCTGCTTATATGATGGACACCATCGGCAACAAAGAGGCCCGCAAGTACATCTCAGCCATTAAGGTTGCCGTGCCCAATATGACGCTCAAAGTGATCGATCGTGCAATCCAAATCCATGGCGCGCTCGGTGTGTCGCAAGACACGCCACTTGCAGCCATGTGGACAGGGCAACGAACATTGCGCTTGGCTGATGGGCCCGATGAGGTGCATCGCCGCGTGATTGCGCGGGAAGAGCTCAAGCAATACCAGTAATTGTGTCACGTTTGGAAAAGGCCGCTCAGCGGCCTTTTTTTTGGACGATTGTGATTGGTGACTGATGCTATACTGCCAGGAATCCATCACGTTTTAGTCTTAAAAGTCTGAGCTTGAATGTTCAATCAATTTCACAGCCCCTGGTGCCTTACGCTGCTGGCCGCCTTTACTGCCGCAAGCTGTGCCGCAAATGGTGCATCTATCGGGCCCGGTGAACTGCCTCGCGTCGAATCAGCACTCAGCGCGCAATCCTCGGCTGGCGCTTTGGCGCCAAAAAGTCCAGGTGAGCAACACCAACAGCCGCCCCTGCGCTTGGATGGTGTAATGGTCCCCACAGACGCCGGGCAGGGCGCATCGCCCGCATCTCTCCGAGGGGCAGACCTGCTGGGCTTCGAAGCGGCCATCACTCAATCTACCCAGCCTGCGGTCAATGACTCTGCCAAATCGACGCCCCAGCCTCTATTCGACAATGTCGGCGAAAAGCTGAATCCCCCAGCCAGGACGCTTTTTGCGCGGTCCCAGAATCTAGACGTGACTCAACGCGTTTCCGTTAGCCAAATAATGATTCTAGATCAAACAATCGAGCCCGGTACACGCCTTAAGATAATGGCCTTTAAGGCCCTCGGCAGTTGGTATCAGACCACGGATCCCGATGGCCCAAACCATGTTGCGCTCACGTACCCGGAAACCGGGGTCTGGACGGCTGTCGTGCCAGAATCCGCTCGCGGGCTGCAGCGCAGTCTAATATTCGAGCTAGCAAGCGGATCCTTCACAGCCGGCCAAACTTTGGAGATTCGTTACAGCCGCCTGCAGGGCGCCAAAGCGCTTGATGCTCCCCTGACTTTGCCAATTGCACTGCAATTACCAAACGCACTGTCTTGGCAGGTGTTGCCAGGCGAGCAACGGTCCTTCGTTCCCGGGCAGCCCACTTCGTTGCTTATCAGCGTTGACCAACAAGTTGAAGTCAATACGCCGTTCGATCTGAACATTCTGCCGATCGACGCGCTCGGGAATGTCTCGGCAACCTCAATACAGTCTTTCGATTTGTTGTTAAACAATCGGTTACTAAAGGAAATTAATCTAAAAGATAACCGCTATGTCGCAGCAGGTTTGACCGTTAAAACGCTGGGGCGGCATCAGTTTTCGGCAAGATCACCTGGCGGCGGCTTGCTAAGCAAGACGGTCACCGTCTGGGCGCGCCCTGAGCCCCCGCAACTTATTTGGACCGATTTCTCTGAACGTAGTCTCAGCGAACTCATCGCCGCGCTGCCAATCTCGGTGCAAGACCGCCAAACTGCGGTTTCAAGCCGTCCAAACACCACCATAGAAAAACAAAGCGCATCCCCGCCAGGACGACGGACTGCTCAAGCATCAAGCCTACCGTTGATATCGGGTGTAACCGGATCAGTTAGCCAAGCGGGGACTAACCGCGTCGAGGATCAAACCGCGTTGACCGAGCCCGCGCCGATACCGAATTCTTTTAACGCGCCGCGTATCCCTAGCGATCCGCAATTAGCGGCGCCTGCCGACACATTCGCGCCGAAGGCTCTTACCAACCCGGTAACGCAAGCGTTACCCCTAGAAAACACCTCGCTAGCGCGCGTCAAGCTAACCGCGGGTGCGCCATCCACCTCAGAGGCCCCTGATACACCGGATTCAATGAATCAGAATGGCGCCGAGAAGGCGACATCAGCACCAGCGACAGATCATCATCAGTTGGCAACCTCCGACCATGAGGGAAACAATATTCGCCCGCTAACTGATATTAATACGGCCGCTGAAGCGCTTTTGGATAACGACCCCCATGGCAAAGCACCGATGCGCTCAGAAACTGCTTATACGGGGACCCGAACCCAGAACAGCAGGCCTAAGCCGGCCGAGAATGGCTTGTCGGCCGTAATCCAGCCGATCGAGGCGGGTGGTCAATCTATGATTTTAATGGTCGGTGACACGACGCTCCGTATTGCGCAACCCGAACTGACAACGGATCGACGGGGCAGGCAGTTTCAGCTTGTTGAGCAGCTCTCAGGACCGAGTGGCCATCAATGGCTGAGCGAATATTTTGCAACGTTAGGTCAAACCTTTGGTATCACCAGCCGAAGGACGAGTTTCCAACCTAGAGCTCACCAACAGGGCCCAAAAACAGCCATTGTCGTTAGGCCCGGCCAAACCTGGCTAGAGGCCTTAGCCAGCGGCCAGACATTTGTGACCTCGGGCACTAAGGCGGGCCTGTCCTTTTTGGTTAACGGCACCGAATTCGGCCGCGCGCCGCATCAAGCGCAGCGCACCGCTGAAATTACAGTGACGAGCAATGAGCGCCCACTTTGGGCCCGCATCTTTCGTAACGGCGAATTGTTAAAACAGCTGCCATTTAAGTCGGCAGACGCTAATGCCTCGGTGATTGAAGGACTCGAGCGCCAGGAGCAGGGCCAGCTTTTCTTGTATCTTGAGTCGGACTCAGAACCCTTTGCAGTTGGGGTTTCCACCCCAAGGAACGGTCGGGAATGGTTGGGCCAAATCAGACTCCAGGACCTAACCATGGCTGAAAGCCATGCCGATCATTTAGCGGCACTTTCCGGCCACCAGTTTTCGCAGAGTCCTGATCAACAGCAACTAGATTTCCTTACCTGGACCCATGGCACCGGCGCGTTGATGCAACTCGACCTGAAAGAGAAAAAAGCGGCCACAGACTCGTCCGCGTCGCGCAAAGAACCCGCATTCGACTTGGATGATCAGCCGCGCGCCAATAAGGGCGAGCCTCAGCCCGGTCCCGTCGTAACATTGGCGCTCGCTGAGGGCTATGAAGATCTTACTTACTTTGATGCGAACAGACCGCCTGCGGCAACGCCCAGTTTTAACGAACAATTCGACCTTGAGACCTTACGTGGGCAGGGGATTCGCAGAACGCTAAGCGTCGATGGCTATCTTGACCAAATCAGTCTTTGGTATGCCGATGCGGAACCGGACTCACCCATTGAGACGAAACCCCCAACGCATCAGATTACCCATTTAGACCGCATGGGGGGTAGACCGGGCGACTATTACACTTGCCAAGTCCTGTTACGGGATGGCACGAGCCTGTACTCGTCGCCGATTTTCGTAGGCGGTTTTGACCCGCGATAGTAACTTGGCGAACCCCTCTGATACTGGGGACCCAATTGAGTGGTACAGCTCAAATGATCCAAACAACGGCCGCGCGCCGAAAGGAGAAGACAGTGAAATATTTACACACCATGGTTCGAGTCCACGACATTGACGCGTCTCTGACGTTTTATTGTGACGCGCTCGGGCTGGAACTCGTTCGGCGTCATGACATCGAAGCGGGCCGATTTAGTTTGATTTTCCTTGCTGCACCCGGTGATCCAGACGCACAGGTCGAACTAACTTACAACTGGGACGGTGATAACCTAGGCACTGGCCACCGGAACTTTGGCCATCTAGCCTATGAAGTCGACAATATTTACGAAACTTGTCAGCGCTTACAGGACCACGGCGTTGTCATTAATCGGCCGCCTCGGGATGGCCGCATGGCATTTATCCGATCTCCTGACAATATCTCAATAGAACTTCTGCAAGCAGGCGAGGCACTGCCTCCCAAAGCGCCCTGGGACATGATGGAGAGCATCGGCGAATGGTAAAGTGCAACGCTTATTGTCGGCTTTATAGCACCGGCAAGCTCGCAACTACGCTGGCCGCCGGCGACACCGCGCGTCCGCTAAGCTCACAACTTGTCGCTGTAGCGTCCGCGCCGCGCTGAGCCTGACCAAGTCAGGGCTGTCATGCCGTCAGGCGTGCGGTTTGTCCGAGCGGATTTCATGGCGAACCTGCAACCAGTCAATTAACTTAAAGATCACCTCGTCTCGATTGGTTTCATTGAGAATCTCGTGGCGTGCAGCGGGATAGATATCGGCATCTACCCGAGCGCCAAAGCCCTGCAACCAG